>Ga0209512_1002399_pt1 | contig 20032 bp, 16 predicted proteins | sample frozenSSSSmetaG_FD_184142 | JGI IMG/M metagenome (GOLD analysis project Ga0209512, IMG submission 184142) | Glacier valley bacterial and archeal communities from Borup Fiord, Nunavut, Canada, to study Microbial Dark Matter (Phase II) -... | ecosystem: Environmental > Aquatic > Freshwater > Ice >... | reverse complement strand
GGGAATTAGGGTCTGCACCAACTCTTGAAATTCCGAGCGCAGTTGTAGGCTATAGCCCTCAGTTGTCTCGACTACTTCTAAAGCACTATCTCGGTGCGCGTAGTCGTCCATCAGTTCAATCAATCCGGATTCCACCGTTGGGCGATCGCACCCAGCATACTCCGCAATATCCGATAAGGATAGCGGCTTACACTTGAGATAAAGAATTGCTTCAATCTTGGTTGCTAAACGAGTCATTTAACTCCGCGTTTTCTCTCCCTTGCAAAATAAATTCAGCTAAAGCTAAATCTACAGGGGTTGTCACCTTCAAATTAGTCTCCTCTCCATCCACAATGTGTACCTTGTAACCGCACTTTTCCAACAAAGCCGCATCGTCAGTAACTTCCCACCCTTGTTCTCGACCTAGAGAATGACAATGTTTCAACAACTTGACATCAAAGCCTTGCGGCGTTTGCGCTGCCCATAACTGTCGGCGGTCAGGTGTACTTTGAATTATGCCAGCTTCATCTACCACTTTGATCGTGTCTTTTACCGGAACCGCCGCAATTAACCCGGAATATTGACGCACAGCGACAGCGCATTTGTCAAATAAATCTGGCAGAGCTAAACATCTGGCTCCATCGTGAATTAAAACTTGTTCAGCAGCATCTGGCAGAGCGAGCATGCCGTTGTAAACAGATTCTTGGCGCGTTTTGCCCCCCTCAATCAACTCGACTGGCTTAGTCAACTGCAAATCAGCAATGATCGTCTGTAAGTCTTCCCTATCTGTCGGTTGAGAAATAATCCCAATCCAAGTAATTTGTGGCGCGGCGGCGGCGGCTTTGAGAGTCCAACTAATTATGGGTTGCGATCGCAACTTCAACAGGAGTTTATTACGGTTACTCCCCATCCTTTTTCCCATTCCGGCTGCAGGAATTAGTAAATACACGATATACCTCAATCTCCATGCTTATCTTCCCCTAAAATAAGGAGCGAGTAAGCGTCAAGAATAACTATGCGAATATTAGCCCTTGTCCCTGGTGGTATCGGCGATCAAATCCTCTTTTTCCCCACTCTTGACGATCTGAAGCGGAATTATCCGCAAGCGACGATTGATGTCCTTGTAGAACCCCGCGCTAAGAGTGCCTACCGAGTGTGTAAATCAGTTCATGAAGTCCTGACTTTTGATTACAAAGATCGTAATAGTCTGGCAGATTTCGGCAACCTTGTCGGCATCTTGCGCGATCGCGAGTACAACACGGCTATTTCTGTCACCCAAAATGCCAACATCAACTTTTTACTTTGGCTGACCGGAATTCCTACGCGTGTTGGTTATCAAGGCAAAGGTTCTTTCTTCCTCACCAACTCTGTCCCGTTGAAAACTGAACAGTACACGGCGGCGATGTACCACGATTTGCTTCAAGGTATCGGGATTAAATCTCCAACTCCTGATTTAACTATCAATGTGCCTAAACCAGATATTGATTGGGCACAAAATGAGCAAAAACGCTTGAATGTTCACGAAACTGGCTACATTTTGATTTATGGCGGTACGAACACGACCAGTAATGGCAGTGAATATCCTCAATCAAGCTGGCAGCAAATTGTCCAAGATTTCCGCCAAAAACAACCAGAAATGCCTGTTGTTGTGGTTCAAGAACCAGAAGATAATTTTGGGCAGGGACGCTCTTTAGGAGCGAGTGAGGTCAAAATCACCTCCCCTAGCGATATTGGTAAGTTAGCGGCGATGATTGCTGGCGCAAACTTAATGCTGTGTATAGACAGCCCACCTATGCATTTAGCTGTCGCAGTCCAAACTTATACCATCGCTTTATTTGGTCTGTCATCACCACAACAACTTTTGCCAACTAGCGATCGCTTCCTTGCCATCAAATCTCCCAATGGCAATTTGGCAACTATCTCTCCCGCCGCTATTTTGGAGAAAGTCTGGGGTGCATAAAGTCTCTTAAGTATTTGTGCCTTAAACTACAAGGAGCAAAAACCGTGCTTTTTGCTCCGATTCGCTGATATATCTGCTAAAAAGCGGATTTTTTCCCTTTTTTAACCTTAACTTTATTTAAAGTGATCTTTACCAAAACAAATTTTGGTGCTAAATTAAATTTCCTTCTTAAAAAATGTTATTTCAGATCACTTTTTGGGAATCATACACGTTGACCACATAAACAAGAGGATAAAAATACTGGGGTTCTATACCTTAGGACTGAAGACGAGCAGTTAGAAAAATTCTAAGATGTTCTATCTTGATGACAAAACAGGTATGTAATCCCTCTGTTCAGCATCCTTGGTGCAAAATATGCTATTAGCATGGGTCGTGGCTGCAGAACTTATAAATAAAAAAGGAGTTATCGTCTGTTTTTTAACAAAATCAATCGAAATTAAGTATTAAGTTAGAACAAAGTAGAGCAATTGTCGGGGAAGAAAGTCCAGAGTATTTTTGACTTTCTTGCCACAGTATTTTATTGGTTCTTCAGATAATAAGTCTGCAAGCCAATAATACCTTTTTCGTAAGTGAAAGTTGACAGATTAAATTGTGATTTTACTGACAAATGGTAAAAGCAATTTAATTGATTCATTTAAAAAAACGGGATAACATGCTACATTCTTTGTTTCTTCACATTTCCGAAACATGAATTATCAAAAGGAAAAGGGAAAGTAAATGTCTATTCAGTTACATAGCTTCATCAGTAGTGCAAAACGGTATATTCAAGTCGAAAGTCAGCCTCATCAAATTGTCGGAATTTTTAAAAAAATTACTTGTGCGAAAAGCTACCGCAGCTTTGTATTAGAAAGTGCGAATACTTGTTATGAGTGTGAAGAAGACGCCACAATTACTTTTTATCAAGCCGGAAGTTCCGTCTCTCCTCCAGGAATTTGGACTTATCTTGTCTATGAATGTCCAGATGGTGAAGAAAAAGTATTTTCTGATGAGTCAATAGACACCAGCACCAATCCTTTGTGGGAACTAGCGTCAGGAAAGACTCTGTCGAAAGTTGCTGTAGATTTGCTTGAGTATATTCAGTATCAACAAGGGAATGCTGAATATATAAATGTGCAACTACCCAGCGAGTGGGATACCTCAACCGGAAGAGAAATTATCCAGCTACTTAGAGAAGAGATTAATGCTGGTGAATCGGCTTCGATTTTTGCAGAAGAGGCGGGTAAAGAGTATATCCAAGCAGCTTTGCAAGAATTTATCGCAGCTGCACAAGAAATTTTAGAAGCCGGTGGGACATCCAGGGATTTTGAAGCAACTCAATATTACGTCTTGAAAAAAGTTAAAAGCGATCGCATCGCTAACTTGATTCTCGAATATAACGATTATCGCATTTGGCAGGAAGCTTTACCGAGTAAGTCAAAAGCAGTGGAATACGCCTTTAACAAGGCATTAAGCTTAATCTGCCGTCTTAAGTAAAATTAAAAAGGAACGTGATTTAGTGGCAAATCCCCCTAATTAAATGAGGGGATTTTTTTGTACTTATTTTTTCTCGCACTACGCGCCTTAAAAAAATCCTTTGTCAAGCGCTCTTTCTACCACTTTGTTTAAAACAATTCAAATAGACCATCATCTAATTCATAACCGAGTAGTTGCGCCATTGATTTTAAGCGCGATGGACTCTTAATTGAGTGCTGTTTCATCCAATCGTGAAGGACAAACAGCTTGTGCATTAAATATATCTCTAAGGCCTCGGGATTATACTGGATTCCGTCTTGACGATTAAACGAGTGTGGTACTAGCATCGCGGTGTAACGCACAAAATCCCCCGCTTGCCAGTCAAGTAAAAATGGCAACCAAGGATAAACAGCATCCAAACGAATAAACCACAACCGCACTTCGGGAATTTCTGACAGTTCCCTCGGATCGCCTTCTTCCTGAAGATACTGAATTTGAAAGCGCAGCTGCTGTTCGGAGGTGATTAGCGCCTGCTGTTGTTGGAGATTTTCAATCACCGTTTGCACCGGCGACAAATCCAAATTGTTGATCAAGTTCGTGTCAAGGGCGATCGTAATCGTCATAAGCTAAAAGTTATTTAATTTGTATCTCTATAGTAGGATGTTACTTTGTGGCATGTGCCGACTCGCCGTAGAAATCTAAATCGTCGGCTTTACAGCTTATTTGCGATTTAGGCGGCAAAATCCAGACTACCATGCTCACTTGATGGTTAGAGCAATCAACTACCCCCATCGGGCAGAGTAGACGTTTACGCTAATTTTAAGTTAAAGTTGTAATGAGTTTGTTTTAGCTATCCTGAGATATTACCCCCGCTTTCCTCACGCAGGGAGGCATAGTTAGGAAGATTAAATCTGCTCGTTGACAAGTAAATAATTATGACGATTGTAGATTTGCACGAGTAGTAATATTTGCTTATAGTCAAAAAAACTCTTTTCTTGGTGCAAAATCTAGAAATTAAAATAATAGCAAACAAATTTTTAGCCAGAGTTATATATGCAAAAAGACACCGTATCGACAAAACCAATTCGTTGCTTAGAAGATGCGATTGAGCAGTGTCAGATATTGGGTATGCGCGTCAGCCGCCAGCGACGCTTTATTCTAGAACTACTGTGGCAAGAGAAAGAGCATCTTTCCGCCCGTGAGATTTACGATCGCTTGAATCAACGAGGTAAAGACATTGGTCATACTTCTGTATATCAAAATCTCGAAGCTTTGTCCACTCAGGGCATTATTGAGTGCATCGAACGCTGCGACGGGCGTTTATACGGTAATATCAGCGACTCTCACAGTCATGTCAACTGTTTGGATACCAACCAAATTTTGGACGTGCATGTGGAACTACCAGAAGCTTTAATCAAAGAAATCGAGCAGCAAACTGGAGTGCGGATTACTGAGTATAATATTAACTTTTATGGCTATCGACATTAGTGAGGATAGAGGGATAGGGGGAGTGAGAATCCCCCTCTTACTTATTGGGCTTTTTTCAGCTTACGTTGGCCAGCAAAGATACCACATCCCAACAGACCAAGCATGGCTGAGGGTTCTGGCGTTGATACTGGAGTTGATCTTGGAAGCACGCCTTGGAGGCTAACTTCGTAGTTACCACTGTGAGATACCTTATCGTCGGCGGCAACTAGCCCAGACTGTGTAGCATTGAAGCCATATAGTAAATTAGTAGAGCCATTGTAGGAAACTTTGACGATTTCACTCGCCTGTATTTGTTTATCTCCGAGAACTCCTAGCAATCCCTTGGCTAATTTATAGTTGGAAGAGTCAGCAGCCTGCCCTGCCATGTAGCCGTTAATCGAAGTTTTTAACAAAGAATTTGCATTATGGTGACCAGCTAGTCCAATATTGATTAAGCCAGTGCTGTCATCTTGATTGACGTAAGAGATGTTAGGGTCGCTGAATCGCTGAATTCCGCCATACTGCGTGAAAATATTTGAGAGGAAGCCAACTGTATTGGTGTCTAATTTGAAACCGTTGGCTTTTAAACCTTCTGTCAGCCATGTGTTAACAAAATTTGGAGTCCAATCTGTAGCCGTCAGACTGCTAAGAGTAATCTTTCTACCGTTAAGACTCCCTGTTAAACTGGTGTTCTTTGTAAAATCAAAACCAGCTTGTTCACTGGAAGCTGCTAACTCGACGTTTCCGGTGGGATGTGTAGCATTGCCATCTAGAACTTTGTTGACGTTTGTTAAGTTACTGTCTACGCGGAAGGTGTTAGTGTTATTAGCATCATAAACATAATAATCACTTGCGGCTGTTCCTCCAGTGGTAACGTTTGTGATGCTTGCTGCCTGTGCTGGAGCAGAGGCTAAAGCGCTGACACTGGCAACGAGCGATGCACCAATTAAAATGTTTTTCACGATCCCTTTCATTGACAAGTCTCCATGATGATGATGGCGATTATTTATACAACCGCTCAGTTGGTGTTGGCTAGCTAATTATGCAATTGGGGTTTGTTTGTCAAACTTGCAAAAACCCTTCGCCTGAGGTATGGTTAGCTATTTTGCGCTTCTAACCAAACAACATTTTAATCGTAGCTACGCTGAAATCAGGTGAATTAACTGTATCTTGTTATGGCTTTTTTGTTAAAAATCAAACTAGTTTTAGGGGCAGAATTACCGTTTAATTACGCAAATATACGCTCACTGAATTAAGTGTGTTGCATTACGTGGCAAAAATGGCAATATTTAAGCTGTAGCATGTCTAAATCGCACTTTTTTCGCGAAAGCAGTCAAAATCTACTCAGAACTACGTAGGTAGGTCGAGAAATGCATCGCGATCAGCTAGTCATGTGTGTACAGCAAATTACAGATGAGTCAGGTACAAAACTCCAATCCTTAAGCCTGGTATAAGTTGTTTTACAAATATATTTTGAATTCTAACTTTTGTATTCCGCTATGAGCTACAGCCGACTAAAGCTATTGTTAATTGACCCAGACCCAATTTTTCAGTTGGGTTTGCGCTTCGCTGTGGCGCAAATCGCTGATGTGCAAATAGTCGAATCGGCGGAAATTCCGGCTACTGCTTTGCAGATTTTGGCGGACAGGCGGACAGATGGGCAATTTGTCAATTTAATTGTCTTAGAAGTTGTGTTAGATATTCAGAGCGATCGCTATGACCTAGGTATGCAACTGTGTCGCCAACTAAAAACCTTATACCCAAACCTACCGATTTTTCTACTGAGTTCTCTAACCGAACCTGATTTATTAGCCGCAATCAAAGCGCTAGGTGTCAATGGCTATTGTCCCAAAGGAACCGCCGTTTCCGAAATAGTCGCCGCTATGCGTCAAGTCGCCGCTGGTGGTTTTTATTGGTATGGGGAAAAAACCGAAAAAGACGGGATAAGAAAGAATCATAACCTTTTCTTTTCCTCTCCCTCTCCTCCTTCCCCCTTCCGCACACTGCTTCACAAGCTTCGTTTGTCAGGATTTGCACATATTAACATCACTTTGGCAGCAGTAACGGCAGAATTACAAGTTCCGGGAATTCCTTTAATGGAGAAAGCGATTCTGGCTGGACAACGCCGAGAATTGCTAGCTGCTCGTTGGCTGCTTTCTCGGCTGTTACCATCAGTAAAAGAGGTGACACCAATTGTCACTAGTCAATTATCGTTTAATGATTCCCCTTCTTTGCCAGTTAGCGACAATGCACCCATCACAATATTTACTGCTACAGCGGCGAAGCTACAGTTTCCACTTCAGAATTTGACAGCTGAGCCTTTAGAAATTGACATTTTTCGCGAAGACAAAAAACGAGAGCTATTATATCTTATTTTGCGGAAAATTGAGAGCATTTTAGAGGAACTGCGATTTTCGCAAGTAGAAATTAGTAAGTTACCTAGTAAATCTGCGGCAATTATTAAAGATTTATGGCAAATAACAATTACAGATTTTTTTGGAAGATACTCAACTATCAAAGTAGGCGATCGCTACTTAGAAATTGTGGAATTGCTTCTGCTAGATAAATCAACCGTACAAACGGCAATTTTAAGTAAGATCCCTTTATTGACTGAGTTTCTGGCTTATGTATTATTCCAATCGCCTTTAATGATCGATCATCTCTCTTACGAGGCGGACACCCCAGAAGCAATAGCAAGAGCCGAGTTACTTTTACATAACTTATTAATTCAAATTGCCAATGGTGTAGTACAGCCGCTACTGAACCAGTTGGCAGATCTCGAAGTGATTAAACAAAACTTTTACGATCGCAATTTACTTTCCACGCGCGAGATTGAAAGATTTCGTAACAGTCTCTCCTGGAAATACCGCTTTAATAATTACATAACTGAGCCGGTGACGATTTTTGAGAGTCGCTACAACCTATTAGTATTTGCGCCTCGCGGGATTGCCAAAATTAAGATTTATGCGCCTCGCGGTCAAGAATTAGCTCAACTTTCGGGAATTCGGCTATTAGTCACGCTGGTACTAGAGATTCGCGATGCTTTAGCCCCACGTTTACAAGCGGTAGTGACATTTTTAGGTAAAGGGCTTGTCTACATTTTAACCCAAGTTATCGGTCAAGCCATTGGTTTAATCGGTCGCGGCATTCTCCAAGGCATCGGTAACATATCGTTACGCGAGAAAAAATAAGGATGTTATGAGCCATTTTAATTTTCTTCTAAATCTGCAATTTCTATAGAAACTGTGTCTAACAATTCAGCTTCTAATTGCTCAATTGTTGGTAATTCTGTTTGTAGTTCTTTGGGAAGTGATTTAGTAAGTTCAGCTTGCCATTCAGCAATGCCGATTGGCTTATTAACATCACGTAATGCATACTCAGCAATAATATTATCCTTACTCGCACATAAAATCAAGCCGATAGATGCGTTATCCATGTCAGATTTAAGTAACTCATCTACTCCAGAGAGATAAAAGTTAATCTTGCCTGCATATTCAGGTTTAAACTTACCCGTTTTCAGTTCAACTACCACAAAACAATGCAACTTTATATGATAGAATAGGAGATCAATGTAAAAATTTTCCTCACCTACTTTTAATGGATATTGCTCTCCAACAAAGGCAAAACCAACTCCTAATTCCAGGAGAAATTTAGTAATGTGTGTAACAAGCTCTTTTTCAACTGCCCGTTCTTGAGCAGATTCTCCTAAAGTTAAAAAATCAAAGATATAGGGATCTTTGAGGGTTTCTCTGGCGAGGTCTGATTGGGGAGATTGTAAGGTGGCATTAAAGTTATTGATGGATTGACCCTGGCGATTATAAAGTTGATTTTGAATCTGTAGAGTCAAAATATTTCTACTCCAGCCATTTTCTATTGTTTTCTGTACATACCATAGTCTCGCTTTGGAATCTTTTACCGTATCTAAAATGCGAAGGATATGTCCCCAAGGAATTTGTCCAACAACTTGTTGGACAAGTTCTTGATCAGGGTAAGCTTCTGCAAAAGCTCTCATATAAAGCAGGTTCGTGCGCGAAAATCCTTTCATTTCTGGGAAAGCTTGGCGCAAGTCTGTTGCTAACCTATCAATTATTTTTGCTCCCCATCCCTGCTGCTGTTGCCTGTAGAGAATATCCTTCCCAATTTGCCAATAAATTAATACCAATTCTTGGTTAACGGACAAAGTTGCTCGTATTTGGGCACTGCGTATGCGTTCTTTTAACTCCTGCAAAAAGTCATTATAGCCATCCATCAGTGAGATTTTATTTGCCATAACCTATAAATATAAAGTTGTAATAAGTTTTACATTCGGCGACGACGGCGGAAATAGCTAGCGCGGGAGTCATGAAAAGCCGGGTCTGTCGTGAGTTTTTGTTCCCATTGTTGGGCTGTTTGGGAGAGAATTTCTGAGAAGCTGGGGTAAATGGGAGCTAAATTAGCTAAAGCCTTGACGGAGATTTTTTCAGCGATCGCTAGAGCAATGAGATTAATTAATTCGCCTGCTGCTACTCCTAAAACACAACCGCCGATAATTTCCCCATTACCTAATACAACCAGTTTACAAATACCTGTCATGGCGTTGCCTAGTTGCGCGGCTGCTAGTGTTTTAAAATACTGCTGCAAAACCACAACATCTTCTGACGGATAGCGGCGTTTGGCTTGTGCTTCTGTCCAGCCCACTTGCGCTAACGGTGGCTCAGTAAAAACACATAGAGGGATGCTTTGATAATTTACTTGAGATTGAGAAAATAAAGCATTATTCAGGGCAATTCGCGCTTCATAATCAGCCAGATTCGGGAAGTTATAACCTCCAATCACATCACCACAGGCATAAATCCGGTGATTAGTCGTTTGCAGTTTTTTATTTACTAGCAGGCGATTTGAGTGCCTCACCCCAACTGCTGCTAAATTTAGATCAAGATTAGGCTGTACTCCGGTAGCGACGAGAATTTCTTCAGCTTCAATTGCCATTCCCGCTTGCACCCACTTTTTACCTTGAATTTGTTGTACTTGGGTGACAGTTGTTTGCGTGAAAACTCGCACTCCATCGGCTTCTAACTGTGCTTGAAGTAACTGAGTAATCTCCAGGTCAAAACCGGGCAAAATCTGCGCCTGAGCGACGATGAAGGTGACTTTGTTGCCAAGTCGGGCAAGAGTTTGGGCGATTTGGACACTTTGAGGAACACCACCTAAAATCACCCACTTAGTCGGTAGTGAGGATGCCGACTGCTGCCAATTAGCTAAAGTCCAGTAGCCAGCAGTTTGTAGTCCGGGAATCTCTGGGATTGCCGGAAGAGAACCACTGGCAATTAAGTATTTAGGTGCTCGGAGTGGACGGTCTGCTACGGTAAAAGCTAACTGAGGTAAAGCTTGAAATTGACCGCTACCGACAATGAAATCAACCCCTTGAGCTGCGAGGACTGCACTCTTCGATTGTTCGGCAATATTTGCGACTACTTCCTGAAACCACTCTGGGGAACGAGAAGGGTGAATGGCGTAATCATAGAGACCTTCGTTGAATTCAGGTTCAACCAAAGCCACTCTCGCTAGCTGCCGTACCGCAGTTAATGCCGCATAACGTCCAGCCGCACTACCACCGATAATTACAAGATCGTAATCAACACTCACTGCATTCCTCTCTTAACGCTGCGAGTAATCGCTGATTATCAGTTGCCGATAATACAGCGACGCGGAAGAAGCGATCGCCGAGTTCGGGAAAACTCAAACAATCCCGGATTAAAATTTGATGACGTTGGAGTAAGCGCTGCTGTAATTGAGAACAGGATTGCTGAGACTCAACGAGCAAAAAATTAGCAGCACTTTTATAAGGATGTAATCCAGGAATATTGGCTAAACCCTGAAATAATTGCTCGCGTGTAGGTGGTAGCCAATCCCAAGTTTGTTGTTGAAAGTCGCGATCGCTAATCGCCGCAACTCCCGCCGCCGCCGCCAGAGTATTAACAGGCCACGGGTCACGCTGCTGTTGCCAAACTTGTAGCCGGTCCGGATGTGCTAGAGCATATCCAAGTCGCAGTCCAGAAAGACTGAAGAATTTAGTGAGCGATCGCAAGATCACCAAATTCGGATAGTTTTGCACCAATGATATTAAACTTTGTTCCTGATCCGGCAGAAAATCCATAAACGCTTCATCCACCACCACCAAGGCAAATTGCTCTAAATAGGGCAGAATCGACGCCCGCGAGAACAGCCTTCCCGTTGGATTGTGAGGGTTGTTGATTAATAACCCCATTGAGGAGGGGGGAGTGTCTGAGTGCGGGATAGGAGGAAGGGGGGACAGGGGGAGGCATAACTCACTGAATCCCTCATCAGACACTCCCCCACTCAGACATCCTACTCCCAAAACTGTTGCCCCAAACGCCTTCAGGGCGCGGTAGTAATCGCTAAAGGCTGGGGTAATCAAAACTGTGGCACTTAAACTTGCTAGTTCCCGACCAGCCAAAGAAAGCAACTCTGCCGAGCCATTACCGGGCAGAATCCACTCAGGCGTTAACTGATGAGCCTGACTGAGGGCAACTCTCAGTTCACTGTAATTTGGGTCTGGATAATGTCTCAGATTGCCCAATTGGGATTGAATAGCCACAAGTACGCTGCTAGGAGGTCCCAAAGGGCTAATACTGGCAGAAAAGTCCAGAATAGTGTCAGCCTGACAGCCAGAGACTGCGGCAGCCCAAGCTAAATTCCCACCGTGTACAGGTCTCATCAAAAATCAATCCGTCAACTATTCTTTTGGAGGTGCAACTCTTTCTCTAAATAGCTTACCAGCAGAGAAGGCAGGAACCTTCGTCGCCGGAATTTCCATTTTTTCGTTGGTTTTCGGGTTGCGACCTTCACGGGCTTTACGTTCCCGTGATTCAAATGAACCGAATCCCACTAAAGTCACCTTGTCGCCAGAAGAAACAGCTTCGATAATTGTTTCTAGTGCGGCAGTCAAAACTGCATCAGCCTGTTTTTTGGTTACAGTAGCTTTCTCAGATACTGCATCAACTAATTCACCTTTGTTCATACAAACTCCTTGAGGTTGACAAAAATCCTGCAAAAGGATGCTGAAATCTCCTTTTTGAGATCAACTCACGTTAGCCTACAGAAGTACTTCAAATGAAAATTGCTGAAACTCCTGTAAGTTCGTTGTTTCAATGACCCATTCTAAGGGGTGCTTGACCAATGTGGATCGACAAAAGCGTTAATTTATATAGATTTCAGCATTTTTGAGGTTATAAGGGAATAATGTTACCATCAGAAACTACGCATTACTCATCTATAAGTCTTAAAAAAGCCTTTAAGTGGTAATATATTTAAAATTTGGCAATTTTTGTGGTAGAGAAATGTATGATGACCTCACGCCAAGATGCACCAGCGGAGCGAAGCCGTTAAGCGTTAGATATCTCTAACAAAGATTAGATACTGCACTCATTAGACGTAGACCTAACCCCCCTTCCCCCCTTCCCTATGAGGGAAGTGGGGTTTTAAAGCCTCTCTCCGTTTCGCGAAGAAGTTTGGATACGTGGTTTTTTCTTTTTCGGAGATGTCTATTCAGAAGAACTTTGCATCTAATGCCTAACGGCTTCGCTGGTGCGTCTTGGATTGTGATAAAAAATATGAACTTATTTCTTCGGAGCCAGATTTAATCCACGACGCTCCAGCATTTGCCGTACTTCTGGGCTAGGCTTGTAGTTATAGCCAAAGGAGGAGCGTTCAGAGTCATCGAGAACTTGAGGCGTCAGCAAGACAATTACCTCGCGGCGCTCATTTTGGCGGTTTGTGCTTCTAAACAGCGAACCAATTAACGGAAGATCACCTAAAATCGGAATTTTAGTAACTGTCGAGCGGTCGGAATCTTGAATAATCCCGGAAAGAATTAGGGTTTGACCATCTCTGAGGCGAATTAAGCCAGACTGGATTGAGCGCTCGTTAACTAAAATGATTCGTCCTGAATTTGCAAGATTTTCTTGACCTGCAGGTGCTTTGACACTAGGAGCAACTGAGAGCGAGACAAAGCCGTTATCGTCAATGCGATCGATTTTTACACTCAGGGTTAAACCGACATTTATTTTCTCAGCAGTTATCGTTTCTCTCGAACCGCCAGCATCGCGAGTGATATCTCTTTTGAGGTTTCCTATCACTTCTTGCGTAAGGTTGACCTGCGCCGCTTGACCTTCTTGCACAATCAAGGTTGGGTCGGTCAAAATTTTGGCGTTACCGTTTGTTACCTGAGCTTGTAAGCTAGAGAGGAAACGTTTTGGATATTGGTATAAGCTGGGGAGAGAAGTGGTAGCTGTACCTAAAGTACCTCTGGCTACGCTAACTTTGCCATCCGAACCAATAGTAACAACGTTGTCTGTCGCTGGAGTAATATTTGAGTAGCCTGGAGTCAGAGGGTTACCATTAGACCCAAATGGTGCAATTGGCTGATAAAATTGTCCAGTACCTGGGTTTAGGGTTCTCCCAGAATTACCGTTAGCGTCTACGATGATTGTACCGGGTACAGTTCCGGGAATACCTACAGAACTGTTGGGGTCAACAAAAGGTGCTGCTGTGAAGGGATTGTTAATGACAGTTGGACTCAGCAATCCGCCAGTTGTAGCGGCTGCAGTTGGCGGATTAACACCACCAAAGTTGAGGGCGGCTGCACCACCATCATTGACAAAGAAATTATTTCCAAGACCAAAAGAAAAGCTGTTTTTAAAGTCTTCAGATGCTGCTAAGTTAACGTCAAGAATCTTTACGTTGACGGCAACTTGACGGCGACGAATATCAAGTTGAACTAGTTGGGCACTGGCAATTTCAATTAGGCGGGGTGAACCAATTAGGGTGACAGAATTGGTACGTTCGTCTCCTAATGCTTGTAAACCGCGAAGAATTGGCGTAGAGTCTTTAAAGTCAACACGCAGTTGTTGTAATTTTAATTGAGTGCTTGTCTCGGTGTTTGTCACTGCGGTAGCTGAAGAACCACCACTACCATTAGATATAGGTACAGCACTGACGGTAGTGACTTGTCTTTCTTGACTCACAGCGCTTTCAGCGCCTAAACCGACTAAAAAGTTGAGGGCGACTCCAACCGATACTTGATTGAGTCGCATATTGCGAACTGCGGAATCACGGGTAGCATTTGGTAGTTTGCTACCAACAAAAATTGTGCGTCCACTGCGGTTCGCTTCTAAGCCACTGAGGCGCAAGACGTAATTAAATACATCTTGAACTGGCTCGTTTTCAATATCCAAGGAAATGGTTGGACCATCAGCACCTGCAGCCCCACCTTCAGGTTTTTCACCTGCAGCACCGCCAGAATAAGCTAGGTTAAGATTCGCTGCACGAGCAAGTAGTGATAAAACTTCACGAACTGGTGCATCTCTTAATACTAGGCGCGGGACACGTTCGTTGGTACCGAGGTCAATTACTGGTGGTGAGGCGTCGGTGTTGGAGACGGCAATATCTCCTACCGGAGGTGCTACAGCTCTAGGTAAAAATGGCGGTGCGGCGGATGCAGGTTGACCAGGACCAATGGCTGGTGCTGGTTTGCCGTCAATCGTGATTTGCGGGTTGGGGACGAGGACGTCTGGTTTTGGACTGAGTTGTGGTGGGATGGGTGCCGGATTATTGGCGATTGGTGGCGTTGGGGTTACAGGCTGTGCTTGGGGTACTTGTCCTGTCTGTGTTCCACTAGCGGCGCTGAGGCTGATGCTGATGCCGTCAGTATTGCGAACTGCTGGTTGACTCGTAGGGGCGGTTCCTGTACCTGTTACAGTCATGCGGATACTGTTGGCGTCCAGGGAGGTAATTACAACTGAGGCAATTCCTGGTGCCGGATTGTCTTGACGGTAGTTATTGCCACCTGGTAAGCTCAGTTTCGTGTTGATGATATCTGAAATTAAAGCGTTACCGCGTTTGGTGGTAAAAACTTGAGGACGATCGCCTGCTACAGTTTGTAGCAATACTTTCACACCGTCTTGACTAGGGCTTAGTTTCACCCCTGTAACTTGTGTTGTTTCAGCTTTGACTGGCATCGCTGCGAGTAAAACTACTGCGGCGGTACTGAAGATAATACTCTTACTATGTTTCACTATTCATTCCTCACATAAATTAATTTAGTAGACGCACTTTTGTATGGCTGGAATGACGCTCAAACATCCCAGTTTAAAAACACTATTATTTTGCTTCCCTCATTTTTTGGGTTCTTTAGGTGCAGCCGCAATATCAGCAGGACTGGCTGGGACGAGGGCTTGCAACTGGAAATTGGTGGCAATTCCTGGCGGACCTGTATAGGGAATCAGTTTACCTGTAGGACCATTCATCTGTGGTGCTGGTGCTAATTTGGAGTCATAGTCTTTGACAATCAGCAACGGTTGTAAGCGCTCAATATTCCGCACAATTTCTTGGGTTTGTTCGTAAGTGCCTTCAATTTCCACATTGACCATCCGGCGTTTCAACTTCCCGTTGACACCAGCGCCTAAAGAACCATCAGTAATCAGTTCTGCTTTCTGATTTGCTGGGACATATTTTTTCAATTTGCCTTTGACAATGCCACTTCCAGAGGTACTACCCGACTCAACCAAGCGATTGAGATCTAGCAGCAAAGTATCTAAAGTGGATTCATTGGCAAATAATGCCATGACTTGGACTTTTTGCTGTTTGGCTTTGGCTAGTTGCTCTTTGACTTTGCCGATTTGTTTGATACTGGCATTTTTGCTGTCAATTTGTCCTTGGATTTCGACTGTTTTGGCTTGTCGTTCTTGATAGGCTTGCCAAGCTGGCATCACCATGTTAAGTACTAAATAAGCCGCTCCTAAAAGTCCAAGAACGCCGATGCCGATACCACCGATTTTCGGTGTGAATGTAATCCCGAAGAGGCTAGGGTAGGCTGATGTTGAGCCTTCAAACTCTTCGCCTTCTTCCACAAAATTTAAATCATCACTCATTGTCATTTGGTAATGACTCCTTGATCTTGCATAGTGCGAATTCTTGTTACCAGTCCTTTCGTACCTTTTGCCTCTAACTCACCAATCAGTTCTGATGCTGGGATATCGCTTAAGGTTGATTGGATTGTATATTTCACAATTTGTGGCGGTTTGTAGATGACTCCAGGAGGTAAAGTAAGACCGACTGGTAAGGGGGCATTCACTAACTCGGCTGTAATAATTTTTGTTTCGGTAGGTTTGAAAAACCGAGATTGTTGTAAGCTTAATAAAAAGTCATTGACTTCGTTAAAGGAATGTGCTAGACCAGTCATTTCCACTCCGCCAGCAGGATTACCTGGTGGTTGACCTTTTTCCGGGGCGGCTGCAGCGATTTGTTTCATGGTTTCAATTTGCGCCCCTTGAGGAATGCGATCGCGTAAATCTTGTAATGTTGCCGACCAAGGACGAATCTGGTCAAACACACTCACTAAAGACTTCGTCTCCCCTTGAATCTGGGCGGTTTCTGCCTGAATCTTCTTAAGATCACCAATTTGGGCATCTAACCGCTTGTTTTCCTGATCCAATTGGGCTATTTTGTCATCTAACTGAGCAGTTTGCCCTTGGATAAACCACAACGCACCACCAGCTAAACCAGGTAACACCACAGCGACACCAATGCCGATAAACAGTGGCAACAAGCTGCCAGCGGGCATTGGGCTTGATGATCGACGCTGAACAGACGTTGTGGGGCGACGATCTTTGAGAAAATTTACATCTAAACTATACATTTGCTCAAACCTCTCGCATTCCTAAACCCAACACTATCCCCAATCCAGGGCGTTGTACTGGCTTGAATTTTTCCTCGTCAATTTCCAAGGATAAAGCCGCCACTGGATCGATCTGTGTAGTTGGTAAGCTTAATCTTTGAGTAAAAAACTCATCTAATTGTGCCAATCCGCCTCCAGGACCTGCCAGCAAAATCTGTGCCACCTCCAAATTTTCACTTTGATTCAGATAAAAATCGATAGACCGACGCAATTCATCAGCCAATTCTCCCAACACCCGCACCATTGCAGCCATCCCCGGATTCACCCCCGTCACTCCACTTCTGCCACCACCTTCAGCTGGTCCTTGAGGAATGGTCATGCCAAGTAACATTTGTGTATCTCGCGACGCCGGCAAGTTCATCGCCCGAGAGAGGGCATTTTGAAGTTGATATGTGCCAATTGGCACTGTGCGCGAAAACTGCGGCACGCCGTTGACAATGATGGCTATTTCTGTACTATCAAACTCAATATCAACTAGAACAGCAGCTTCTTGCGGCGCAAATTGTCGTAATTGGTCGCGAATTGTCCGAATCAGGGCAAAACTGTTAATTTCTAAAACATCAACTTGTAGTCCGGCTTGTTGGAATGTATCTACATAGGTATTAGTTACTTCTTTGCGGGTTGCCACGAGTAGTACCTGAACCTTTTCGATGCCATCCTCATCTACAAAGTACCCTAATTTTTGATAATCCACATCAGCTTCTTCACGGGGATAGGGTAGATATAACCCAGCTTCATGATTCAGTACCATCTCCCGTAATTCCTTATCATCCAACTCCGCCGGTACCGGAATCAACCGGACAATAGAATCTCGTCCAGGAACAGCCGTCGCCACGCGGTTAGTTTTAACCTTACTCTCAGACAGCGCTTGCTGAATCAACTCCGCCATTCGCGGTGAATCAGTGATTTGCCCATCTTGAAACACACCTTCTGGCACAGGTATTGACGTTAGCGCCGTCAATTTAAAGCCTTGCTTATGCTTGCGTATCTGCGCTACGTTAATCTTCTCAGGGGCAAGTTCGATACCTACCCCGCTGCTACCTTTCTTTAAAAAACTCTGGAGACGATTGACCACAATGTGTGCCCTGATTAGTGATTGTCTTAAGAATTTAAGATACTAATGATGCTAAAAACTGGTCTAAATATCTGGTAATGAATGTTGATAATCATTTAACCCCGTCAATCTTACAGATAAAATGCTGAAAATTAAGAATTTGAAACAATTAATCGTCTGGTTTTTATCCGGATTATTAGCATGTTGGATTGTTAGTTGTGGTACTAGTAATGTCACAAAACCGCAATCAGCAACCAAAGAAGTTGAATTTTGGACGATGCAACTTCAGCCGCAATTTACAGAGTATTTTCACAACCTCATCCAAACCTTTGAAACCGAATCCGGTATCAAAGTGAAGTGGGTAGATGTACCTTGGTCAGCAATGGAAAGTAAAATCCTTACATCCGTCTCCGCAAAAACCGCACCAGACGTTGTGAACCTTAACCCCGATTTTGCTTCTCAACTAGCCGGACGTAACGCCTGGATAGACTTAGACAGCAAGGTTTCTGGCGATATACGCTCCACCTATCTTCCCAACATTTGGAAAGCTAGTACACTCAACGGAAAAAGCTTTGGTATTCCTTGGTACCTAACTACTCGTTTGACTATCTATAATAACCAGCTACTTTCCTCAGCGGCTATAGTGAAACCACCGGAAACTTACGCAGAATTGGCAGAAGCAGCTAAGAAAATTAAAGAAAAAACCGGAAAATACGGATTTTTCACTACATTTGTCCCGCAAGATTCCGGCGAAGTTATGGAATCTTTAGTGCAGATGGGAGTAACCTTAATCGACCCCTCAGGTAAAGCAGCATTTAACTCTCCCGAAGGAAAAGCCGCATTTCAATATTGGGTAGACTTATACAAACAAGGACTCTTACCCAAAGAAGTATTAACCCAAGGACATCGCCACGCAATCGACCTGTATCAAGCCGGAGAAACAGCCTTCTTATCCTCAGGTCCCGAATTTCTCGCCACCATCGCCAAAAACGCCCCAGCCATCGCCAAAGTCTCAGCAACAGCCCCACAAATCACAGGAAAAACCGGCAAGAAAAATGTCGCCGTAATGAACTTAATCATCCCCCGCGACTCCAAAAACCCCGACGCAGCCGTCAAATTCGCCTTATTCGTCACCAACGACCAAAACCAACTAACCTTCGCCAAAGCCGCCAACGTCCTACCATCCACCATCAAAGCCCTCTCTGACCCCTACTTCAAAGACCTACCAGCAAATGCAACAGTCGTTGACAAAGCGCGAGTAGTCAGCGCCAACCAAATGCAACAAGCAGAAATCCTCACCCCAACCCTAAAAAACTTCAACCTCCTCCAAAAAGCAATTTATGAGAATCTCACTGCAGCAATGCTAAACGAGAAAACAGTAGACAAAGCATTAGCAGATGCGGCGCAAGCCTGGAATGAGAAGAGTTGAAACGCGGAGGAACGCTGAGGTTACGCGGAGGAACGCGGAGAAACTCTGCGAACCTCTGCGCTACCTCCGCGCCTCTCCGCGTTTAAAAATTCCCCCACTAAATAAAGCGACCCACACAAAACTACTCTCTCCGGAAACTCAAAAGCAGCGGTCAGCGCTAATGTTAAATCTTCATAAGTTTGGCAGTTTTTGAGTTCGGGGCAGATATGATTGGCTAATATCGCCAACTCCTTAGGGTCGGCTGAGTTGGCGTTGGCTACGGGAACTAGATATAACCGATCGCCCGCTCTCAATAATGTTTTCAAAATTTCTGCATGGTCTTTGGTGGAGAGCATGCCGATAATCCAGGTGATTGGGGTATGGAGATAATTGCGTAAGGCTTTGGCTGCGTCTGGGTTGTGGGCACCGTCTATGAGTATTTGATGGTTTTTCCAGGTTGTCCACTGCATCCGTCCTGGCCAGTGGGTTTTTGCTATTCCATTTATGATCGTTTGTTCGGATATCTGCCAGCCTTTTTGTTGTAGGTGAAGTAAGGTGGCGATCGCACAAGCTGAGTTTGTCAACTGTATTTCTCCAACTAATGGTAAGGGATATTTAATTTTTCCTTCTGGGGAATTAAATTCGGCAAATCCGGTGTCAATTAGTTTGGCTGGCTCTGGGAATATACTTGGGCATTGTAATTCTTGGAGGCGCTTTAGCACGACTGCATCTGCGTCTATAGGTAGGGGGGCAATTACTGCTGGGCAATGAGATTTGAGGATACCGGCTTTTTCAGCGGCTATTTCAGCGAGCGTTGTACCTAGTTGCTGGGTGTGGTCTAAACCGATACTTGTGATAATTGAGACTAGTGGATGGTCGCAGACATTTGTGGCATCTAGGCGTCCTCCTAGTCCGACTTCAATGACAGCTACATCGACTTGTTGCTGGGCGAAGTATAACCAAGCGGCGGCGGTG
>Ga0209512_1002397_pt1 | contig 20049 bp, 20 predicted proteins | sample frozenSSSSmetaG_FD_184142 | JGI IMG/M metagenome (GOLD analysis project Ga0209512, IMG submission 184142) | Glacier valley bacterial and archeal communities from Borup Fiord, Nunavut, Canada, to study Microbial Dark Matter (Phase II) -... | ecosystem: Environmental > Aquatic > Freshwater > Ice >... | reverse complement strand
ACAAGGAAAATATTGAAACCATTTCATGGTCGCCTGATAGTACCAAATTGGCCTCTGGTTCACGGGATAGAACCGTTAGAATTTGGAAAATTAAATAGGAAAATTTACTGTAGGGGCAGACATATGGTGTCTGCACAGGGCGAACTGTGCGTCCGCCCTATTTATATCCCTTTCGCTCTCGCTATAGGTGGAACCACAGCTACCGAATGGCGGGCTGTCGCTTTGCCAATTCACCCTCAAGTTCCCAGCTCTGATTGGCTTTTACCAGGATTGCGGGTTGCAAGCCAAATGGCTCTGGCGTAACATGCCGCCAAAATTCTTGGACATGATATTCGCTGGCCCGACCAATATCTACGAGCGAAATAGTTTTTGAGCCGATGTGTTAGATATTGGATTTCCCCTACAGCCTGCTTATCCTGTCTGTCCTTGTTAATATTTTTTATTAACTCGCCCTACATCTTTGGCAGAGAAATTGCTTAACACTAACTGGGGCAAATAAACCCTTTAGAATAGTGCTGAGATATTCTTATGAAGAAATATATCTATGCTAAAACAGAGAGGGAACAGACATATAATGAAGATGAATCATATTCGGCGTGGCACAGGCAAGCCCCTGCTGCTTATTCATGGAATAGGTGGGAGTTGGCACTCCTGGTCTACGATTCTCGATTTTCTGGCCGTTGAACGTGAGGTAATTGCGATTGACTTGCCTGGTTTCGGCGAGACCCCTCCTCTGCCCGGTGAAGTATCAATTGCTAAGTTAGCTGATGCCGTTACTTCCTTCTTGAAAGACCAAAATCTCACGGGGGTTGACGTGGTGGGTAGTTCGATGGGAGCGCGTCTCGTTCTCGAATTGGCAAGGCGCGGCGTGGTGGGTGCCACCGTGTCGCTTGACCCCGGCGGCTTCTGGCGGGGCTGGGAACTGTCTTTTTTCTCGACCTCGGTTGCCCTATCCGTTCGGCTGGTGCGCCTGTTGCAACCGATTATGCCATTTTTAACTGGCAACCCGATAACCCGTACCTTATTATTTGCTCAGTTCTCGGCTCGTCCATGGGCTTTGCCTGCCGATGTCACCTTGACTGAGATGCGTACTTTTGCGGCTTCACCCTCCTTTGATCCTTTGCTGCATCAACTGGTGAACGGCCCTGATCAACAAGGGGTCTCGGCAGGTTCGTTAACTAACCTACTGGTAATCGGCTGGGGTCGCCGCGATTTGGTTTGTTTGCCTCGGCAAGCGCAACGGGCTTTGCAACTCTTTCCCGATGCCCAACTCCACTGGTTTGATGCCTGTGGACATTTCCCCCAATGGGACTCCCCCCAGGAAACAGTCCGGCTGATTTTGGAGAGTACGGCTGATTCTGTTAGACTCCAGACCCCGGTTACTTTGGGGTAGTTGATTATTTCTAACCAACAACCTTTCAATCTGCTATAATAACCCTAACTAATTTCGCAGATAGTTAGGGTTATTAAATTTATGGCGCAAAAAGACAAATATTGCCCCTCCTGCCAACGAATTTATGAATCGGGAGATTGGACTGAACCAGACTGCCCTTTTTGTGAGGTGGCTTTGGTTGAGGTGGGTGGCTCACCAAATCGTCTGTCACCCGTTATAAGCACCGAAATCGCCTGGCCCGCCGGAGAAAAACAGGCGCGCGTGGCGGTTATTAACGGCTATCTCTCGGCCCAATTGACCAAAGCCCAGCTAGAATCTGCCGGAATCCCCGTGTTGCTACAGGCTAACAACGTGGACAGCATCTACCCGGTGGCAATTGGCCCACTCTCGGAAGTTCAGATATTTGTCCCTCAAAGTATGGCTGAGGAAGCGATGGCAGTCTTACACCAGTCTAAATAAAATTTAATGAAATATTACTTGTAGTCTTTGTTTGATTTACGTTATAATAAGTTTAAACCAATGCTCAAAACCCACTCAATAATCCTATACACTAAACCAGGCTGCCATCTTTGTGAGGCTGCCAAAGCCGCCCTGGATAGCTTGCGGGGCGAGTTTGAGGTTAGTCTTGAGGAAGTTAATATTAACGACGACCCGGCTCTTTTCGAGAAGTACCAATATTTAATACCTGTGATGATAATAGACGAAAAAACCGTGCTAGAAGCGCGGATTGATGCCCGGAAGCTACGGCGGGCCTTACAGGTAGGTTATGGCCCGACCTACCACATAATTCCCAAAAACGGTAAATAGTTGAGTTCAAATTTGCCAAAACGTTATAGTCGAAAATAGGTGTAAGAGAGTTGAGCAAAATTAACAACCTAGCCAAACCAGTCTGGAATATCATAAAAAACCCTCTAAAAACCTTGCGTCGCCAGAAGGGGGTCGCCAAAAAATTAAACCCTTTCAGTCTGATTCGACGTATTGGCAACCTGACTCCTATCCCTTTCTGGTTTGCTCAGGGGCGGCGTGAATTACGCTATCGCTACCGGGATTGGGCTTCCAGCATATTATTTGTCCTTAGCAAGATTTTTTATCGGGTTGAGGTGCGTGGTCTGGAGAATTTCACCTACAGCCCCTCAACTATCATCGCCTGTGGTCATAAACGCGATGCCGATATTGCGGTGACTATTCCCCGCCTCTATACCTTCCGTTGGCCTAGCCGGATGCGCGAAATGCGCCTGTTGTACGAGGCCACCCGCGACGATTTTAACGAGCGCGGTTTTCTGGTCACATATTTGCCCTGGTTAGATTGGGCCCGACCCATCTTGGCGCGGCTGAGCGTGGCGCGGGGTATGCACGATTTACAGACCTGCCCGGTTAAGCTGCCCGACGAGCAGACCGTTAACCAGCTTTTGCAGGAAACTACCCGACTTGAGGGCAAGCTAACGGCAGTGGAAGCCATTAGCGATGAATGGCGCAAGAAATTGCTGGGGACTGAGGCTAATAACCCCAAACTGACCTTAATGGATGCAGTGTTACGCGCTCCTTATGAGGTTTTGACCCAATATGCTACCCCCCGGATGTTCAAAGAGCCCTTTGCCAGTCGTATTCGGGAACGTCACCACCAGACCTTGATGCAACAACTTCACTACATTACCCGAATTGCTGATAAAGGGGGCACGCTGTTTATTTTGCCGGAAGGTAAGCTCTCACCCGATGGGCGTTTTTGCAAAATGCGGGCGGCTCTTACCCGGGTTGTCCAGAATAGTCGGGCGGATATTCGGCTGCTGCCCGTCAACGTTACCTACGATTTTATGGATAGCGAGCCCCGCCCCAAAGTTATTATGATTGTGGGCGAGGAAATTCTGAGCATCAAGCGTTATCCTAAAAACGAGTTGGGCAATCTGGTGGCGAAGGCTATTCCTAGTCTGGTCTGTGTAACCATGAGTGGGTTAGGTAGCCGCTATTTGCTTGAGCAAGTAGAGCAGGGTGAAACTCAGGTGCGCTATCACCAGCTACGCGACGAAATTTGGGCAGAATTACAAAGGTTGCGCCTGTTAGATGTACCTTATGATACCCGTCTGGCTATTCGTCAGTGCTTTGAGGAGCGGCTGGAACGGTTTGTGGCCTATTGTCAGCGCAAAGGTGGTATTTTCACCGACGGGGTTGAGGATACTGCTGCTACCCTGCATCGGGGCGACTTCTGGCTAACTCTGGACAAACCTGCCCTTTTGCGTCAGGAGTGCCAGAAACCCGCCGACCACCCGGTACGCTACTGCTATAACGAGCTTATGAGCCTGTTAGAAGCACGGGATTTGATTGTTGAACTACCTATTGTTCCCGATAATGTGCTGGAGTTCAATCCCAAGCGGGGTAAATACTCGGCTGGTTAGCCTGCCCACATCCAGAAGATAAAGAGGAAAGCCCACACTGCCTGTACCAACGCACTTAGCTTGATATACTTTTTGGGGGCAATCTGGGCCAGCAGCATAAAGCAGGGGAATAGCACCACCAGATAGCGGGTCATACTCATCCACACAAAGCCACTTGTTCCGGCCCGCGTCAGGTAGACCAACATATTAGAGACCACAAATATCAGGTAATGGCGCGGTAACTTGCGTTGCCACCAGATTATCGCCAGACAGATAAATATCACCAGCGTAATCAGGTCTAAAACATTATAAATTAACAGATTGGCGTAATTGGGGTCGAATAGTCCCGCCAGACCCATCACAAAAGCCTCCCAGGGCCAGGCGAAGCGCACACTCCAAATAACCGAGAGATGGTTGCTGAAATTAGAGTCACCCAATATCAGGAAGACATAGCCAAAATAAAGAGCCAGCAAGCCCGGTGACAGAGCCAATGCAAAGGCTTCCCGCCCGATTTTGCGCCAATTCCAACCGCGTTGCTGCATATAAAGGTAGCCAAGCGGCAATACTAATACCAACCCCTGAATCCGGGTAATTCCCGCCAAAGCTGCCAACCCTGCCGCCAACCACCAGCGTTTTTGCTCGCCATAATAAAACGAAGCTACCGCCAATGCCAAAAAGAGCGACTCGGTGTAGCCGCTTGCCAGGAAAAAAGCACTTGGGAAAACCGCCATCCAGACTAAGGTTCTTTTGGCAATACTCTCGTCAAAAAGCTGGCTGGTCAGGCGATAAAGATAAACCAGAGCCACGATATAAGCCAGATTGGAAATTACCAGCGAGGCCAACATATACTGACCTAGCAACAGCCGTCCTAATACAGCGATTGAGACCGGGTATAGCGGGGGATAGTTGGTGGTGCCGTTGCCGATATCATAGCCCGTCATGGCGATGCGGATATACCAATTGGTGTCCCAGCGTTGCCAGGGCTCAAGAAATAAAAACCCCGGCCCCCAGAAATTCGGGTTGAGGTCGCGCAAAAGGCTAACCCCAAGCGGTGGTTCCGCCGGAGCGATTAGTACCAGAGCCGCCCCCAAAGCGAACAATAGCAAGCGGTGCGTAAGGAAAATTGTCCAGGCGTAGGCAAAAGCCGGATCATTCATCAGACGTTGCCAGAGGCGGCTTAAAAGCCCCTCCGAGCGTTCCAAGTTGGTTGCTGCCGATGATGCTAGAGTTGAAGAAGAACTTAGATATACTAAATGATTAGAGCCGGTAACATTAGTTCGGCTAGGTTGGATGATAGTTTGTTTGGAAGACGCAATTTGGCCGGGGACTCGCGATTTCAGACCGGATTCGTCTTTTTCGTTTTTCATTCTATACTGCCTCGCCAACTCGCTAATTTACCACTAATGTAATAGCAATTTTCGTGCGAGGCTTCACCTTTTTGTTCAGGGTCGCTATCCAGAACTAACCAATCAACGTTGTTTTGATTTTCCCCCGCTCCGCCTCGGTAAGTGGGGGTAGGGAAGCCGCTTTGAAATTTTCTTCTGCTTGTTGGGGAGTTTTAACCCCCACAATCACCGTAGAAATCGCCGGGTCGTCCAGCGTAAAACGTAAGGCCGATTGCGCCAGGGTGCGTCCGGGTTGTTCCAGGAAGCGCAATGAATCCGCCAGACGGGTTTTGTAGCTACGATACTGGTTGGGCCAACTCCCCCGTATATCACCTTCGACATATTTACTATCGGGGCGTTGTTTGCCGCTCAGGAAGCCATTGGCTAATGGTTCCCGCACAATTAGCCCAATGTCATTGTGTTGGGCCAGCGGGAATAGCTCTTCCGCCGGATTTTCGCTTTGAATCACTGATGAAAGGTTGTAAACTACCTGAATAGTAGCAGGTCGCCCACTTTTTATACTGGCGATGCCTTCCTGCACACTATGGATTGAAACTCCATAATGGCGAATTAACCCGGCAGTTTTCAACTCCTCCAAAACATCAAAAACCTGACCATCTTCGATTACCGGGCGGCTGGGATTATGTAACTGATACAAATCCACCCAATCGCGGCCCAACCGTTTCAGACTTTCTTGCAGAGCTTTGCGGATGTGGTCAGGCGAGAAATCCACAATTGTGCGCCCACTATAGAAGTTACCGCCTACTTTAGTGGCAATATAAACGTCTTTGAGTTTCCCGGCCTCTTTCAAGCCCTGCCCCAAAACTGTTTCGCTATGCCCAAAGCCATAAACGTCGGCGGTATCAAAAAAGTTACAACCAAGTTCGATAGCTCGCCCAATCGCCTTAATAGAGGTCTCGTCGTTGGTTGGGCCATAACTATTGCCATACTGATTACCGCCAATGGCCCAGGCTCCAAAGCCTAGTTCCGAGACTACCAGACCAGTTTTGCCAAGTTTTCTATATTTCATCCGCTTAATCCTATCCTCAAGGGCCAGATAAAAGGCCACTTTTCTACACTAACACTAATCTTGGTAAATTCTATCACAAGACATTTGAATCCGCATAGGTCGAAAGCCTTAACTTTTTATCTTGCTCATAATTAAGATTATTATAAAGGGCGGTTTCGGCCTTAGCCAACTCCGCTCCCAGGTAAGCAGCGTGGTCTAGTTGGGTTAATAACTTTTCGGCAATGGCAGTATGATAGACGACATCGGCGGCCCGCCCCCGGATAACATGGGTTAGCTTTTTTTCGCTGGTGAAATGTTCCAGCACCAGTTCATGTTTTTCCCGGTCAAGCTGGATAAAAAAGTAACCACCTGGGTCAAGCTGCAACCACTGGCGGCGGTGGGCTGGCAACTCGATAGCTTTATCCCCCGCCTTATCCTGCCATACAAATAATCCCTCGGCGGCGAAGGCCGGGGTGCGGCGGGCGGCGTAATCGGCTACCGTTCGGTCTATAATTTTAGGGTTCATTTCGTTGATTAAGCTAATCAGCTCGATTTGTTGGCGAAAAGTTTCTACCACCTCGCTGGGCAAATTGGTTAACTCCGCCATCGCCCCGGTTGCCCCAATGATTTTGCCCTGTGCGTCCAGGCCGTTTTCCGCCAGTTTTAAGATTGCTTCCCCAACCTTAAAAACGGGTGACTCCCGCCCACATAGTATCAGATAACGCAAGCGGGGATTCGAGACCACGTTGGTTATCATTTTTTCCACGCCCAGGTTAGGCGTGTAAACCCGCCCGATAATAGCCGCCTGTTTCGCGTTTAGTTGGTCAATCAGGGCGGTGCTACTGAGGGTACAGACCGCTACCGCGCTTTGGGGATTGCCAATTACAAACCGACCGGGTGAAGGCGGCCAATCCACTACCCGCCCCACGCTCCGTCGCCAGAATATGCCACTTTTCTCCCGCGCCTTCCAGTACAGGCTATTAATTCTATCCATATCTTTATTTGCCTTTTCTGACAGCCAACTCTCAGGGCAGGCACGGGGACCTGCCCCTACAATTATTTCCCAATACCGGGCGGGTAGACCCTGTTCCTACTCGGCACTTTTAACTCGGCCCTCGGCACTGGTTTTCCCTAACCCCTGTTCATGATACCATGAGATGCTGTTGTGGTTGGTAGTTGCTTTACGCTTTTCGTCCTAAAATTTCCGCCGTTGTACCTATGACAAAAACGCCAGGAAGCGGTATAATCTTATGTTGGAGCTTGAAATATCTGGCTGAAACCGTTTGGCCTCACGTTTATGTTTAGGGACTATTAATAAATTTGAAAGGAGCTATCGCCTCAAACAATTCTGAGCGCGTAACCACTTAATGAGCAGTAACCTCGAACTATTGGCTGGCAACCTGACCGAAATTACCAGTCCCCTTGCAACCATCGAAACAGCCCACCCTCTGGGCGCACTTCTGTTAGACGATAATCACTCTGGCCTGGGCGAATTCAAAGAAATTTGCTGGCAATACCTCCATAAACTACCCCTTGACCTTCAGGTTGGACAAATTAGCTGTTCGGACGAACCCCTGCAAAATCTGCGGAATTACGAATTTAATAGCCTGTTGTTTCAGAATGGACAAATGGCAGGGCAAATGATGGTAGCCCTTTACCGACCCAGTGGGGCAGATTCGCGTGAGGTTTATTTAGAACTGGAGCAGGGGCAAATCTGGGAGCGACGGTTGCGTCACAAAGGGCTTGGCAAGGCGATTATGCAAAATACCCTGGAGTTAGGGAAAGCTCTGGGAGTACGAGCGGTTACAACTTTCGCCATGAACGATGGGCGATATGTTTGGGCTCGGTTGGGTTTCAAGTTTGGGGATTATCTACCGGAGGAAAAAAAGGCTCGTTACTATCGCAAGGCTTTTCGGGCTTACTGTCGTCGTCAGGGGGTTACTCCACCGCCCGCCCGCGAAATGCGCCATTGGAATGCTCCAGAGTTTGCCCGTTTCGACCCTGGTGTTTTGGTATCAGTGGCTTTGGGTGGCACTCACGACCGCCAGCATAAAGTTGTGCCATTGGGGATGGCTTTTATGATGACTCGTCGCCCCTTTTTCCTGTGTTACCCACTTAATTAGTTGTTGGTAGACCTAACCCCCTAACCCCCTAGCCCCCTTCCCTAAAGTGGAAGGGGGAAAAGATTCTTAACTCGTTACTCGTTATTCTCTTCCGACAACTGACAACCGTCTACCGACAACCATTGATTACCAGTGATTTTTGAATTCATCCGGCAACCAGTTTGGGCTGGAGAGTTTTTCTGTGCCCTGTCGTCGCTCCAGGTCAGGATAGTAGTCAGGGGAATTGCGATTCACCGGGGGATTAGCCTTTTTACCATTAGCATTGACTCGTAGGGTTTCGGAATTAACACTCCCAACTAGCATTATCTGTTGGTCATCTTCCCCATATACCGCCTTTTTGGTTCGGCCTAATTCTTTACAAAGAAAATATACAATCATTCCAAAACCGAGACCGCCCACCAGCACCAGAATACCAACGGGTTTGCCAGAAGCAATACTGACCGCGACCAAGCTAACCACTGAAACCAGCACGAAGATTAGCGAAGTGGCGATAATAAATAATCTGAGTTTCATAAACTAATACCAACTTTCTAGACGACACTGTCTCCAAAAAAAATTAATAATACGTTAAGATTATAAACGACAGGATTGATGATTTCGTTGGTTGCCTTACGGCAAATGGCTCAGGGTGTAGGAAGTTAGTGTCGAGTACGAAGGTTTGGACGTAATCTATACCCCTGAAATCAGTTCCAGAATACCCCGCTTACATTACGAACCACCTTAACGTACCGTTAATTTTACTTAACAAACTGATTTTTATAAAGTGGCAAATCGCCCTATTTTGGGCAAAATGACAAAACTCATTTGGGCAAAATGTCTAGTTTTTACTAATTTTCACTTAAGGATGTTTTGCATCTGTCGCCAGCTTTCGAGGTCTATCAAATTGGTATTTAGCTGCGACCAACTGTAGATTAAAACTCCTAATAAAGCTAAGGGGGCGAACCAACGGGCGTATTTGGTTTCAAGCACTGGGGCAAAGGGAATCGCCAGCACAAAGGGGAAAGCAGGCAGGGCATAGCGAATTACGTCATCATGAAGCATAAAAACCGTTGGCAGGAAAAAGACTAATCCGACCCAAAAAATATCATATTGCTTGCGTCGCCATAGTAAAACTAGCCCTGCCGCCTGTAAAATGTAATAATAAAAAGTACCCTCGCTACGGGTATAGCTAATATCAAGGGAAAGTAGGGGCAGGGGATAGAGATGAGTAACTGACTCCGGGATGTGAAGGTAGGCCCAGAAGTCGCCATATCGCCAGCCGAAAAGCCCAAAAACGGTTACCAGGGCCAGTGGCATTGGCAATAAGCCCCAGACCGCCCGCCAGTTCAGGTTTTTGATTAACTGTAAAGCGTTTGTCGGCTGCAACCTTGTGCGCCACGCCTCCCACACTAGAAATAGTCCAAATCCCGCCAACAGGAAAAAGCCGTTAGGTCGAGTAACTACCACCCCCGCCCCCCACAGCCCCGCCAACCACCAGCGTTCTTGCTTGAAGGCATAGACTGCCAGTACCAAAAACATCAGGGTCAGGGCTTCACTGGCTCCCACACTATGGTAAATCAGCCAGCGTAGCGGCAGAAACAGAGCCAAAACCGCTATCCAGAGTGGTTGGCGGGAATAGCCAAAATCCCGCAGTAACCGATATAAAGCTACTCCAAAAATAACCGTTGCCCCAAAGTTAATTACGAACATACTGGAAACATAGCCAAAAAGCGGCGCAACTAACCGAATAAGTAGCGAATAACCGGGGAAATGAGTCGTCCAGTAGACTTGCGACCTGATGAAAAAGGCTGGCAACTGCAAAATGGGGTCGCTGGAATCATAAAGCGTTTTGGCGTTAACCAAATATTCTGGGCCATCCCAAAAACGCCCCAAATTGTCACAGCCGCCGTTTTGAATAATTATCACCCCGTAAAATAGCACCATCAAGCCGAAGTTGGCGGCAGTCAGGGTTAAAATCGCGGTCAGAGTCGGGCGCGGGGCAATCTTTGCTTGCCACAGTTTGACCAAGAGCGACCACAGGTTAGTTTTTGGGGATAAATCAGGTTTCCCTAGTGGCAAATTTATTGTGGCGGCCCCAAAGAACAGAGTCAAATAAATGCAACCAACCAGCCAAACCGAATAAGGGTTTTTATCTATTATGCCCATACCTGAAAGAATCAGGGTTGCTCCCGCCCCCAGCCCAAAGCCTACAATTGCCGAAGCTAAAGTTAAAAGATGAAGGATGGGTAGAAAGTGGTTAGGAGGGCTTGTTTCCCCCTTCTGACTCCTGTTTCCTATCCCCCAACCCACCAAAACTATCAAGGCCAATAATGGTAAGAGCCAGATTAACCACATCCGCTGCTCGATGCCCGCCCAGGCTTCATTTTTGTTGATTGCCACACTTTTGAGCATTATGCCGAGAGCCCGTGAGTCATTTTTGTTGGGGCGGAAGGTGGGGGTTACTAATTCGATTTTGAGTTGTTGAACATCGGTAGGCGGTGGGGTAAATTTCACTGATAAGTTTTGAAACTCTGGATTAGTGGGATCGGCCTGGATTTTAGCCACCTCCACCCCATTCGCCAGGATAGTAACGGGGTTATCTACGCCACCCGCTACTGCCGCACTCCGAATTTCAAAAGTCATTTCTAATGGTTTAAGCCCCGGAAAGTCGAATAGAATATAAGATTTGCCTTGCGTCCAGACATAACTGTTACCTGCATCGTCAGTTTGGGAGTTGAAGAAACCCCGCTCCTGTCCATCCGCCACAATTTTATTGAACTGGTTAGGCAAGTATCTAGTTTGAAGTTTAGGAGTGAATAATAAGAGGCTGCCAAAAACCAATGCAGCTATCAGCCCCGCCACTAGCCACAGCCAGAAGTTAAGGTTTTGCCAATAAGGGCTTTGTTTTAGACCGGGAGTGGCGGATTTAGTTAGCATCATTCAGAATGGAGTTTGTCCTGGTTGGTATTGCAAGTTTTCGATATTCTCAATTCTAGTTATATTATTTGAAACCTATGCATCATTATTTTACTAGACAAACGGGTTTTTATAAAGCGGCATACCCGCCAGTAACCAATACCCTGCAAAAAGAAATAAATACAGCCCCGCCAGCAATAATCCCCAAAATACCAGGGCGTTTAATTCCCCGCCCACCCCCACCTCCAACACTTGCCCAACCACCCATCCTGATGAGATTACTAATCCTACCCCTATCCCCAGAGCTAAAAGTGAGAAAATCCGCCAACGATAGGCTAACAACGACGCGGGTAAAAGCAGTATTAATGATATCAGCGAAAAAAAGGTAGGGCTACTATTTTCCAGAAAGGGTTGCCACTGGCTGGTAAAATCCAGGCGTGCGGCGGGAATTTCCAGGTTGTTCTGGGCCTCAATATTAAGGGTCAGATAGGCTACATCATCGGGCGGTAGGCGGAGAGGGGTAAAATTAAAGCGGTAGGTTTTAAGTTCAGGGCTGACGGGAATTGTTCCTACATTTTGCCTATTCAGGCTGAGGTTCGCGGGGCCACCTCTGGCGGTAAGTTCCAGCTTTATCTCGTGGTAGCTAAAGGCTCTGACCCGTATTTGCCCAATTTCGCCTACGGCAAGGCTATTTGCCGAGAAGCCGCTTCGTTCGATTTTAACGAATTCGTTAGGGCTCGTCAGACGACTTTCGCCTGTTCCCGGCAGCAGGGGGATTTCCAGCACCGGGCGCAAAATCAGCAAACTCGCCACAGCGACTATCGCAAGGATGAAGGATGAAAGATGAAAGATGAGGAAATACAGGGGATGGGTGGTAGGGGATGGGGGGCGGGAGGATGAAACAGGAGTAGTCAAAGTTGCTCCCCCTTCCTTGCTAGTGCAGAATCACAGGAGCTATTGTGCAAAGGTGGAGTTATACCCCTCTCCCTTTCAAAGGGAGAGGGTCGGGTGAGGGTTCGTCCAATGCACAACAGGTCTCTTGGAAATGCACTAGGGAAGGGGGCTAGGGGGGGTAGGTTTGTTTCCCCCATTCTGACTCCTGACTCCTGATTTTTCACCCTTCCTGACCCGACGTTCTACTAAAAACTTCTTCCAGTTGTTTATATCGCTCCACCCGCTCGTTATCGAATTCTTGAACAGCTTCCTGGTTCAGCTTGGCGTTTGCGGCGATTTCTGCGCCAAACGATATTTTTACCTTCTCGGGCCAACTTTCGGGCTGCCAGATTGCCCCTCGCATAAAGGCTTTGCCACATTGGAAATAACTTTCGGTAACTTTTAAGACCATCACAATAAAAGCTTTTTCCCGTCCGGTGGATAGTTGCTGGCAAAGTTGCTCATCGGTGGTAAGCTCCACTTTGCCATGAACCCGCAAGGTTTCGATAGTGCCGGGAACGATAAACAGCAACCCCACCTGGGGATTTTGCAAAATATTCTGAAGGGTCGAGATTAAATTGTTGCCCTTTCTTTCAGGCAGATAGAGCGTTTGTTCATCGCCAATCCCCACAAAACCCGGAAAGTCGCCGCGCGGGGAGATGGTCGGCATGCCCTCAGCATCGGAGGTGGCTATCAACATCAGGGGGGCTTGCCGAATATAATCCTGCGCTCCAGCAGTGAGAAAGTTATTGATTTTCAGGGGGGTAGTCGGTTTGGGTTCTCCAACTATCGCCCGTAAAGTTTCCAGGTCTTTTATTGTCTGCATATAGCCTCCTCTTTAAAAAGTAGCGAGTAGCGAGTAACGAGTAGCGAGCCTGACCTAACCCCCTGGCCCCCTTCCCTAAAGTGGAAGGCGGAAGAAACTGTTCCCTCTCCTTTTGGGAGAGGGCTAGGGTGAGGGGTGGTTTTAGCACTTTATCTTTTCAAATTCGCTGTCAAAAATCGGAAATCAAAATTTATCCTGTTTATCCTGTACATCCTTGTTATTTTTTCTTCTTATAATCTGTGGCTAATGGCTTTACCGATAACCGATAACCGACGACTGACAACCGCCTAGCGCAAAATATTTAGCATCGCTTCCCAGGTATCGAGACCCGCCAGCTTGTCAGGGTTAGAAATTACCGACCAACTATAGAAATAAATCGCGATTAACACCGGGATTGCCAGCCAACGGGCCAGTTTGCCACTTAGTTGCTCGGCGAAGGGTATTGCCAGAATTAGCGGGAAGGCTGGCAACGAATAACGCAAAATATCGGGGTGGCGCAGGAAGAAAGTGAAAAGCACCATACTTAGGCCAACCCAGAACAGGTCAAAGCGTTTCTGTTTCCAGAGCAAGGCCAACCCAGCCACTTCCAAGAGAAAATAGTAAAAAATACCGTTATTGCTATCCTGAAAATGCCCGAAATTCGGCATCGGGAAAAGCTCAAAATGTTTAACTTCTTCCTCAATACGGAAATAGGCCAGAAAGTCGCCATATCGCCACCAAAATATCAGGAAAGCCGCCAGTAACCCCACCGGGATAATCGCAATCCCGGCAATCGCCCGCCAATTAATAGTTTTTACCACATCCGCCACCGAGAAACGTTGCTCAGCCCAAAGTTTTTCGCCCGCCACCCATAACACCGCCAAAGCCAAACCAATTGCAAGCATTACCCCCGGTGGTCGGGTAAAGGCCGCCGCCGCTCCTACCAGCCCCATCAATACATAGCGTTCTTTTTTGTACATATAAATCGAGAGCGTGGCAAAGAGAATAAAAAGCGGCTCACTCGCTCCCACGCTATGATAAATCAACCAGCGCAACGGTAGCACCAATATTACCAGCGAGAGCCAGAAGGGGTACGGGGTGTACTTAAACTCGCGCACAAAAGCATAAAAAACCCCAGCCAACAAACTGGTAATAATGAAATTACTTAGCATTGGGGCGTAGGTAAAACTTACCAGTGGGGCAAGACCCATTAAAACCAGGGGATAGCCGGGAAAGTGCGCGGCCCAATAGGTGCGCGAGTGACGGGCAAAGTCGGCAATTTTTAGCAAAGGGTTTTGGGGGTCATACAGACCGTTGGCAATGAAGGTGTATTCCGGGCCATCCCAATAGCGGGCAAACCAATCCAGATTGCCAGTCTCGATATAGGCGCGGGCATAAAAGACCCCGGTAATCAAGCCGTTTGCCAGGGTCAAACCGACCAAAGCCCATAACAGCGGATGCGCCCGAACCTTCGGCTCTAGCCACAGATAAGCCCGTTGGTAAAGGCTCGTTTGACCTACTGGCAAATTAATCGTTATCGCCCCAAAGAACAGTGCTAAATAAGCGCAACCGACTAACCAGACCCAATAGACGGTTTTATCTATTACCCCGATGCGCGAAAGGATCAAGGTTGCCAACGTCGCAAAACCCAAACCAATTATTGCTGGAACTATGGTTAGAAAATTAATCAGGAAGATTGAAGGTTGAAACGGGAAATTTGACCATTTTCGGCTTCTGACACCCAACAAAACTATCAACACCAAAAAAGGCAAAGGCCCGATTAACCACGTTCGTCGCTCGATGCTAGACCACGCTTCGGTTTTGTTGACCGTCACGCTTTTGAGCATTGTGCCGAGGGCGCGTAAATCATCCTTGTTAGGCCGAAAGGTGGGGGTTACTAACTCGATTTTAAGCTCTTGGACCCCACCGGAGGGTGGGGTAAATCTTACGTTTAGGTTTTGGAACTGCGGATTTTTAGGATCAGGCTGGATTTTACCCACCTCCACCCCATTCGCCAGGATTGTTACCGGGTTATCCGGGCCACCAGCTACCGCCGCGCTCCGTATTTCAAAAGTGATTTCGATAGGTTTGCGCCCTAGAAAGTCAAAAAGGATATAAGATTTGCCCTGTGTCCAGACGTAGCTGTTACCCGCATCGTCGGTTTGGGGCTTGAAGAAACCCCGCTCCTGCTCGTCCACCACAATTTTGTCGAACTGCTCAGGCAAATATTTAGTCTGGAATTTGGGGGGGAATAGTACGATGCCGAAAAATACTAGCGCGGCGACTAACCCTGCCGTCAGCCATAGCCAGAATTTAAGGCTTTGCCAGTAGGGGCCTTGTTTCAAACCTGGGCTGGAGGTTTCGGTAAGCATGCTTTAGCCTAGAGCCTGTTCCAAATCGTGTAGCAAATCTTCGGTATTCTCAATTCCCACTGAGAGCCGGACCAGAGCCGGGTTCATCTCAATTGGGCTTCCGGCAAGACTGGCGTGGGTCATCGCGCCGGGATGCTCAATCAACGACTCTACTCCGCCCAGACTTTCGGCCAGAGTAAAGATTTTGGTTTTGGCAACCATCTCGCGAGCGACCTGCTCCCCCCCCTTCGCGATAAACGAGAGCATCCCACCAAAGCCGCTCATCTGTCTTTTGGCGAGTTCATGTTGAGGGTGACTGGGCAGGCCGGGATACATCACCCGCTCGACTTTGGAATGTTCCTCCAGGAAATGGGCTACCGCCATCGCGTTTTCCTGATGGGCCCGCATCCGTATCGGCAGGGTTTTGATACCCCGCATCACCAGCCAGCAATCGAAGGGGCCGGGTACACCGCCCACCGCGTTCTGGAAGTAGGCTACCTTGTCCCGCAACTCTCGGTCGCGAGTGACCAGCAAGCCGCCCACCACATCGCTATGTCCGCCCAGATATTTGGTGCTGCTATGGACAACGACATCCGCGCCCTGTTCTAAGGGGCGTTGCAGGTAGGGTGAGGCAAAAGTGTTATCCACAATCAACTTTACCCCCGCCCCTTTTGCCATCTCCGCCACCTGGTTAATATCAATAACCTTGAGCCAGGGGTTGGTGGGGGTTTCCAGCCAGACCATCTTGGTAGTGGTGCGGATTTTCCCGGCGGCTCGCTCCAGGTCGGTCAGGTCGGCCAAATCGTACTCCACCCCGTACTGGCTCAACACACGGGCAAACAGCCGGAAAGTCCCGCCATAGACATCATCACTCAGCACCACATGGTCGCCGGATTTCAGGGTATAAAGCAAGGTGGTAATCGCCGCCATCCCACTGGCAAACCCCAACCCATACGCCCCTTCTCCGCCTTCCAGCGAGGCGATACAGGCTTCCAAAGCACTGCGGGTGGGGTTGTGGGTGCGGGAGTATTCGTAGCCCTTGTGTTGCCCTACCGCTTCCTGGGCATAGGTGGAGGTCTGGTAAATCGGAACTGTAACCGCCCCGGTTAGGGGGTCGGCGGGCTGTCCAGCGTGAATAGCACGAGTCTCAAAGCCAGTTTTGTTGTAATCACCCTTCATTAAAATTTTCTCCTGATTATGCCGCTACGTATTTGCGGACATCCACCTGAACGCCAGCAGCCACCGCTGTTTCAGCTATTTTCAGTAATTCGTCAGTGGTTTCCTCGTCAAAATATTTTCCCCCACAATTTTGACATATTTCCGCAGGTACATCTTTAATAACCAAAGTTGTCTCGTCTCGCTCTAAAGTCATTGTTGCCCGACCCGGCTCGGTTTCACCATTATTACAAATTACGCATTTCATGGCCTTCTCCTTTTAAAGTCTGACTTGTCAAGGCTAAATTCCTAGAACGATTGCTAACCTTTGGGTAATATCATTTAATGCCGCATTATCCAAACTACCTAATTTGCGGATAAAACGTTCAGTTGAAAGCGAACGAATTTGGAAAGCATCCGCTGCTGAAAGCTTGGTTAAACCATTCTGAAAATCAGCTTCTAAACGAATCATCCAAGCAACATTGGAATAATGATTTTCCCAATCGGTTACAGGAATAATTATTTTTAGAGGTAATATACCAATCTTGTTATCATTAACAATTATAGCGGGACGGGTTTTCTTTATTTCAGCTCCCCTGGTTGGCTCTAAATCGATTAGCCATACCTCGCCTCTATTCATAAAAATCCTCGCCATCAAGGGCCGTGAAAATAGTTAATTCCTCATCATTGAGGTAGTCATTTAACATTAATTGAGCAGAAACCTCTAACTGCTGTCTCAAAACCTCCCTTTTAAGAAGGTTTTTGGTTTGTTCAGATTCAGTTTGAACAGTTTGCAATACCGTTTTAATTACTTCTAATTGTTCTATAGAAGTAAGTTTATTAATTTCTTCAATAATTTCTAACTGAGTCATTACTTCAAACTCCTTCCAGCAGGTAAGGGCAAGCAAATTGGGCTGTCCCTACGAATTTTTTCGGCAACTGACAACCGTTCAGTCAAAAAGCTGGCTGACTTTTAACTTGAAACTGGGCAGAACCTGGCCGCCATCCAACTCACCGTTGATGTCTACTATTTCGGGCTGTTGGTTATTGGGGCGGTAGATATAAACCCGTTTGCGACTAGGCCGGATAGCCCAGATTAGGCTAACCCCAGCTTGCAAGTATAACTCGATTTTGTCCTCAACCTCGTCCCAGGTATCGTTGGGTGAAACTATCTCTACAGCTAAATCTGGAGGAATCGGGATATATCCAGAACCTCGAATAACCCGCTCGGCCTTTACAAAGGCTACGTCTGGCATTCTTAGCGTTCCGGGCATAATCTGGAAACTGGTGTCAGATCCATAATGTTGCCCTAACTTGTTTTGCAGCACAAAAATACCCAAATATGTTAGCAAAATAGCCCCAATGCGTCCGTGTTCTTCGCCTGCCATCGCTGGTGTATTTACCTCCCTAAGCTCACCCCGAATTAGCTCGTGGGTCTTGCTATTACCATAGAGAGCCACAAATTCTTCCACTGTGTAGGTTTGTTGGGTACTCGTTTGGGTCATAATATTCTCCCCTTATTCAAAAAGTTGACTGATCTTTAACTTGAAACCCGGCAGAGCATCGCCGCCATCCAACTCACCCTTAACCGCCAGAAATTGGGCATTTGGGTCGTTGGCGCGATATATCACCACATATTGGTCAAGCATGTAAATAGACCAGATAAGGCCCACCCCGGCCTCTTTGTAAGCCTTTACTTTATCGTGAATCTTTTGGGTAGTATCGCTGGGCGACCACACCTCCACCACTATATCGGGAGCAACCGGGATAGCCCCACTAAATTTGGCGGGAGTGCGTCCGTCCAGCACAAAACAGGCATCCGGCTCTACATAATTTGAACCCACCGGACGACCCAAAGTGCAGGAAGCCCCACTGTAAACCTCGCCTAGCCGCTTCTCGCCTGCCCCAAAACCAGCATATCTATCTAAAAGAGAAACGACTCTCGCTACGATTTTGCCGTGTTCGGCACTGACCCCCGATTTCGGTTTAGCCACAATTCTACCCTCGATTAGCTCATACTCGTCCTCATCGTCATCGTCCCATTCCAAATTCAAAAACTCCTCAACCGTATAAAGTTTTTCCTGAATTTCCAGTGTCATAAGAGTTTCCTTCGTTAATAGATTTAGAAAGAGTAATTAAATCTGGTGGCGTTGCTGGGCAATAAACTCCAGCAAGTCGCTGCGGCTGATAATGCCAATCGGTTCGCCCTCCCGCTCGACTACCAGCGCGGCGGTAGCTTGACTAAAGAGCGGAATAATATTTTCGATTTCCTCGGCCTCGTCTACTGCTGGCAACGGCCCATCCATCACCTGCTCGACCTTTTGGCTGACAATCTCCGGGTTCTTGAAGATTTTCTCCAACAAAGTGCGCTCCTGAAGGCTACCAACAATCCTGGTCAGTCCACTAATGCTCTTTTCGCCCACAACGGGCATCTGGCTAATACCATGCTGATGGAGGCGACCAATCGCGTCCGAAACACTCTCATTGGCCTGAGCGGTTATAAAGGGGGCGGGTTGATTAGCGGAATGGCTGTGCAACAAATCCCGCACCTGGGGATGGGTGGGGAAACGCTCGGTAAAACCCTGATCGCGCATCCAGGCATCGTTGAAAATTTTGCTGAGGTAGCTCCGCCCGCTATCCGGCAACAGTACCACCATCAGCTTGCTCTCATCCAGCTTCTTGGCAGCCTCAAACGCTCCTACCAAAGCCGTACCACACGAACCACCTACCAGAATTCCTTCCTCGCGCACACAACGGCGGGCCATCAGGAAAGAGTCGCGGTCACTAACCGTCACCCACTCGTCAATCAAATCCATCGAAAGCGTGCCAGGGATATAATCCTGCCCGATGCCCTCCACTTTGTAGGGGCGGGTTTGCTCCTGAGTGTAAATCGAGCCTTCGGGGTCAACTCCCACTATTTTGATATTCGGGTTTTGCTCTTTCAGGTAACGGGCTACCCCTGAGATAGTCCCGCCCGTGCCGACCCCCGCCACAAAATAATCAATCTTGCCTTTGGTCTGTTTCCAGAGTTCCGGGCCAGTGGTTTCGTAGTGGGTTTGGGGATTGACCGGGTTAAAATATTGGTTGGGTTGAAACGCTCCGGGAATCTCGCGGGTCAAACGGTCAGCCACATTATGGTAATTTTCGGGCGAGTCGTGGGAAACGGCGGTAGGGGTAATAATAACATCTGCCCCATAAGCTTTTAGCAAGGCGATTTTTTCCTGGCTCATCTTGTCAGGCATTATAAAAATCGCTTTGTAGCCTTTGATAGCGGCGGCAATTGCCAGACCTGCCCCGGTGTTACCACTGGTTGGTTCGATGATTGTGCCACCCTTGCGTAACAGGCCGCGCCGCTCGGCATCTTCTATCATCCTAATCCCGATGCGGTCTTTGACGCTGCCACCGGGGTTAAGCATCTCAATTTTCGCCAGAATGGTTGGTTTAAGGCCGCGTGTCAGTTTTGGCAACCGCACCAAGGGGGTATTGCCGATAAGCTCCAACACACTATCATAAACCTCGATTTCCCCGGTAAACTTGTCCACGCCTGTTTCCACCGTCATACTACTTTCCTTTCGCGGCCCTGAGTTTGCGAGCCAACATTTGCACCAAGCCCCAATTTAGATTTTTAGAG
>Ga0209512_1002395_pt1 | contig 20054 bp, 18 predicted proteins | sample frozenSSSSmetaG_FD_184142 | JGI IMG/M metagenome (GOLD analysis project Ga0209512, IMG submission 184142) | Glacier valley bacterial and archeal communities from Borup Fiord, Nunavut, Canada, to study Microbial Dark Matter (Phase II) -... | ecosystem: Environmental > Aquatic > Freshwater > Ice >... | reverse complement strand
ATGGTCAGGTTTTTGGCAATAACCAACTCGCCTGAATTGAGCGAGATAGTTCCATTTAAGCTTGGGTTGAACGTGATAATGTCACCGGGCTTTGCACAACTGATTGCCGCCCGCAGCGAACCCGTCGGGCCAGGCGCGGCACCATCGCTCAGGTTTTGCACAATCGTACACGGGATCGGCGTTAACGTTGCAGTGGGCGTACTGCTCGGTGTGAACGTTGCAGTAGGCGTGCTGCTCGGTGTGAATGTAGGGGTAAGTGTCTTACTCGGCGTAAAGGTGAGCGTCGGTGTGATCGGCGTGCTGCTTGGCGTGAAAGTGAGTGTTGGCGGAATCGGCGTGTTCGCGGCGGTTGGAACGTTGGTAGGGGCGGGCGGTGGCGCGTTTGTCGCGGATGGCAGCCGAGTCGAACTTGCGGTCGGGCTAGCTGACGACACAAAAACAACGCCAATATTCGTTGCGGTTGGGGTATCGGTAGCCGTATCAGTGGGCAGCGGTGTAAATTGGATCGTTCCAGTGGGCGTGTCTGTCAACGTTTGGCTAGGTGTCGGGCTGATTGCAGAAGGTGCGCCTGGCGCGTAAGCAGGCTGCACATCTTCATTGCGCGGCGTGCGAAGCAAACGCCGTTGACCGCTGCCATCAGGATTCATCACGTAAATATCGCGCGCCCCTTCACGGTTCGATACAAACGCGATCTGCGCGCCGTCCGGTGACCAGGCGGGCTGCTCATCAGCCGAGAGCTTTTTGGTGATGTTCGTCGGATTTGAGCCATCGACATTCATCACGTAAATCTGCGGATTTTTGTTGCGATCACGGTTCGACACAAACGCTAATTTTTGGCTGTCCGATGACCAGGCGGGCGATATATCTTGCGGTTTCGCTGGATTCGGCTTTTTGTCGGGCGTGCGATTGTTGGTCAGGCAGCGCTGATTGAAACCACTGGCGTCCATCACGCAGATTTCCGGGTTGCCGTCACGACTGGAGACAAACGCAACCTGCTTCAAATCGGGTGACCAGGCCGGTTCGCTGTTGTTAAACGGGTTATTGGTCAGGTCGAGCGGATTTGAACCATCAGCGTTCACCGCGTAAATCTGCGCCGAGCCGTTACGCGTAGAAATAAAGGCGATGCGCTGATTATCGGGTGACCACACAGGTGAACGATCTTCAGGCAATTTTTTGTCAGGTTTTTTATTAGTGGTAGCGTTGTTGGTCAGGCAGTTTTGATTGCTGCCGTCAGCGTCCATCACGCACAATTCATTGTTGCCATCGCGATCCGAGGCAAAGGCTAAGTGCTGACCGTCCGGTGACCAGGCCGGGTCAATGTCATTAAATTTATTTTTGCTGACATTGAGCGGATTCGTGCCATCCGGGTAGACGGTATAAATCTGCGCATTGCCGTCGCGTCTTGACACAAAGGCCAGTCGGCTTGACTGTGTAACGATGGGTGTTGAATTAGCCTGGCTATGTGCGGGTTGATAACCCGCCATGATCATCATGCTGGCGATGCAAAAAGTCAATGTGATCAGGATACCGACGCGCTTAGCAGATTTCATAAGTTGTTTCCCGTGGCTGGCTGGATAGGTTCGCTTTCATGGCGCCCAGGTAAAATCCTGACCGCTGCTGACTTGCTTTTGATTCGTGCCATCAGCGTTCATTACAACAACGGTGCTGTTATTGGTATACGCGATTTGCTTATCATCCGGCGACCAGAGCGGCTGCGAACCCATCGCTAACTGCTTCTGATTAGTACCGTCCGCATCAATCACGAACACGTTACCTGCTGAGGTATACGCGATGTGTTGGCCGTCATGCGACCAATTCGGCGTCGAGCCATTCTTGACGAGCGGCTGCTGCGCGCCAGTACCTGCATCCAACAAATAAATGGCAGCACCAGAGACGACCGCAATCTGTTTGCCTTGTGGCGACCACGCAGCAAAGGTACTCGGCGCATCCTTGTTAAGCTGATGCACAACGAGTTTCGCTGCCGAAATATCAACGGTCCAGACACCGCCCGACAGGTACACCAACTGTTTGCTATCGGGTGACCAACCGACGAAAATACTACGCACGCCTTGTACAACGATACGCGCGTTTTGGCCATAGGAATCCATTACTGTAATATCGTTGCGGCCATTTTGACTGGCGACATAGGCGATCTGTTTGCTGTCAGGTGACCACACCGGATAGGCACCGGCTGCATAGCGCGTTGGGTTGGTACCATCGACGTTGATCACCCAGATTGATTGACTGGTATTCGTCCGAATCAGGAAGGCGATGAACGAGCCGTCAGGTGACCATGCCAACGGTCCAACGTAATTGCTGTTGGTAGTGTCCGTAATGCGGGTGAGATTTGTGCTGTCGCTATTGACGGTGAATAACTGCGGCTGCCCACTGACACGGCTTATCAGGGCGAGTTGATGCCCCCCGCTAGGCAGCACGGCAACGGCGGTACCGCTTGACTGCGTGGGCGGAAGTGTGCTCGCAACGGTCACAATCGGTGCTGTAACAGTCGGCGTCAGCGTGGCGGGCACAGCCGTATTCGTAATGGTTGGCGGTAACGGTGTAGATGTACTGGTGGGTGGCACAGGCGTACTGCTCGGCGTGAACGTGCTGGTGGGCGGAATCAGCGTAGCCGTTGGCGTGAACGTAGCCGTCGGCGGTAACGGCGTAGATGTACTGCTGGGTGGCACAGGCGTAGTGCTTGGCGTGAACGTAGTCGTCGGCGGCAGTGCGGTAGATGTGCTAGTGGGTGGCACGGGCGTAGTGCTCGGCGTGACCGTATTGGTGGGTAGAATCAGCGTGGCCGTCAGCGGTTGCAAGGTGTTAGCGATTGGCAGCAGGTTTGCCGGTGGCGGTGGTACGTTGGCGGCTTGCGCGGGACTCGCCAATATGGCAATCGCGATCGGCGTAGAAGTGATGACAGGCCGACTTGTTGCCACCGGACTTACTTGTGTATCCAATGCCGCTAACGCAGTAATACCGCTTGTGACAAGTGTTTGACTGAGCGCGGTTGGGGTGGCCGATGCGGTAACCGTTACCGTGACATATGCCGTTTGCGTTTGCAAAAGCGCAATCGCTGCCGCTTGTGCCGTTTTGGTCTGATTAGCTGCCGCTGCACCTGATGTTGCGACAACTGCAACGCCGACTCCGAGCAGTACCGCGATCAAAGCGATCACACCGATCCCAATGAGCAGCGGGCGGCGTGGATGCACCTGGATCATCGGATCGGAAGGGCCTACCAGTGAAGTCGCCTCCGAAATTTTGGCACCCGGTGCGCGCATCAAAGGCGGCGTCGAACTGATGCTGGTTGCACCCGCTGAAGGTACGGTTGTGACGTTGATCAACGAAGATGCGGTTGACACTGATTCGCCAAGTGCTGTCCGAAATGCGTTAGATAAGTCGCTGGCCGTTCCGTAGCGGTCATCTGGATTTTTGGCAAGCGCTCTGTTAATCACCTGATCGACAGCAGGCGGCAAATTTGGCAATGAGGCAACCAGTGACGGCGGCGCTTCGTTCAGGTGCTTATACATCATGTGAAACGGCGTATCGGCGCTGAACGGTACTTTACCGACTACCATTTCGTAAAGCATGACGCCCAACGCGTACACATCGGTACGGGCATCGACAGCGCCGCCGCTCCATTGTTCGGGTGGCATATACGACGGCGTGCCCATCACGGAGCCAGTTTGAGTCAAACCCGTATTGGTGTTCAGCAGTTTAGCAATGCCAAAGTCGGTCAGAAATGCATTTTGATCTTCATCGATCAGCACATTGGCAGGCTTCAAATCGCGGTGAATAATGCCGCGACGGTGCGCATAATCGAGCGCGCCAGAAATTTGTTCAAGCAAGCGCGTCGTCGCTGATAAGGTCAGCGTATCGCTTCTGATCAACTCGGTCAGGCTGCCGCCGGTCATCAGTTCCATGACCAGATACACCACTGATTCGTGGCGGCCATAGTCAAACACCTTCAAAATGTGCGGGTGGCTCAAGCCAGCCACAGTATGCGCCTCGCGTTTGAAGCGTTCGCTGAACTGATCCAGCTCGCTCAGGTCGGCTTTAATGACCTTGAACGCCACATCGCGTCCGACCGACTCCTGGTAGGCTCGATAGACGGTCGCCATTCCGCCTTTGCCGAGTAAATTCACGATTTTATATTGGCCGAGCGTTTGGCCGATCATGTTATCCATTAGTCGACATCGCCCCACACGAAGCTGCTGTTCACGTTTTGAAATTTTGTAATTAACAATTGTTGAGTAGCTTACCCGATGATGGGCCAAAACGCAATGCAAGCAGAGTGGAATTCAGGGCTGTTGCATCTAATCAGTTAAGCGGAGATCCAAGCGAAACAGGGGGTACTGACAGCGCTGACCCTTGCCAACCAGTCGGTAAAGCATCGGGTCATCGAAGGCGAGGACGCCTAGGGTGAGCGTCCAGGCATAGGCCACGCGCATCGCCAAAACCAGCAAATTGGCATGAGCGGGCGTAAAAATATGAGACTACGGCCACTGCCAACCGATCCGTCAACGCGCGCTTAGAACTGCCGATCGACCACCGCTTTGCTCAATGCGATCATTTCGTCCAGCGCGGCGGAAGGCGGCATTACACTGAGTGCCATCGTCGCCAATTGCGCGAGCTGTTCGGCTTGCTGGCGGCCTTCCTGAATATAATTGCCGCTCATCATCTTGGCTTTGAAAGCGTCCATCGGATCAGCCGAAGCGATCGGCGCGGCATCATCCAGAACTGCAACACCGTTCCCGTTCTGATTGCTGCTGTGACCGTTACTGCTGCTGTTGGCGAGTGCCGTTGCCAGCCCACGGCCTTGCGCAATGTCAAGTCCGGCGGTCTTGCCGAGCTGCTTGCTATCCGCGATCAAGTCCAGAATATCGTCTACAATCTGAAAGGCCAAGCCGATGTTGAAGCCGTACTGATTTGCCGCTTCGATCTGCGCATCAGTGCCTTTGCCGATCATCGCACCGACTTTGGCAGCCATTGCGAACAGTACCGCCGTCTTTTTAGCGATCACGCGCATATATGTCTCGCGATCGAGCTGTCCACTTTTGGCGGCGGCGGCTTGCAAGGTTTCGCCTTCGACCAGGGCAACCGTCGCATAGGCGAATTCTTCGTTCAGCTTGCCATAGGGTGCCATCAATTGATAGACCTTGGTGAACAAAAAGTCACCCGTCAAAAGCGCAAAGGTGCGTCCCCACGTGGCATTAACAGTAGGCCGTCCGCGCCGAATGCTGCCATGGTCATTAATATCATCGTGTACCAGCGTTGCGGTATGTACCAATTCAACCGCAGCCGCTACTGGAATCACTTCATTGAGGTCCGTGCCGCCAACGGCTTCATAGGCCAGCAGCGCCAATCGTGGCCGTACGCGCTTGCCACCTGCGCCGAGAATATGGCGACTGGCATCGCGCAAAACATCGACATCGCTGTCGACAATTTTCTTGAGAAGGGCATCTACTTCAACTAACGCTTGCTCGTGGTTCATCGGATTACTCCGTTTGTGTCTTTTAGAACTAATTAAAAGTATTATAACTCAGATCCTGGTCAAATGTCAATCACTTGTCAGATTATTTGCAACGTATTGGTTCAAAGTGCCGTATAGTATGGATGAGGCGCACGAGCTTGAGTTGTGCAAATCGCGCAAGTTTTGCTATGAACAGGAGTCTGCGATGAGGAAAATTGTCAGTTTCGCTTTATTCGTCGTGTTAGCCCTGAGCGCAATCGGATTTTCGCGCACGCCAGTCGCATTGGCAGCCACCGCACCTGCATCGCTAGCCGATCTGATGCCCGCCAACGTTGCTCTGTATATGGATGTGCGCACCGCTAATTTGGATCAGACAATCAACACTTTCGTTGATCTGTTCCGCAAGGCGGGCATGACCGTTCCGACCGATCTGTACGCCCAAATCGATCAGGCGTTGACCCAGGGACTCGGCCACCCGGCTACGTTCAAGGGCGATGTGCTCTCCTGGTTGGGCGATCACCTGGCGATCGGTGGAGTGATTACCGATCAAATGCTCAAGGATTCGACCACGCTTGACGCAACTACGTTAAATCAGGGACTCGTCATTGTTGATGTCAAAGATGAAGCCGCCGCCGATAAGTTCCTGGCTAATGTGTTTGCCGTTATCCAAAAGCAAGGGCTGACCTTCAACAAAACCACTGACACTATCAACGGCAGTTCGGCGTCCATTTACACCAGCATTCTGTCGGTAGATGTGGTGCGCTTCAAGGGTTACCTGGTGATCGGCAATGCACCCGTCGTCAAAGACATGATCGCCACGCTAAAAGCCAAAAAGCCGACGCTTGGCGCTGATGCGAAGTTCCAAAAGACGCTGGCACTGCTCAAGCCAGATAATGGGCTGACCGCATATATCAGCGGACGCGCGCTCGAATATCAGACAAACGTTACACAAACGAGTCTGGTAAGAACACGAGCCAACATTAGTGATAATCTGTTGAATACCACCGCGACTCCTACGCCGGAAGCGACTTTGAAGCCGACCCCAGTACCTACGGCCAGCGCTCAATCAAAGCTGATGCAGCAGGCGTACCGTGCGATCAACGGCATAGCATTCGCAGCGCGTCAGGATGGCAAAGTGCTGGCGCTAGACATCGCAACCAGCACTGATGCGGTGGCTATGCAAGCGCTCATAAAGGCGGAGGGGCTGCCAGCGAGCACGCTGAAACCGCGCACAAATTTGACGGGTAAGCTCGCCGCGCAAATTCCGAGCACCGCCGGTGCCGTAATTTATGGCGCTGATTTAGCTTCAATCTATACAGGTTTGCGCGCAGCATTCACCTCAGTGAACAAGCTGCAAATGGCGCAAACCCCCGGCCTCAATTTGAACCAGGCAGAGCAAGGGTTTCAGAACTTTGAGGACAGTATCAAAAGTACCTTCGATCTGGACATCAACGCTGATGTTCTGAGCTGGATGGGCGGCGAGTACGCGCTCTACATGAATTACGACAAAACGGGCGATCTGGCCGTTGCCAGCAATAACGCTTTCCCCTATGACAGCGTATTGTTGATCCAGGCGACCAATGGCGCGAAAGCCAAGTCGTTTGTGGAACAGATCAACACGACGTTCAAAACACAAGCGGGTTTGGATATAACCACGATGGGTGCGCCTGATTTGTTCAGCATTTCTGGCGGCCAATCGCCGGTGCGGATCGGTTACGGCACGGCGGGCGATACGTTCATCCTGAGCACCGGCAGCGGTATTAAACCTGCCGCTGATGCAGTCAACGCCGGGCAGAGTGGCGACACGTTAGCCGCTGGCAAAAACCCAATCTGGACACATGCGATCGCTGCGCTGCCCTCAACTTATCAGAGCTTCTTGTACTTCGATCTGGTACAAGGCGCGCAATATCTTGACACAACGATCAAGACGCAAGGTACCATGGCAGGGTCTGACCCGCAAACCAAACAAGCACTGGCCTTCCTCAATGAGTTCGAGAGTGCTGTGATCTATAGCAACCTCACTACTGACGCCACCAGTGGCAGTGTGACGTTTGCGCTGCTGCTGAAGTAGTAGTTTACTCAAATTGTGCCCCGGTCTTTAGGCCGGGGACTTAGCCCTTGATTTTACAATAATGCCAGTTAGCCGCCGTTATTTTGTGTGCGCCGCTTTTACGGTAAAATTTAGATCAGCTCACAGGGTGAAATTGTTTAAGGACGCAAAAATGTTATCTCCAGATGAAATTTTACAGGCAATTCCGCACGCGCTTGAAGGGCTGGAAGTCCCTGGCGGAATGCCGCGCGGCAAAGTACGTGACTTTTATGTGATGAACGATGGCAAGCGGCGCGTACTGATCACGACCGATCGGCTCAGCGCGTTCGATCACAGCATCGGCTTAGTACCTTACAAAGGGCAGGTGCTCAATCAATTATCGGCGTGGTGGTTCGCGCGCACGGCGGACATTATTCCCAACCATTTTATCAGCACGCCCGATGCTAACGTGACGATCGCCCGCGAGACGCGCCCGATTTTGATCGAAGTGATCGTGCGCGGCTACATTACGGGCGTCACGTCGACCAGCTTGTGGACGCGCTATGCCAGCGGTGAACGTGAAATTTATGGGATGCAGTTTCCCGACGGATTGACTAAAAACCAGAAGCTCCATCATCCGGTGATCACGCCCACCACCAAATCGACGGTCGGCCACGATGATCGGTTAGCGTTGAATGATGTGACCGCGAAAGGCTACGCCGATGAGAATACCTGGAAACAAATTCAGGCGGCGGCGCTGGCCTTGTATCAGCGCGGCTGCGATATGGCCGAAGCAGGCGGCTTGATCCTGGTCGATACTAAATATGAGTTTGGCTTTGATGAAGAAAACGGCGCGCTGCTGTTGATCGACGAAGTACATACGCCCGACAGCAGCCGTTATTGGAAAGCCGACACCTACAAAGATCGCATCGACATGGGTCTTGAGCCGGAAAATTTCGACAAAGAGCTGGTACGCCTGTGGTATGTGGCGCAAGGCTATCATGGTGAGGGCACGCCGCCGCTCATGAGCAGTGACCTGATCGTGGCGACCAGCGAGCGTTATCAGCGCGTGTACGAGATGTTGACGGGCGAAGTATTCGAGCCAGCAGCGTATCCGGCAGATGAGCGGATTCATGCTGCGGTAGCCGAATACGCTTAAACCCGATTTAATAAGCGTCGCAAGGATTGCCCCGGCCTAAGACCGAGGCTCATACAGAAGAAATGGAAGAGACAATGCTTTTTTTTCTTCTGTATGAGCGCTGTGGCTTCAGCCCGGCGCATTAGGCGAGTAATCTATCGTGCCCAATAAGTAAACACCGAAAGCGAGTTTTGTGGCCTACGAACGCTTCCGTGGTCTGGTAAATGAGTCGGACAGCGTTACGCGTATCATCGCGGGCGTGGCGCTGCTGCTGCTGCTGGTGATCGCGCTGCCAAGTCTTGTGCCGAGCATTCCGGGGTTAGCCAACGGTGCGGCGTGCGATGCTTTGTATTCGCCGAACGCCAATGGTAATCATCAATCATTGATGGCGCTCAATGCCGATCCAACGTCGCTGCATCTTGAACTGGCCGCACCTGCGCTCATCATCCCAAGCGGCCAACCGTTGACGCTGGCGGTACGCTTCATCAATGAAAGCACCGCTCCGATCACGCTGGCCTTTGTGCCGGATGAGTCAGTCTTTCGCTTCACAGGCAGCGAAAGTGGCCTGATGTTTTCGATTATCACGGCCAGCGGCGCGGTACTTGGTGAGCCGCAAACGGTCAAGCTACCTGCCCCGATCCGCCAACAGTTCCCGCAGCCCGTACTGCATCTGCTCAGCCCGCGCCAACATTGTACGCAGTCGATCACAATCGCGCCGAATCGGTTGGCGGCGGCAGGCATGGCGTCCGGTCAATTTCAACTTGTAGCAGTGTATCGCAATTTGTATACTGGGGTTGTACCCGCCATTGGCGCATTGACGCCAACGCCTATTTTTGGTAATCAGGGTGTATGGGTCACGGCCAGCGACGGCGTGCGTTCCAACCCGATTATCATCTCGATCGGCAGCTAATAGGATTGCCATGTCCGCAACCCTCGAAGTTCAACTCAGAATTCGATACCCGCCTGTGCCAGAATGCCCTGATCATCGTAGGGATGTTTGATTTGCCGCATTTCAGTTACCAGATCGGCATATTCAACGAGTTCGGGGAGCGCATCGCGTCCGGTGAAAATGATATGCAGCAGCGGCGGCTTATGCGACTCCAGCCAGGCGCGCACCTCGCCAAAGTTGAGCCAGCCATAGCTGAAGCAATACGTGATCTCGTCAAGCACGACCACATCGTATTGACCACTCACGATCTTTTCCTGCGCCAATTCCCACCCATGCCGCGCCTTTGCGCCGCTTTCATCCAAATCTTTGCTGAGCCATGTGAAGCCGTCGCCACTGCTCAGGATTTCGATGCCCATCTTCTGAGCGGCTTTATGCTCGCCAAAGCTGGCATTCTCGTTTTTGATGAACTGAATAATGCACACCTTCATATTGCGACCCCAGGCGCGCATCACAACGCCGAGCGCGGCAGTCGTTTTGCCTTTACCGTTGCCGGTATTGACGATGATCAGCCCTTTTTTGATCGGTTTATGTTCGGTAGCGATCGGCTTAACGGTCGCTTGTTCGTCAGTTTGATCGGTCATATTCACCTGATAATAACGTTAGCGGCGCGAGTGCCTGTTCGGTCGTGATAATCGTTGCGAATTCGTTGTGCAGGCTGACCAGCGCCAACGTGTGCATCTGCTCAGCGCTGTAGTGGTTGCCGTCATGCCCGACGCGCTCAAAAGTGGCAGTCGCATCGGACACGACGAACGTTTGAAAGCCCAGATTTCCCGCCATGCGCGTCGTGGTCGAGACACAATGATCAGTGGTCAGGCCGACGATCACCAGTGCGCTGATATTGTTTTGTCGCAAGCGCGCTTCCAGGTCAGTGCCGATGAACGCGCTGTTCACCGTTTTGTGAAAGAGCGGCTCATTTGGCAGCGGCTGCGCAATCGCTTTGAAGTCGTTGCCCGGCTGATTTGGTCGCAAGGTCGAAGTGGGCAGCACCGAATCATGCTGAACATGGTACACAGGCTGTCCGGCTTGCCGCCAACCCGCCAGCAAGCGCCCGATGTTCTGCTCGGCGTCAGGATTGTTGCGCATCCCCCAACCTGGATCGTCAAAGCCTTTTTGCACATCGATCAACAATAAGGCGGTATTTTGTGGAAACGTGATCATCCTAATGTCCTGTCGTTCAGCTACGAATTGAGCACCCAATGCGTGAACAAGCCGATCTCTTGAAAGCCGATGCGCCGATAGACGCGCGTTGCCTCGTCCGTAGCGCTTGATAGAAAAATGAGTTCAGCCCCTGAAGCGCGCGCACGCTGCACCGCCTCCAGCGTAAGGGCTGCCGCGACGCCCTTGCGCCGATGGGCAGGTATAGTGGTCACATTGATGATCTCGGCACTGCTGCTGCCCACGATCACTTGCGCCGTGGCGACAGGCTCATCGCCTAAATGGCCCGTCAGAAATAGACGCCGTTGATCGAGATGATCTTGCCAGAGTGGGGCGAAACGTTCATCGACATTATCGGGCGGCTCGTGATCGAAACCGGCATCGCTGATCGCCAGATGCGTATGCAGATCGTCCGGCGTTTGCAAAGTACGTAATGTAAAGCCGCGCGGTGCTGTAAGCGAAGTCGGCCATAGCCAGGCCATGAGCGGCATTCGGCGTGTTTCGGTGAAGCCGTGTTGATCCAACAATAAGCCAAGCATGGGCGCGATTTGTGCTGGAAATTCAAACCGTGGACGGCGATTCGCTTCCCGAAAATAGCGGATAACTTCCATAATATCGGCGCGATCGATGTGTACCGTGACCTTAGAACCATCCGCTACCATCGGCCAGGCATAGTTCAGGTGCGAGCGCGCCGACGGATGAGTCATCACAGCCAGCGAGCCGACCTGTTCGCGGCGCGTGTCGGGACGGGTGCGAGTTTGTTCATTGTGTTTGATAATCGCATGAAGCATTTTTTCGCAACTTATCCAGTAAACTTCAAACTCTATTTTAGCGGCGCTGCCAATATGCACTGCCGATAGATTATACGAACAGCGCCGAAACTTTCAGCGTGAAACCGGGGATCACGGTGCCGCCGTCCAACGTATCATCAGCAGTGCGCAGCAATGACCGTTGATTCTGCTGATAAAAAGTAACCGTACGCAAGCCCGGATCGATGATCCATACCAGTGTAATCCCATCGTCAAGATAGCGCAGCACTTTTTTGAGCACCTCGCTATAACGATCATTCGCTGAAATAATTTCGACTACCAGATCGGGCAGCAGCACAGCGGGTTTTTCGCGCCAATCAGGGTTCGCAGCTTTGTAGGCGTCAAGTTTTGCCGCGCTGAAAAACATTACATCCGGCACACGCGATCCCTTGACCCACCCGGCCACATCACTCAGCACAAAGGGTGCTTCAGTAAAGACTTCGCCCAGGTTGTTCGTCGATACTGACGCATGTAAGGCCAGGAACAGGATTTTCGTGATCACTACATGGCCGATAACAGTTGGACTCACGGCAGCACGCTCTCCATCGATGAACTCAAAAGCGCCTTCTTCATCGTATAAACGAATAAAATCCGCCAGCGCTAAAACGTTGAGCTGCTCAGCGACTATCACCATCGAAAACGCCTCATCAGGCTATTTGCCAGCTACTGATCATACACTGAGCGTACCGCCTGTCTGCGAATGCCGCCACATCTTGCCCTTGTGCTACAGCGTCTGACTCCCTTCCCCCGATTACAGGGGAAGGGCGGGGGTTAGGGGTCAACGTGCCGACTAAAATTCCGCCGTTGACGCCCTCTGTGACGCATGTTATAATCCGTTTCGTAGCCCGAGGTAGCTCAGTTGGTAGAGCAAGCGACTGTAACTCGCTCTGTCGGGGGTCCGAATCCCTCCCTCGGGACTCTCAATGCCCTGCGTTTATCAAGCGCGGGGCTTTTTTGTAGCATTTTGCGGTAATTTTGAGCAACGTCAATCGTACCAACAGGACTGTAGACTATCTATGACCGTACCCGACAGCACGCTGGCGAATAATACACTGAGCATTGCGGAGCGCATCGATCTGATCACGCGCAACCTGGAAGAAGTCATCGGTGCGGACGAACTGCCCGGCTTATTGGCTCAACCCATGCCGCTGCGCCATTACATCGGCTTTGAGATTTCCGGGCGGCTGCACCTGGGGACGGCGCTCGTGTGTATGCAAAAGATTCGCGATTTGCAAAAGGCGGGCGTGCGTTCAACGGTATTTTTAGCCGACTGGCATACCTGGATCAACGACAAGCTCGGCGGCGATCGGGAAGCGATCAAGCGCACGGCGATCGGCTATTTCAAGGAAGGGCTGAAAGCGTCGTTGAAGGCGATCGGCGGTGACCCGGATAATCTGGATTTTGTGCTCGGCACGGAACTTTATCACCACAACGATCGCTATTGGGAAACCCTGATCGAAGTCAGTAAGAACACGACTTTGGCGCGTATTGTGCGCAGCGTCAGCATCATGGGGCGTAATGAAGGCGACTCGATCGATTTTGCCAAGTTGATCTATCCGCCGATGCAGGTGGCGGACATTTTCATGTTGCAAGCCAACATTGCGCAGGGCGGCACGGATCAACGCAAAGCGCATGTGATCGCGCGGGATGTGGCGCTGCAAATGAAAGTCAGTCCGCTGTGCGATAGCAATGGGAAACCCATCAAGCCGATCGCGCTGCATCATCATTTGCTGCTCGGCCTGCAAAAGCCGGATGTGTGGCCGGTGCCCGCCGATCAACTGCGCGATCTGTGGACTTCCATGAAGATGAGCAAATCCAAGCCACAATCGGCGGTGTTCGTCCATGATGCGCCGGATGACATCCGCAAGAAGATTCGCAAAGCGTTTTGCCCACCCGATAATGTGGATTTTAATCCGGTGCTGGATTGGGCGAAACATTTGTTGTTCAACAATGGCCGCGTGCCGTTCGAGATCAAGCGCACGCCCGAAAATGGCGGCGACATCGCCTTTGAAACATATGATTCCTTGGTTGAAATGTTTCAAAGCGGTACGCTGCATCCCGGCGATCTCAAAAATGCGGTCGCTGAGGGGATCATCACATTGTTGGAACCCGTCCGTCAGCGTTTCGAGCAGGATGATCTCAAGCAAATGTGGGACGAGTTCGAGAAGCTGCTGTAAGCGCTTACCCTGTTACGCTTAGCCGAAACCACTACGTTTGGCGAAACAACAATGTCGTATGGCCGACGAGCAGCACATCACCATCTTTGAGCGAGCGCGGTGTGCCCGTCACCTGCTCCTGATTGAGAAATGTTTTGTTGACGCCACCCAAATCGACAATGAGCCACTCGGCACCTTTTTTCTGGATACGGCAGTGTGGCCGCGATACTGCCGGGTCGCGCAGCGAAATATCCCAGGTCGAGTCGGTGGTGGCGCGCCCGATTGTGGTCAGATCGCGCGTCAGCACAAATTCCGCGCCTTCTTCAGAGGGTGAGGCAGTGACGCGCAAGCTCGGCGGCTGATTATGCACGGGCGGAATGCTGATATGACCAGTGGTACGCGCCATTTGTTCTTCTTCAGGCGTGACGAACGCAGAGAAATTAATGGTCGGCACGTACAGCCGAATTACGTCGCCGTGCGCCAACGGAAACGGGGCGGTCAGTTCGTGATCGTTGACGAATGTTTTATTAGCGCTGCCCAAATCGGTGATCACGAAAACGCCGTCACGAAAAGCGATCACGGCGTGCTGGCGGCTGACATGCCGTTCCGCAATGCAAATATCGTTCTCAGGCGCACGCCCGATGCTGGCCGTCCCGCCCTCAAGCAGGACGAATTCCTGAGGTTGCAAGTTGGTGGGGTCTTCCCAGGTCAATTTGGCGAGGCTGGTATCGGGTTGGGCATTCATGCGGAGCGCTGTCCTTTGCGTGACGATCACCCCGAATTATACTCAAGTTTGCAGAACTTGGAATAGCGCGCACTATTCGTTATAAATAGCACAAACAAAAATCGCTTGGCGAAAAGGAACTTTTCATGCGCATGTGTACGACCATCATATACACCGATAAACTAGCGGATGTGAGCGCGTTCTATACGACTCATTTCGCATATTTGCCCACTGAGGCAGATTACACCAACACGTTCAGCCTGATGCCCGGCCCCGAAGTGCGGCTGACGTGGGTGGATGCGGCAAGCGCCGGAGTGCCTACCAGTCAGAATATTGTGCTGCGCATTGCAGTCGTGGATACGCTGATGGAGCGTGCCGAACTGCTGGCGGCGGGCGTGGCGTGCAGCGAATTACGCGTTGAAGATTGGGGGCCGTTCTTTGGTCAGGCGGTGCGCTATTTCGACATGATCGATCCGAGCGGCGCGCACCTTCAATATTACGAGTCGGATTTTGGCGAGAATCGACAGTTGATGACCACTGGAATGGGCGTCGGCACGCGCGAAGTACAGGCGCAGCACGAGGAGCAAACCGAGATGCAGCCGCAGGCACAAACCAACAAATCCGAGACGCGAAGTTGGCAAAAGTGACCGACGGTTTGCGACATAGTACGCTATACTGTGAGCCGATATGGTGCTTGGACGTAAAGCGCTGAAATAGTCACGGCAGTACAAGGAATTTTTGAGCATGAGTCTGACCCGTGCCCAGGTCGAATATATCGCTGAACTGGCAAAATTGGCGCTCACCGACGCCGAAACCGAACGGTACACCGAACAGCTGTCGGCGGTGCTGGATTACGCATCACAATTGCAGGCGGTCGATACCAGCGACATTCCGCCCACTGCCTCGGTGCTGCCCCTGACAACCGTGCTGCGCGAAGACGTAGTGCGCCCGTCGCTCTCGAATGCGCAGGCGATCGCTAACGCGCCGGATGCCACCGATGGACAGTTCCGCGTTGATGCCGTGCTGGATACGGACTGAGTTGGAGAATTGAATTGACTATCTGTGAAGGGCGCTCATGGCTCAAATCCTTGTAATCGATGAAGATCAATCGACAGGCGTGCTGCTCAAAAATGCACTGAGCGAACAGGGCTACGTAGTTCACATTGCGGCCACTGCCAGCGAGGGATTAGCCGCTTCACTTGAGCATACGCCGTCACTCATTTTATTGTCGAACACACTGCCCGATCAACCCGGCATGGATGTATTCACGATTTTACGCAGCCGCGCCCGCACGATTCATATTCCGGTGATGTTTCTGGCGTCACGCGGCGATGCCAAACAGCAGAATGCAATCTTGCAAGCAGGTGCTGATGATTTCATCACCAAGCCATTCGATATTGACATTTTGAGCCTGCGCATCCGCAACATGATCAAGCATACCGAACGGGATGGACTGCAACATCCGCAAACCGGGCTGCCGACGGGTCGCTTACTGCAAGAGCGCGTTCGCAATCTGGCCGACGAATACGGCTGGTACAAAATCGACTTTGAAATCGACGGTTTCGCTAACTTTCGCGAAGTATACGGCTTCATGACCGGGCAGGAAGTGCTCAACTATGCGGCGGGTTTGCTCAGCAGCATGGTACAGGCGCACGGCACTGCGGACGATTTCATCGGTCACCGCGCCGACGCCGAATTCATGGTCATTACGCGCCTGGAAAAAGGCGACGCTTTGCGAGACGCTTTGCAAAAGGAGTTCGATGAGGGTGTGCTGTCGTTCTACAATTACATGGAGCGTGAGCAGGGCTATATAGATATCGCGGACAGCAGCGGTGGTCACACGCACGCGCCGCTGATGCACGCCAAAATCAAGACACAGCAAGGCGAAGCGGAGTAATCCGGGCATGTGATCCTGATACATTGACCCCTAACCCCGCCCTTTCCCCGATTACAGGGCAAGGGAGTCGAATGCGGTGTGAAAGTCCCGCGACCAATAGCCCGAATGTCCTAAGTGCAATTGGTTGACTCGTGCCGATGGCTATGTTATCATCGAACGATGTGAGCATGATGTGACACTACCCGCGTAGCTAAGACGGGTCAAACGCGTTCGTAAAGGAAAAGTCGGCAATGGCGAAATCACGTACTGAACTTATGGTCGACCGCTTGCGCGATTTGCAAGGCGGAACACCGGACATCGAAGCCTCGGCAGTGGTCAGCGTCGATGGGCTAATCATGGCGTCGGCACTGCCCGGCGGCGTTGAAGAAGACCGCGTTTCGGCTATGTCTGCCGCCATGCTGTCCCTTGGAGAACGTATCGCGGGGGAGTTGGGGCGTGGCAGCCTCGATCAGGTGTATATTCGCGGCGATCATGGCTACGTCATTTTGATGTCAGTCGGTGAATCGGCAGTATTGACCGGGCTGGTACGCCAAAACGCCAAGCTCGGCCTGATCTTTCTGGATATGCGGCGCGCGGCGGATGATCTGCAACGACTTATCTAACCCGTTAACCGACCTTTCGCCCTCTTGCGGCGGGGAAACTTCCACAATTTTGTGGGTACTGAGTTTCCCCGCCGTTCGTTTGTAGTGTACATAGGCAGTGCAAAAGTGGGTTTTGCCCGTCTGTTGAAACGTTTGTCCAGTGAAGCCCTGCCAAATGGCAAACGCTATGTTTGCTAAATAAGACATTCAATAACGAGGAATTTGTGGTGCGTTATATATTCTGTACAGGCGGTGTCGTCAGTTCGGTGGGTAAGGGCGTGACGGCAGCGGCGATCGGGCGTATTCTCAAAGCACGCGGCTTGAAAGTTGCCATTCAAAAGCTCGATCCATACCTGAACATGGATCCGGGCACGATGAGTCCCTATCAGCATGGCGAAGTGTTCGTGACGGCGGATGGCGCGGAAACCGATCTTGATCTCGGCCACTATGAGCGTTTCATCGATGAAGATTTGAGCCGCGCTTGCAACGTCACTGCCGGACAAATCTATACCGAAGTGATCAACCAGGAACGGCACGGTGAATTTTTGGGCGGCACCATTCAGGTCATTCCGCACATCACGAATGAGATCAAGCGGCGCATTGAAAAGGTCGCCACCGAAAGCGGCGCGGACGTAGTGATTGTTGAGGTGGGCGGCACCGTCGGTGACATCGAAGGTCAGCCATTTTTAGAGGCGCTGCGCCAGATTCGGATGGATGTAGGTCGCAAAAAAGCGATGTACGTCCATATTACGTTTCTGCCGTACATCGGTGCTACCCATGAACTCAAAACCAAGCCGACTCAGCACAGCGTCCGCGAACTGCGCAGCATCGGTATTCAGCCGCACGTGATCATTCCGCGCACCGATTATCCGGTGACGCAAGACATGATGGAAAAGATCGCGCTGTTCTGTGATGTGGACGAAGAAGCCGTGATCCCGCTCATGACCACTACCTGCTTGTATGAAGTGCCGCTGATGCTTGAGGACGCTGGTTTGGGCGATTACATCGTGAAAAAGCTGCGCCTGAAAGCGAGTCCGCCCGATCTGACCGAATGGCGCGCCTTAGTCGAACACATGAAGCAGCCCAAGCCGCCGATCAAAGTGGCGATCGTCGGTAAGTACGTTGAACTCCATGACGCCTACATGAGCGTCAAAGAAGCGCTGGCGCACGCCGCCACTGAGCAGGATCGCGATGTGCAGATTTCGTGGATCGCGTCGGGCGATCTGGAAGAAGGCAAGCAGCTTGCAGAGCTGGCCGCCGTTGATGGGATCATCGTGCCCGGCGGTTTCGGTCAGCGCGGCATTGAAGGCAAGATGATCGCGGCGCGTTATGCTCGTGAGCACAAAATTCCGTATTTGGGATTGTGCCTGGGGATGCAGGTAATGTGCATTGAATTTGCGCGGAACGTGCTCGGTCTGGAAGGCGCGAACAGTACCGAATTCACCGACGCGCCTCCCTATCCGGTGATCGATCTGATGCCCGATCAGCAGAACGTAACCGATATGGGCGGCACCATGCGCCTGGGCCAGTATACGTGCTGTTTGCAGGATGGATCGATGGCAGCAGCGGCGTATGGCGTCCCGGAAATCAGCGAACGCCACCGCCACCGTTGGGAGTTCAATAACGACTATCGCGCCCAATTTGAACAGGGTGGAATGCGGTTCAGCGGACTCAGCCCGACGGGTCAATTGGTCGAGATTGCAGAAATTACCGATCACCCGTTCATGCTCGGCAGCCAGTTCCACCCGGAATTTTTGAGTCGCCCAAATCGCCCGCATCCACTGTTCCGCAAGTTCATCGAAACGATCATCACGCAAACGGTTGAGTCTACCGCTGAAGTCATGTTGGAAGCAGTCCCTGAAGCAGAGCAGAAAACGCATGAGTTGGCTTGAGGAGTTCTGGTCGGATATGCTGAGCGAGGAGCCGCTGCGCATCACAGCGGCCTGGCTCACGCTGGATGCCGAATCGCAAATATCAGTGCGCGCGCATTTGCAAGACATAGCAACCGAAGACGGGTGGGCGGCGTCGCAGCGCGAGTCAGCGCAAACGGCGCTCAGCGTGCTCGACGCGCCGACTGATAGTGAACTACCCAACAGTTAGCAATAAAGGAACTAAAACACATGCCCGTAATTTTACAATCAATCCAACATCCTTTTGGCATTACCGTTTTCGGCTCAGCGGTTATGCGCGTTGAGCCGGATATTGGGTCAATCAGGTTTTCCGTTTCTCGATTAGCACAACAACCCAAAGAAGCCTTTGATAAAGTGCGTAAAGACGCACAAAGCATACAAACGTTTTTGTCTCAAATAGCGTCGGCTGATGATGTCGGCTCTTCATATACAACGCTCTCGCGACGCACTCGACACAATGATGGGGAAGAAGAGTTCATTGGCTACGAAGCGGCAATCACATTTCACATTTTGCTCCGTGATCTAAACCGTAGAGAAGAGTTGCTTTCAGGTGTGCTCGATGCTGGTGCTGATGAATTAGGCGCGTTTAATCTTCAAACAAGCCAGTTAAAAGAACATCGGGCAGAAGCGCGCCGCCGTGCAGTGCGAGCGGCTCAGGAAAAAGCGCAGAACTACTGTGCGACAGCGGGTGTAATACTTGGGACAGTGATTCACATTGAAGATGTCGATCCTGATTCATTATCCTACGACATTAACTATGGAAGTCGGCAAATGCAAATTGATGATAATGGGAAGCCGCGTGCAATTGATCCAGAAAGCATTGCAGTCTCGGCGGCAGTGCTCATGGCTTTCGAGTTCGGGCATTAAGCCTTTTAGCCGTACTTTTTCAAATCAAGGAACTATCATTCATGCCAGTGCAGGCGCTTCATCAACTTCCGCCGGGCTTCTTATGGGGCACGGCCACCGCAGCTCATCAGGTCGAAGGCGATAATGTCAACGATTGGTCACGTTGGGAACAGCAAGGCGGCGGTCACGTTTTCGGTGATCATCAAGCGGGGCGTGCCTGCGAATGGTGGGCAGGGCGCTACGAGGAGGACTTCGATCGCGCGCTGGATATGCACAACAACGCGCTGCGCTTCTCGATTGAATGGAGTCGCATCGAGCCGCAAATCGATCAATGGGATCACGCCGCGCTCGATCGTTACCGCGAGATGCTCAAAGCACTGCTGGCGCGCG
>Ga0209512_1002392_pt1 | contig 20090 bp, 18 predicted proteins | sample frozenSSSSmetaG_FD_184142 | JGI IMG/M metagenome (GOLD analysis project Ga0209512, IMG submission 184142) | Glacier valley bacterial and archeal communities from Borup Fiord, Nunavut, Canada, to study Microbial Dark Matter (Phase II) -... | ecosystem: Environmental > Aquatic > Freshwater > Ice >... | reverse complement strand
CTCCACCGGCCCGTCCCAGCGCGAAAGACAACTCGGAGCTTGCAGGTGAGATCAGATTCTCTTATCAAATGTCCATCAGCCAGCACGTTGATATTCTAACGATTTAACGGAAAGAAAAATTTCCCCTAATCCGTTAGTCGGGTGCGAAGTGCCGCAATCGTTTCGTCATCAAATCGTGTGCTCTTGATGGTATTCGGTAGTTCGCAGGCGTTGGTGAAAATGAAATTGCTTGGATCGATTTTCATGGGGTCGAATCGGTGGGATTGACCGCAGGAGTTTCGGAGGTAGTCTGTTCGCAGTTCGAAATGCTTTCAGCCCCGTCCCGAGTCACTTCGGCGGCGGGGTTTTTCATTGAGCGGGTGTTGCCGTGTTCTTCGCGAACTTGTTGCTGGATCGACGCGGATTGCGGCGAGTGGTGCGGGCCTCGATGAACAATTCGAGAGCGCTTGGCCGGATGCGGACCGAGCGGCCGATTCGAACAATTTCGATGTCACCGGAGGCGATTGCTTCGTCAACGGTGCGGAGACAAGTGGACAGCGCGAGGGCTGCATCTTGTCGGGTGAGCAACGACGCGGTGGCGGTCGTTGAACTGAGTTGCGGGTTAGGTGGTGGAGTTGTGGTAGCACGCATAGTGCTGCCTAATAGAACCACAAATCCGCCAATAACGAGAGACTAAGGCGAATGCTGGCGCGTCTTTAATCACCGATAAAATCCCCGAAATTCCCCGGAACCGCCGTTACGTTCTTTAATCCATTGGTCAGAGCCTTCTTGACCTCGCTGTCGTAGCCCCGGCATTTGGTCTTCGCGCGGGCCTTGGGTGTGGCGGGCTTGTTGGTCTTGCTCCTGGCTTTGATGGTCTCGGATACCATGCACGGGTGATCCTTGAGCACTTCTGCTATCACCCGGACCCACTCCTTCCGTGATTCCGGGCAATAATCCGGCAAGTCTCGGATCTTCAGCAGCAAGGAAATGTTGGTATGTTCGATCTCCGTTTCACCAGAAAAGACGACTTCCATGTATTCCTCGGTTGCTCCCCATCCTGTAAAGTGTCCATTCGCACCGACCATTTCGTGATCGAAACTTCCGTCGTATTGATTGGATTTGAGCATCCTGCGGGCATCGGCTACGCGGCAGAGATTCTTGACCGCAAACCCCTTGTTCGAAGTCTCGGCCAACTTCTCTCCAGCCCCTTTGCCTCCCGCCTTTACCGATCCGATCCGCATTTCATCCGCATGTTTGGTGACTGCTTTTCGGGCTTTCCGATCTTGGGGTAGCAGGACGGGCCATTTCAATACGGACGCCGAATAACCAAAGTGCTCCTCATTCAACATCTCGACCATCTTGCAGGCTATCAGGTGAAATCCCCGAAGGGCTTCGGCGTCCCCTTGTTTTGACAGCACGGAAAGTTTTGCCAGCCCCTCGACGGCTTGGCAATAGGCGACGTGAGCCGGTGCCGCCACCACGGGTCCACCTTCATGGAAGTAGTGATAGACGGGTTCGGGATTGTTCTTCGAAGGGATCATCGGGCGGCTTTCTGTTTCGAAGTGGCAGGCTTGGTTTCTTCAACGGTGGATTGGTCGATGGAAATCACGTTTTTGGCCTCCGTCGGATAGATCTTCCAAAAGGCGGCGGCGTGCTTTTCCGCGGTCGGGTTCTTGTAATGTTCGTGGAGCATGGCCGGGTTGCTCTTGTGACCGAGTTGGAGGGCCGTTTCTCCCGCGTTACGGAAGTGGAACAGGTGGAAGGTGCCGAAGCTGTGGCGGGCGGCATTGGACGGGAAGATGAACGTCTTGGTGACATTTCCCTTGGCGTCCTTGGTGGCGAGGCTGGCAAGAACCTTCTTGTAGTCGTAGCGGCGTGCCATGTCTCCCGGGGCGATTGGGCCAGCCGTGGCCGCATGGGGGCGAAGCCATGCGGCGAGGTTCGGCAGGATCTTCACGGTGCGTGCCTCGCCTGTTTTCGAGACATTGGCGGGCAGGTGGATTTCCCCGGCTTTCATGTCGATCATGCTCCAATCCATCCGGGCGGCTTCCGCATCGCGGATACCGGCGAAGAATTTCAGCGACCAGAAGGGGACCATGCGCGGAGCCTCGGTGAGGACAGCATTCATGAACCGGGCCACATCGGCAGGAAGCAGGACGGCAGGTGCCTTTCCCTTGGCGAGCTTGGCGGTTTTGTTCTTCGCCCGTTTGGCGACCGGCACGGGATTGGTAAGCGTCCATCCGCGATCCATGGCGAACACGAAGAACGAGCGGAGTGAACGGGAAAGGTTGTGGCGGGTAACGGCAGTGAGTTTCTCACCCACCTTATCGGCACGAGTGGCGCGGAGACCATTCAACCACTCGCTGAAATTGCCTATGGTGATGGCTGAGACGAGCTTGTCGCCCATGTCGGTAGAGAACCGGGTGAGACGGCTTTTAAGGCTGGCAAGGTGGCGCGGGCTGGAGCCGTCCGCCTCTTGATGGGCAAGGAACGTGTCGATGCCGTCAGAGACGCTCACGGACGCCTTGGAGGCGAGGAAGGTCGTCTTGTAGTCCTTGAGGACGGAAAGCAGGTCAGGAGGTGTTGGCGTCGCCGTAGAAGCGAATGCCCGCCAAAATGCAAGGGCGGCTCGTTCATCCTCCGCCATGCTTCCGAAAGCCGTTCCTGTTTCACCGGTTTCTTTCCGTTGCTCCTTGGCAAAGGTCAGTGCGGCGGTTTCGTTCGGGAAGAACCGATCCATCCGCTTTCCATCCGGGCCGGGAAAACGGACGCGATGAGTGTATCTCGGATGCTTGCATTCGGTGACGGAAACAGGGTCTCTCATGCCGGATGAAATGCACCCAAATGCAGGCCGATGCAAGCTCTAAAGTGTTACATCGTGTTACAGCGTCTCTGGAGGTCTTTATTTAAGAGGAAAAGCAATGGCCTCCGAAGCCGTAGGTAGTGGTTCGATTCCACTCGGGACCACCAGTTGTAAGGCGCTTGTATTTGAAGATTTGTGTGAGGAGAAATCCCGAGGGTGGTTTCCCTCCTTTCGAAATGTCCCGAAATGAGGGTGAAACGGATTGCTGGTTTGGCTTCCGTGCGGTTTTTTAATTTCCCCGGTTTTCGCCTCTCCGGCCTATGAATGTGGTCGTCGGGGGCGGGCGCTGAACCCAAACTGAGCCAAACCTAGAGGAACCGCGCCTCAATGCGCGGGCGGTCCTGTTCGGTCGTGTGGCAGAGGATTTCGAAAATAACCGGTTCGCAAAGGGTGCCGGACGGATAGAGAATCCAAGGCTCGATGAGCCGTTTGAGCGCCGCCAAGGGTCAGTGTCGCGTGTATTCGGAACAAATGGACGAGACGACGATTCCCTTTATTTCTTTTTCGCTTGGCTGAGAGCTTGGGAGAACCAGTCGTTGTTGGGCGCGGCGTTGGGCTTGAAATCCGGTGTGCGACCTCCTTGGGGGCGGGGGCTGTTGTTGCGATTTCCTCCGCTGTTCGGGCGGGCGTCGCGGTCGTCGCCGGTGGAGCGGCGGTTGTCGAGATCCACCTTGCTCTTCATGGAGAGGGCGATGCGGTTGCGCTTGAGATCGACTTCGACGACGGTGACCTGGACTTTCTGGCCGACCTTGACGACTTCCGAGGCGTCGCGGATGAAGTGGTCTGCCAGCTGGCTAACATGAACGAGGCCGTCCTGATGGACGCCGACATCGACGAAAGCACCGAAGGCGGTAACGTTGGTGACGATGCCGGGAAGCTTCATGCCGATCTGGAGGTCGGACGGTTTTTCGACGCCTTCGACGAAGGAGAAGAGCTCGAATTGTTTCCGCGGGTCGCGGCCGGGCTTGGCCAACTCGGCGACGATGTCTTTCAGTGTCGGCAGGCCGACCTGGTCATCGACGTATTTCTGCAGGTCGATCTTCTTTCTAGCGGCTTCGTTGCCGAGCAATTCCTCCACCTTGCAACCGGCGTCGCTCGCCATTTTCTCGACGAGCGGGTAGCGCTCGGGGTGAACGGCGGAGGAGTCTAGCGGATGCTGGCCGCCACGGACGCGGAGGAAGCCGGCGGCTTGCTCGAACGCTTTTTCGCCGAGGCGCGGGACTTTTTTCAACTGCTCGCGCGAGGTGAAGGCTCCGTTTTCATTGCGGAAGGCGACGATGTTTTCGGCGAGCGAGGCGTTGAGGCCGGAGACGTAGGAGAGGAGTTGCTTGGAGGCGGTGTTGAGCTCGACGCCGACGGCGTTCACGGCGCTAACAACCGTGTCGTCGAGGCTGGCCTTGAGCGCGCGCTGGTCGACATCGTGCTGGTATTGCCCGACGCCGATGGCTTTCGCATCGATCTTCACCAACTCGGCCAGCGGGTCCATCAGACGGCGGCCGATAGAAACGGCGCCGCGGACGGTGACGTCTTCGTTAGGGAATTCCTCGCGGGCGACATCGGAGGCGGAGTAGATGGAAGCGCCGCTCTCGTTCACCATGACGACGGGGATGGAGGAGGGGAGCTTGAGCTTTTTGATGAACGACTCGGTCTCCCGTCCGGCAGTGCCGTTGCCGATGGCAATGGCCTCGATGTCATACTTTTTGATGAGCGTGGTGACTTCTACGGCGGCTTCGTAGGCCTGGTTTTGCGAGCCGGCGGTGGCGTGAAGCACGGTGTGGTGGAGCAGCTTGCCGGAGCGGTCGAGCACGACGGTCTTGCAACCGGTGCGGAAACCGGGGTCGATGGCGAGCAAACGCTTTTCACCGAGCGGCGAGGCTAACAAGAGCTCGCGGAAATTGTCGGCGAAAACGGTGATGGCGGTTTCGTCGGCGCGCTTTTTCGCCATCAGGCGGGACTCGGTTTCCATCGACGGCATGAGCAGGCGCTTGCATCCGTCCTCGACGGCTTGGGCGACGTGTTTGCCGGCGGGACCGGTGGATTTTACCCAATCGGGCAGGGCTTGTGAAACCACGCGCTCCAGCGGGACCTCCACGCGCATGAGTAGGAAACCTTCCTTTTCGCCGCGGCGGATGGCGAGCATGCGGTGGGACGGGATGGAGTGGAATGGCTCGCTCCATTCGAAGTAGTCGCGGAATTTCTGCGCGTCTCCTTCCTCTTCTTTTCCATACATGATCTTGGAGGAAACGGTGGCGTCCTCCTCGTAGATTTTCCGGACGCGGCCACGCAGCGGGGCGTCATCGGCGACGCGCTCGGCGATGATGTCGCGGGCTCCGGCGAGGGCTTCAACGGTGGTCGGGACTTCCATTTCCGGATTGAGGAATTTCGCGGCTTCCTCCTCGGGATCGGCGGCTTGGTTTTCGAAAATGAAATCGGCGAGCGGGGTGAGGCCGCGTTCGATCGCCTTGGTGGCGCGCGTCTGGCGCTTCGGGCGGAACGGGGCGAAGATGTCCTCGACGGCGGTGATGGTGAGTGCGGCTTCGAGCTTCTTTTTCAGCTCGGGAGTGAGGAGCGAGCGTTCTTCGAGGGATTTCAGGACGGCGGTGCGGCGGGAATCGAGCTCGGCAAGCTGGAGCATGCGGTCGCGGATCGTGGTGATCTGGACTTCGTCGAGCGACCCGGTCTGCTCCTTCCGGTAGCGGGAAATGAAGGGAACGGTGCCGCCCTCGGCGATGAGCTTGGAGGTGGCGGTGACGGAGGAAAGGGAAATCCCGGTTTCGCGGGCGATGGCTTCGAGATGGGTCATGCGGACGGGAGATTTAGGCGAGGCGGGCGGGGTGGGCAAGAAATTGGGCGGGGGGAATTTTCAGAGGGAGGGGAGATTTTGGTTGAAATGGGGGAAATGCCACGGGCGTTGCGGGCATCCGGGAATTCAGGTATTGGAACTTCATGAAAATGACGATTGATCTTCCTGAAGAGCTGCTGGCTGACGCCATGCGATTCACCGGAGCAGCAACGAAGGGCGAAGCGGTGGTGAAGGCGGTTGAAGATTACAACCGACAGCAGAAGGTAAAACAGCTCGTTTCCTCGCTTGGGACTTGGGACATTGCCACGAATGATGAGATCGAGGCCGCCGATGTGGCTGATGCGGAGCGGATGAATCGTGAGTGGAATGGAAATTGAAGCTCCCCGCGCGGATTGCTGGCTGAGAACGTGATTTATGAAAATCAACCAATGGGCCGCAGTCACCGTTTTCTGGCCTTTGATGATGTTGGGAGCGCTGACCGCAAAGCCAGACAAGGCCGTGGAATCCCCTGTTCATAAAGTTGAGTCGAAATCCCCGTTGACTGGAAAGTGGGTGGACGTGCTTTGCATGGGTAACGGGGATCTTCCAACGAACGTTCACGTGGTCACCATCGGAAAGGACGGGATATTTAATTCCGTGCGCTTCCAGTTGATTCCCGGAAAACGGCAGAAAGCTGATGGTCCTCAAGTCAAGCCCGCCGGCGCTGAACTGGCGGGTTATGAAACCGGGAAGATCAACCTTGAGACCGGAGAGCAGTTACCAACCCAAGAAGAGAAGAAGATGTCTGTCAAATCGATCCACTGGAGTGTTGAGAACGGGCGGCTCACGCGGTGGGTGGATATGGGAGAGATGGAAAGCGACACTGGTAACTTCAGCAAGGAGAGGGATCTGCAGTGGGGGCAAACGGAGCGCTGACTTTAGTCGGCGAGTTGAGTTCGCAGCAACCTAGGAGCCTGTCGGACTTACAATTCCATCCAAAATCAACATGTGGAATCTTCAGCCCTTGCCAACACTGTATACGGTAGTCGATTTTCACGAATTCCTGAAAGCAATGGGGTCGGCGCAATCTATCTGGTAGCTTGGTGGCTGACCACCACAACATAGCCTTTCGTCGGCGTTCGCATCGTCTGCATCTTGTGCTTTCCAAGTCCGACAGGCTCCTAGGCGGAATAAATTCCGCGCTCCAGTAGAAGAAACCTCCGCATGGACGAGACGTCAATGCCCCCTATCAAGAGAAAACATTACGCCGTCACAGCACTCCGGTCGTCGTTCAGGCCGCTTTTTTCGATGAAGTAATCGTAGCCGCCGGTGTATCTCGTGACGAGTGCGCCTTTCTCCGGGTCCTTTTCGTTGCGGGTGACGTGGAGTGTTGTTTCTGCGAGGGTCCGGATGAAGTGAACATCGTGGGAGATGAAAACGAGCGTGCCTTCGTAGTTTTTCAGCGCCTGCACGAGCGAGTCGATGGAGAGGATGTCCAAGTGGGTGGTCGGCTCGTCCATCAGCAGGAGGTTCGGTGGATCGACGAGGAACTTGACGAGGTTGAGGCGGGACTTCTCACCCCCTGATAGAATCCCGCAGCGTTTCTCGACATCGGTGCGGCGGAAGAGGAAGGAGCCGAGGATGGAGCGGGCTTCCTCGTCGCGCAGGGTGGTGCAGGCGGCGAGGACTTCCTCGAGCACGGTGTTGTTCTCGTTGAGGGACTCGGAGCGGTGCTGGCTGTAGTAACCGATCTTGGTGGCGTAGCCGGGTTCGCGTTTTCCGGCGTCGATCTCAAGCTGGCCGGCGAGGATCTTGATGAGGGTGGATTTGCCAGCGCCGTTAGGGCCGACGAGGACCATGCGGTCGCCGCGCTCGATGGTGAGGTCGAGGTCCTTGTAGATGCGTTTGTCGCCGTAGGATTGGCCGACTTTTGCCAGCTCGATGACTTTCTGGTTGGAGCGTGGCGGCTGGGGGAAGGCGAATTTGAAGGGTTTCCTCGGTGTGCGGGGTTTCTCGATGCGGACGAGTTTTTCCAGGGTCTTGATCCGCGACTGGACTTGCGCGGCCTTCGATCCGACCTGGCGGAAGCGGTCGATGAATTCCTGGACGTGTTCGATTTCCTTGTTCTGATTCCGATAGGCCTGGACCTGTTGGTCGTAGCGGGCTTCGCGTTGTTCTAGGAAAGCGGAGTAGTTTCCGGTGTAGGAAATGAGGGCTGCGGCGTCTGGATCGATTTCCACGACGGTCTCAATGATCGTATCCATGAAGTCGCGGTCGTGCGAAATCATGAGGATGGCGCCGGAGTAATTTAACAGATAGCGCTGGAGCCAGAGCAGGGAGAGGAGGTCGAGGTGGTTGGTCGGCTCGTCGAGCATGAGCAGGTCCGGCTCCATGGTGAGGAGCTGGGCGAGGTGGGCGCGCATGACCCAGCCGCCGGAGTATTCGCGTGCGGGTTTGTTGAAGTCCTCGCTCCGAAAGCCGAGGCCGTGGAGGATTTTTTTCGCCTTGGGTTCGAGCTGATAGCCGTTGAGGGCGGTGAACTGGTCCTGGGCGTGGGCAAACTCGGGGGTCGAGAGATCGCCGGATTTCTCGCCCTCGCGGATGGTGCGGAGCAGGCCGATCATTTCCGGGGTGATGCCCATGGCGATTTCCAGGATCGTTTCATCGGTCGGCTCGCCAGCTTCCTGCGGGAGGTAGCCGGTGACGGCGTATTCGTCGCGCTCAATGGTGCCTTCGTCGGGTGAGTCCTCGTCGAGGATCATGCGGAAGAGCGTGGACTTGCCTGCGCCGTTCGGGCCGACGAGGGCGACGCGCTCGCCCCAGTTGATGGACATTTCCGCCTCGCGGAGCAGGGTGCGGCCGCCGAGGGTCTTGGTAAGCTTGTGAATCGTGAGCACGCGGGGGATGTAACGGACGGGAGGGCCGGGGGCAAGGATTTCGGCAGGGAGCCGGGAACGTCCGGAAATGCCAGCTATTGACCTTGACGGATCGGGGGGCGGGCGGGCTTTATTGCGCATCCTAATTACACGCATGCGATTCCCAACCAATCCCTCACTTCTCATGCCGCGTGGCGTGGGGCAATTCGCCGCTCTCACCTCCCTAGCACTCGTCGCGCTGGCCGGAACATTGCACGCGCAAGATTTCGAGGGAAAAAAGATTTCCGAAGTCACGATCCGCTACAACGGCGCGAAAACCGTGGATGAAGCCCGCCTGCGCAACCTGATGGGCTCCAAGGCCGGTTCCACTTATCGTTCGGAGAGCCTGGACCAGGACATCAAGGCACTTTACGAATCCGGCCTCGTCGATGACGTGCGTTTCCTCGCCGAGCCGAATGGCGACAGCGTGAAACTCATCGCGGAAGTGAAGACACGCGACGCTCTCGGTGGCGTGGGATTCGTGGGAAACACCATTTTCACCGACCAGAAGCTGGCCAAGGAGTCGAAAATGAAGGCCGGCGGCGCACTCAGCGACGAGCAGATCCTCGAAGCCCAGCGCAACATCGAGAAATACTATCAGGGCTACGGTTATCCGGACGTCACCGTCACCCACCGCACGCAGGCAACCGGCCAGGCTGGCCTTTCCGACCTGATTTTCGTGATCGATGAAGGTTCGAAAAACGAGATCCGCCACATCCGTTTCGAGGGCAACCACGCGTTCACCGATCCCGAACTCCGCAAGGAAATGAAGGTGAAGGAAAAAGGCTGGTTCTCGTGGCTCACCAAGTCCGGCCAATTCGAATCCGGCCAGCTCGACAGCGATCTCAACGCCATCCTCGACTACTACCGCAGCAAGGGCTACCTGCGCGCGAGCAGCCCGGGCATGCGCCGTGAGCCGGTCAAGGACGGCCGCGTGGACCTCATCATCCCCATCGTCGAAGGTGAGAAATACACCGTCGCAGGCGTGGGCTTCGGCAAGATGAGCGTTTTCAAACCCGAGGAACTCTATCCGGCGCTGACGCTCAACACGAACAACGCCTACAACTCCAAGAAAATGCGTGACGACATCACGATGATCCGCAGCTACTACGGATCGCGCGGTTACGCCGATGCCCTGGTCACTCCCGACATCCGCGATGCCGGACCTAACCGCGTCAGCATCATCTATCGAATTACCGAAGGCTCGCGCTTCAAGGTCGGCCGCGTGAACATCAGCGGCAACACCAAGACCAAGGACAAAGTCATCCGCCGGGAAATCCCGCTCAAGCCGGGTGACATGTTCAACTCGGTGGAGCTCGAAACCACCAAGACCCGTCTCGAAAACCTCCAGTATTTCAGCGAAGTCCAGACCACTGGCTCCCCCGGTGGCTCAGGCTACCGCGACGTGAACGTGCTCGTCGAGGAAAAGGCCACTGGCTCCGTTGGCGTGGGCGCGGGCTTCAGCTCCATCGACAGCATCGTCGGCTTTGTGACGCTTGAGCAGTCCAACTTCGATCTCTTCAATCCATGGAACTTCACCGGTGGCGGCCAGCGGTTCGCGATGAGCCTCCGTGCGGGTGCCGAGCGCTCCGAGTTCACCATGTCGCTCACCGAGCCTTGGTTCATGGACCAACAGCTCGCTCTCGGCGGTGAGATTTTCTACAAGCAGTCCACCTATTTCAGCGACTATTACGAGCAGACCAATTTCGGTGCGGCGGTTTCTCTCAGAAAACCGCTCGGTGCCAAGAGCTCGATCAAGGGTGAGTATCGCCTCGAACAGGTTTCCATTAATTCCGAGGTCAACCAGAACGACTACATCGACAAAAACTTCAAAGGCGACAACGGCAACAACTCCGAACTGGCCGACAATCTGATCGGTGGCGACTTCATCCGCAGTGCGCTGGCCGCGAACTACATCTACGACAGCCGCGACAGCAGCGTGCAGGCCCGCAGCGGTCACAAGATCGATGTCGGTATGACCTTCGCCGGTGTCGGCGGTGACGTGAACACCTTCACGATGTCCACGCAGGGGCAGAAATATTGGAACCTGAAATGGGACTCCATCTTCTCCCTCAACGGCGAGCTTGCCGTAGTGGATAGTGTGAACGGCGACGACGTCCCGATCTTTGAACGCATGTTCCTGGGTGGCGGTCGCACGCTCCGTGGTTTCGAGTTCCGCGATGTCGGTCCTCGTGATTCCAAGTATACGAAGGAGGTTTACGGCGGAAACTCGCTAGGCTACATCTCCGCCGAATACACCATTCCGATCATCGAAACCGTGCGCGCCGCAGTGTTCTCCGACACCGGTTTTGTGAACGCAGACAGTTGGGACCTCGGACTGAGTAACATCTACAGCGACGTGGGCGTTGGTATCCGCCTCAAACTTCCTATCAGCCCGCTGCCACTGGCGCTCGACTACGCCGTGCCTATTTCCTCCCCGGACAACGAGGCGGACAAGGGTGGTCAGTTCAACTTTTCGCTTCAGTATAACTACTGATCCGCGGATGATTTCCAAGCCGGCCCGTCGCACTGCGGCGCGCCGGTTTTTTTCGTTCCAATCCAGAGCGGTGAGTGATCCCGGTTAAACACCCGGTGCTTTCCAACCCCGCTTCGCATCTGGACAATCCGTGTTCATCGGATTAGGGTCGCTTATGGCTTCTTCTCAGATCATCACTGGCGAAACCTCTTGGACACGGATGAGCGAAGGAATTGAAAAAGTGAAAGCCCGGCTCCGTCGGGCCACCGCGCTGCTAGAGTCAGCCGGACTTCCCTATGCCGTTATCGGCGGAAATGCGGTGGCTGCCTGGGTATCCCGCGTGGACGATTCCGTGGTGCGCAATACCCGGGATGTGGATCTTCTCGTGCGCCGGGAGGACATGGAGGCCATCGTCACCGTCATGGCGGGTGGTGGCTTCATCCATCGATCCGTTTCCATCCTAGGAGGAAAGGGACGTATCGAGATGTTCCTTGATGGCCCCGAGGCAAAAGCCCGCGATGGAGTGCATCTGATTTTTTCAGGAGAAAAGGTCAGTCCGGAATCTCTCGAACCATCCCCTCACGTGGAGGAGATCGACGCGTCCCACTCGGATTTCCGTCTTCTCGATCTGGATGCGCTGGTGACGATGAAGCTCACTTCCAACCGCCGGAAGGATCAGGTTCATCTGCTCGATATGATCGAGATTGGGATGCTAGACGAAAGCTGGCTCACACGAGTTCCAGTTTCGTTGCGGGATCGCCTGCAGGCAGTTTTGGATGATCCGGAAGGTTAGGACTGGCTCCTCGCGGTAGCTGCCACGGCGTCGGCGACGCGCATGCCATCCATCGCTGCGCTGACGATGCCGCCGGCGTAGCCCGCGCCTTCGCCGCAGGGAAAGAGTCCGGTGATTTCCGGATGTTCGAGATTGTCGTCACGGCGGGGGATTCTGACGGGCGAACTGGTCCGCGTTTCGAATCCTAACAAAAGAACCTCGCGCGAGATGTAGCCGTGCATCTGCCGCCCGAACAAACGCAGTCCCTCGTTCATCCGGCTGGTGATCCACGGTGGCAGCAGCTCGTGCAGCGGCGCGGGATTGGTGCCGGGGAAATAACTGGTTTCCGGCAGATCAGCGGAGATTTTTCCCGCGATGAAATCGGTGACGCGCTGACCCGGTGCGACCTGGCCGCCGCCACCGGCGATTTTCGCGGCGCGTTCGAGGTTCTTTTGGAAAACGAGGCCTGCCAGAATGCCGTGTTCCTTGACCAGGGGGAAGAGGTCCTCTGGCTCGACAGTGGAGATCATGCCGGAGTTCGCGAATGGCGAGTCGCGGCGCGAGAGGCTCATGCCGTTCACGACGACTTCGTCATTTTCCGTAGATGCGGGAACGATCCAGCCGCCGGGGCACATGCAGAACGAATGCACGCCACGGCCGCGGATCTTTGTGGCGAGACGGTAGCGCGCGGCGGGAAGCAGGCGCGGGCGTTCTTGGCCGGGATTGAGGTGATACTGAACCTCGTCGATGAACGGCTGTGGATGCTCGATGCGGAATCCGACGGCAAACGGCTTGGCTTCCAATAGAATTTTCTTCGCCGCCAGTAATCGATAGATGTCCCGTGCGGAGTGGCCGGTGGCGAGAATGACGGAGTCCGCCAGGATTTCCTCGCCGCTCCCGGTGACCACGCCGCGGATGTGGTTTTCCTGGATCAGGAAATCGGTGACCTTTGTCTGGAATCTAACTTTTCCTCCGGCGGCGATGATCGACTGGCGGATGGCCTTGACGACATTCGGCAGCAGGTTCGAGCCGATGTGCGGATGGGCGTCGGTCAGGATGACCTCGGGTGCTCCGTGGGCGACAAGCACTTCGTAAACCTTGGCGACAGGACCGCGTTTGGTGGCGCGGGTGTAGAGTTTTCCATCAGAAAACGTGCCGGCACCACCCTCGCCGAAGCAGTAGTTCGACTCTTCGATCACGCGGCCTTCCCGTAGGATCGGCGCGAGGTCGAAGCGGCGGGAGCTGGCGTCCTTGCCGCGTTCCAACAGAATCGGCTTCCGGCCGTTTTCCAAACAACGCAGCGCGGCGAACATGCCGGCCGGTCCGCAGCCGACGATGATGACGGTGTGCGCGCCGGCGGGCAGCGGTGGCGCGGACCAATGCGGCGTGAGGTCAGGGGGTAGGGGAGCGTCCAGCGAGACATCGAGCCGGAGCTGGACCTTGACCGCACGCTGGCGGGCGTCGATCGAATGCTTGCGCAATTTCACCCCGCCAATGCGTGTTGCGGGCACGCCGAGCTTGAGGGCTGCGGCAGTGCGGCGGGCGGTGTCGTCCTCGGACTTTTCCAGAGGCAGGACGATATCGACGGTTTCTATCAGAGTTTCCAAGTTCGCTATTAAGGAGAAGGAACAGGCAGGAATGCCTGTGTCACGTTGTGCCGCGGATGCTGCGCTTGCGGCCCTCGTCATCGACGCTGACGAAGGTGACGCGGGTTGAGAAAATGGGATGCTGCCCGGCCTTTTGATCAAAGACCTTCACCTGATAGGTCGTGCTGGTATTGCCTTCCTTCACGCGCTCGCAGGAGATTCTCAGGATCGTGCCGTCGCGGACGCTGTGGTGGAATTCCACGGTGTCCATTGCCACGGTGACGAACTGACAGTGCGGATAGTCGAGGCTGGCGGCGATCCACGAGGCCTCGTCCACCCAGGCGAGCAACTGGCCGCCGAAGACGAATCCGTAGTGGTTCAGATCAGCGGGGAGAACGAGGCGGTGCGTTTCCATGGAATCACCAGCGGCGGCGTTTGGGATCCCGATAGAAAACGGAATCGAGCGAGTAGTTTCCCGCACCGGCCAGAATGATCGTGATGAGCGGGATGAGATACATCAGCGAGAGTTCCTTGGTTTCGATGAGAGTCGGCCCGTTGAGGAACCAGGGTGCCGAGCCCATTCGGCCAAAGGCGGCGACCACCATGGAGAATCCGAGGATGAACGCCGCCGGACGGGTGGCGAAGCCGATGATGATCATCGTGGAAGCGGCCACCTCGGCACCGATACAGGCCATCAGGCACGCAGGCGCCCAGCTAACCGGCAGAAAATCCGGCACGTAGAAAAATTCCTTGAGTGTCGTGTAGTTGCGTATTTTCGGCAGTCCGTGGCCGATGATCATCATCAGTCCGACCATCACCCGCAGGGCGAGGAATCCGAGGGAAGCCGTCGCATCGCGGGTGCCGCAGTCGAAAAAGAAGCGTTTCATGAAGGATTGGCGGGCGCTTGTTTGATTGAAATCGTGATGCGTTTCAGTCGATCATCGCCCTCCGGAGAATGTGAAGCGATCTTCGGGTCATCGGCGAGGATATTGTGAACAAGCCTGCGGTAGTAGGCGTTGAGCGGGCGCAGTTGAAAAGGCTTTCCTGTCGCTTTGACCCGCTCGGCGATACCGCGGATTTCCTCGTTGAGCTGGTCCTCCTGAATGGAGCGAAAATGCGAGCAGTCCACCTTGACGCGCTCCGCTTTGGGGGAATGCCGCCGCAGGATTCGGTTGACGAGGTATTGCAGGTCGTCGAGGCGGTCGCCGTCCTTGCCGATGATGGCCTCGCTTTCACCCGAGTGGATTTGCAGGCACGGGCCGTCGTGTGTTTCCTGCACCTCGATCGTGGCGGTGAAGCCGAGATGACCGAGCATCGTATCGAGAATCTTGGTTGCTGATTCCACCGTGTTCATGGCGGGAGTCTAATGACATCCTCGGCCGGGTCAATCACCTCAGCCTTCTTTATCCTCGAAAAGCGCGGCAATGCGGGCGGCATGCGCGGCGATCCGCTGCTTTTCGTCCTCGGTGAATTCGTAGGACGCGTATTTGCCGATTCCCAGCGTGCCGATGACCGCGCTGTTTTCCGCTGAGAAAACCGGCACGGCGAGTGAGCCCGAGACGCCGGTCTGGCGGGCGTCCGGTTTCGCCACGCCGCCGAGGTCCTGCTGGAGATTGCAGAGTTCGACGGGTTGCCTGGTCTCCGCCGCTGCTCCGGCGATGCCCTTGCCGAAGGGAATGTGGGAAATTTTGTCCAGCAGGCTGTCCGGCACTCCGATCTGGCATACGAGATCAAGGGTTTTGCCGTCGCCGGAGCGGTGGAGGGTGCCGGTTTGGCAGCCGAATTCCTCCAAAATGGCGGCCAGCATTGATTTCCAGTTTTCCTGACTTGTCATGATCCATGACTATCACTTGTTAGCCGGTCCGTCTCCCACAATTGAAGGTGAAATTCGCGCTTGGCAACGTTCCGGATATCAGCGAAACCCATCTGCGCATGAAGAAACCCAATTTGTTGATTTCCGCACCAGCCATCGGCGTTCTCTCCTGTCAAAACGCCCCTTTTATGGCCGCTGAAACAGAGCTGAAACAGGAGATTTACGGGAAAATGCCCGATGGTCACGAAATCAGCATTTTCACCCTGACCAACAAGAACGGTCTGGTCGCCAAGGTCACTGAATACGGGGCGATCCTGGTTTCCATGGAAGTGCCTGACAAAGCCGGGAAAACGGCCGATGTCACCCATGGCTACGACACCTTGGCCGGCTGGCTCACCAACACCTCCTACTTCGGTGCCACAGTCGGCCGCTTCGGCAACCGCATCAAGGACGGGAAATTCACTCTCGACGGCAAGGAATACACGCTCGCCGCCAACAACCACCCCGGTGACATCCCGTGCCACCTCCACGGCGGTTTGAAGGGCTTTGACAAGGTCGTCTGGAGCGGTAAAGCAGTCGGCAAGCAGGCAGTCGAGTTCACCTACGTTTCCAAGGACGGCGAGGAAGGCTACCCCGGCAATCTCACCGTGAAGGTGACCTACAGCCTCGACGACGCCAACGAGCTCAAATGGCAGGCCGTCGCCACCACCGACGCCCCGACGATTCTCAACATCGTCCATCACACCTACTGGAACCTCTCGGGCGACCCGACCACCAGTATCAACGACCACCTCCTCACTCTGAATGCGGAAAACTTCCTGCCCACCAACGCGGGCCTGATCCCGACCGGAGAAATCGCTCCCGTCGCGGGCACTCCGATGGATTTCACCAAGCCCACCCCCATCGGTGATCGGGTGGAGGCCGAGTTCGAAGCGCTCAAGCTCGGCGGCGGCTACGACCACGCATGGGTCTTCAAAAAGGGCGAAGGCGTCCGCCTCGATGCCCGCGTGAAGGATCCCAAATCCGGCCGCGTGATGGAAATCTCCAGCGACCAACCGGCCATTCAGTTCTACGGAGGAAATTTCCTCGATGGCACCTCGATCGGCAAGGGTGGCGTCGCTTACGCCAAGCACACGGCCTTCGCGCTGGAAACCGAGAACTTCCCGGATGCGCCTAACAAACCCTCCTTCCCCTCGCCGGTCCTCCGCCCGGGCGAGACCTACAAGCATTCGATGGTCTTCAAATTCTCAGCTGAATAATTTTCTCAACCGATACCCGAAATGTATAAATCCACCAAGCGGTGAAAGTCCGGACTCCTCGTTCCGGCACGCACTCCGCTTCACTAAAAACGCCAAGTAGAAACCTGAAATTATTATGTTGAATTCATTCTTTGTTCCGATCATCGCCTCAATCAGTGGCAGCGGAGGTGGCACCATGGGGAGCGGCCTCAAGTTCGACCTCAATCCAGTCGATTGGTTGATCCTCGCCATCTATCTGGTGTTTGTCATCGGCATTGGTTTCGCGCTGAAGCGCCAATCCAAAACGGCAGCGGATTTCCTGCTTTCCGGTCGTTCGATTCCAGGCTGGATCACCGGTCTCGCCTTCATTTCCGCGAATCTCGGGGCGCAGGAACTCATCGGCATGGCGGCGTCCGGTGCCGAATATGGCATCATGACCTCTCACTTCTATTGGGTGGGAGCGATTCCGGCGATGGTGTTCCTCGGCATTTTCATGATGCCGATGTATTACGGGTCCAAAGCCAAGTCGGTGCCTGAGTATCTAAAAATGCGCTATGACGAGCGCACCCGCGTTTTCAACTCGGTCTCGTTCGCTTTCATGACTGTATTTTCGTCCGGCATCTCGATGCACGCGCTCGCCGACTTGCTCACCACGCTGGTGGGCTGGAACTACTATGGCTGGCTCGTCGTTACTTCGGTGATCGTTCTCGCTTATGTCCTCAAGGGTGGCTTGAGCTCCGCGATCTACAACGAGGTTCTGCAATTCTTCATGATCGTCTTCGGCATTGCGCCGCTGGCCTATCTTGCCTTGAAAAATGTCGGTGGTTGGGACGGACTTGTCACCAAGCTCCAGGCATCCCCGCTCGGTGATGGTTCCATTCATTCGTGGGCGCAAACCGCCTCCGGGGCGAACCCAATGGGTGTGCCTTGGTATGGCATCCTTTTCGGCCTCGGCTTTGTGCTATCCTTCGGGTATTGGACCACGAACTTCGCGGAAGTGCAGCGCGCCCTGGCCGCGAACTCGATGGGTGCCGCCCGCCGCACTCCGATCGTTGGTGCGATTCCGAAAATGTTGTTTCCTGCCATCGTGATCCTGCCCGGTATGATTGCCTACGCGCTCACCATGGACGGTCCCGGAAGTGGCTACGCCATCCCGGTCAAACTCGACGCACACGGGGTGGCTATGCTCGACAGCGCCGGGAAAGCCATCATGAATTACAATCAGGTGCTGCCTTCGATGATTCTCAACTATTTCCCTAACGGACTGTTAGGGCTCGCGCTCACCGCGCTGATGGCATCCTTCATGTCCGGTATGGCGGCAAACGTAACCGCCTTCAATACCGTCTGGACCTACGATCTCTACTCGCAAATGTCGGGCGGCAAGAAAACCGACAAGGAGCTTTTGAGCATGGGCAAGGTAGCCACCATCGCCGGCATCATCCTGGCCATGGGGTGTGCGCTGATTGCGGCGAAGTATAACAATATCATGGCGATTCTGCAGTTGGTCTTCGGTTTTGTGAACGCGCCGTTGTTCGCGACATTCCTGTTGGGAATGTTCACCAAGCGTTCCAACAATGCAGGCGCGTTTTGGGGCCTGTTGATCGGCACCGGCACCGCGGTGCTCTTCCATGGTTTGTCCTGGGTCACCGGCAATGCGCCTGGTGTCAAAGGCGCCTGGATTTCCCAGATTTTCGAGTATCCGAAAGACCTCTCGCAAAGCTTCATGGTGGCCATCGTCGCATTCAGCGTTACTTTCATTGTGAACGCTGGCCTCTCGATGACGAGCGGGCGCAACAAGACGGATGAGGAACTTGCCGGCCTAGTTTACTCCCTCACCCCCAAACAGCTGTCGGGTCACGAAGCATGGATCATGCGACCAGCCGTGCTTGGAACCCTTGTCATGATCGCCGTGATTGTTCTCAACATCATCTTCTGGTAATTCCACTAACCCACTACTTCCATGGACCTTCGACTTCCCATCGGCATCATCTTCACCATCTACGGATTCATCCTAATCGGATATGGATTTTTCACGAAAGGCAGCGAGATCTACGCAAAATCGCTCGGTATAAATGTCAACATCACGTGGGGGATCGTGCTCCTCGTCTTCGGCCTGGTGATGTATTACTTTGCGAAACGGGCAAAAAAATCCTGACCGGCTACGGTCTCTTCACCCAAGGCAGCGACATCTACTCGAAATCCCTCGGCCACAACATCAACATCTCCTGGGGTATCGTCCAGCTGGTGTTCGGCGGCTTCATGCTCCTCCTCGCCATCCGCGCGCGGAAAGCCTGATCCGGCCAGGGATTTCTCTATCATCTCCAAAACGCCCCGTTCATTCCGGACGGGGCGTTTTTGTTTTTCCAATTTGGTCATTGGGAAATCCTGGTGGGAGAACCTTGTCCTGATCCACCAGTCTGTAAATGCCGTGGTCGTGGATCGCCCATGGGATCGAATGCCATGGAAAGAGAAATAGAACCACAGATGAACGCCGATAAACGCGGATAGCCAAAGATTCGTGATGATTGCTCCACTCATCTGCAGGATTGGCATCCGATTTCTCATCACTCCATAGCACCAGAACGCGCGCGGTGCTGGAGTGTGGAAGACAGAGTAACTTGGGCTTGCTCGCAGAGTGAGTGCTGGGATTTTTCCCGCCTGTCGCAGGGTGTAGGCCGGAAATCCAATGGCGACGGGAAATTGAGCGAGAACGACGTCGTCCTGCTGCTGCAACTGCTCAACGCTCCTGAAGCCCCGTGAACTTCCCCATGAAACGCATTTCCAAGCATCTGATGCGAGCCTTCGCCGCGGTCACGCTTGCGCTGGTGGCGCTGAGCGCAGGCGCGCACGCGGCCACCCGCAAATTTGAGCTGCCGCACTATCTCGCCAACCCCGGCGGAACCGTTGAGGTGCCCTTGATGCTCGATAACGCCAGCGGCCTCGCCGCCATCCGCGTGCAGATCAACTTTGATCCGGAAGTGTTGGAACTCCAATCGGTGAGCGCGGGTCCGCTGGGCAAGGCGTTCGAATTGAGCCATGGCAAAGGGGACGGGTTCGTGCAACTGCTGCTGGTCCGGGCCGGCTCATTGGCTGGAGGTTCCGGGCGGTTGGCCGTGTTGAAATTCCGCGCCAATCCTGGGGCGAAGGCAAAAGTGTATTCGGATCTGGCCATCGCTGACGTCGGACTCTCCGACAGCTCCGGCGTGATCAACCTTCGCCAGAAGGACTCGTTGCGCCTCACCAAAGGCCAAGTGGCCATAACCCTGAGTCCGAACATCGATAACCGCGACCGTGGTCCTTCCGAAGGGTGGACGGAATTGCATGCCTTGTCCGGACTTTCGTTGAGCACGGGCAAACTTAGCACGGGCTTCTCGTCCTCCGTCTATACCTACACGGCATCCGTGGCGAAAACGGTTGAATCGATCAAAGTCAAACCCACTTTGGCCGATCCCAACGCCAGGGTCAAAGTGAACGGAGTGCCCGTGAAGCCCGGATCGAGCAGCTCTGCAATTCCGTTGGTGGTTGGCAACAACACCTGAGGTGCAACTGATTTTTGGACCAAATTCTTGTTAATTGTTAGGGTGGTTTTTGACCTCGAATTGGGCCGGGGTTTGGTAGCCGAGGGCGGAGTGTTTGCGGTGGTGGTTGTAGTAGGATTCAATG
>Ga0209512_1002391_pt1 | contig 20092 bp, 5 predicted proteins | sample frozenSSSSmetaG_FD_184142 | JGI IMG/M metagenome (GOLD analysis project Ga0209512, IMG submission 184142) | Glacier valley bacterial and archeal communities from Borup Fiord, Nunavut, Canada, to study Microbial Dark Matter (Phase II) -... | ecosystem: Environmental > Aquatic > Freshwater > Ice >... | reverse complement strand
TATGGCGAAAAGTACAAAATCAAACCCTGTTTTTAAACAAAACGGGGTAAAAAAAATATTGCCGCTATGTATCAATTAATTACAAATATTAAGTTGACGGCTATGCGCTCGAAGGGTTAACACCGCTCAATAGAATTTCTTTAAATAATAATTGCAAATATTTTTTTTACACTGTGTGAAATTACTTTCCACCTTCATAGCCGTCGGGAAGTCAATCGGCTATTGATTATTATTTGTAATGATTATATTTAAGATGTGCCAATATCTTATTCTCAACTCCTTACAATTACAATCAAAATTAGTTAACAAACTCCATATCGATTGTAAAACCGATTGGCACGGTGTTTGCAAGACTCCAAGCGTAGACAATAAAAACTCTTAAAAAATTAATAATTTATTACACTCAATTAAAATTAAAACAAAGTAAAAACATGAAAAAATTACTCGCTCTTGCAGTTGTCATCTTAGGATTCACTGCTGCCTCTTTTGCTCAATCAGTTAATGCAACTGCAACCGCCTCTGCCACTATTGTAGCTCCCTTGGCAATTACCAAAACTGTAGATTTGAATTTTGGTATTGCTGCTGTAGATGGTACTCCAGGAACAGTCGTTCTTACTCCTGCCGGCGTACGAAGCAGAACAGGTGGCGTGACACTTTCAGCATCAAACCCTGGTACTGTTACCGCCGCTAGTTTCACAGTGACAGGAACTACAGGTTATACATATGCAATTACGCTTCCTTCTACCCCTACTACAGTTACTTCAGGAGCAAATAACATGACTGTTTCTACTTTTACCAGTACTCCCACACCAACTGGCACATTGGGAGCTGCCGGACAAATTGTTACAGTTGGCGCAACTTTAAATGTTGGTGCAAGTCAGGTTGCCGGAACCTATCTTTCAGCAACTCCCTTCACCGTAACAGTTGCCTACAACTAATAATTAAATACTTTAAAAAAGACGTTGCGCGTTGCAGCGTCTTTTTTTGGAAATTGCTTAGATGAATTAACCCATCAACAATTAAGTTCATTAGTTTTCATGCGTAAATAATCTGTTTTTTTAAAAGTCGCATGGAATAGCCATGATGATATTTTCATTTTCAGATTGTTATTTCTCATTCATGGCTATTTCACCTAACCATCAAAACTCAATGAAGAATACTTTTCTACTGTTTAGCATTCTCGTCTTACTCCTGTTTTCGAAAGGTCCAGAAGTGAAAGCCCAGGCCAGTGTTACTGCGCAGGCATTTGCTGAAATTATAGCTGCATTGACAGCCACCGAAACAGCCCAGTTAAATTTCGGACGTTTCTCACCAGAAACACAAGGAGGCAAAGTAGTACTGACACCCGATGGTGTTCGTACAGCACAAGGAACGGTGGTATTAGGAGGAGGGGCTCACAATTCGGCCAGTTTTTATATCACAGGCGAGTACGACGCTACTTTTTCGATTACACTTCCATCCGGCCCTACGGTTTTGACAAATACCATTAATGCCAGGACGATGAAGGTAAGCGATTGGCAGTCGTATCCTGCACCAGGAATAGGCGTAGGAAAATTGAACGGGGGAGCCATGTCTGTCCAGATTGGAGCAGTACTGAATGTTGGCACAATGAACGACAATCCTGTGGGAATCTATGCAGGAACATATGCAATTACATTTTCCTACAATTAAATGTGCTGCCAATAGCAAATTGCAGGTGAGAAATAAATACCGGATTTAATTTAAAAGACCGGTTTAGTTATTATCCAGGAGCCACTACATGGAATTTTTCACAGCTATTTATTCATCATAAAAAAGTTCCATTATTTAGTTGTCGCCGCCTTAACAATAAATCCTTCTATTATTTATTTATTTTGTATGTTTGGTGCAATTTATTTTAAATGTAAACACATGTGCAAATCAGGATTTATGCAGGAGAAACTACGTGCTTTCAAGACGAATAATTTCGTCATATTTATTTCAATAGTTATACTTATTTCCATCATTTCCTCTGCACAAGTTGTGGCGCAGGGAAACTTATTAATTACACCCCGGAGGGTCGTATTCGAAGGACAAAAACGTACACAAGATTTTAATCTCGCGAATACCGGGCTCGATACCGCCAAATACAATATCTCAGTAACCAATTACCGCATGCGCGAAGATGGCTCATTCGAAGAGATTACAACCCCCGATGCCGGACAAAATTTTGCAGATAAAAATCTTCGCTTTTTTCCGCGTACCGTCACATTGGCTCCGAACGAAGCACAGGTTGTTAAGATGCAGGTTACCAAAGCCGATCAACTGACGCCGGGCGAATACCGTTCGCATATCTATTTCAGAGCCGTCCCCAAACAAACCGCACTCGGGACTGAGGAGGTTAAAAAAGACTCAACAGCAATTGGCGTTCGGTTGATTCCGATCTTCGGGATCACGATTCCAGTTATTATCCGCGTCGGTGAGTCGACTACGAAAGTCAATCTTACGGATGTCAAACTCGAAATCATCAACGATACGATACCGCGTCTTCAATTCACTTTCAACCGGACAGGTAATATGTCGGTATATGGCGATATACTTGTAGAACATATCTCTCCGAAAACGATCATTACACAAGTTGGTACTGTCAGAGGTATTGCTGTGTATACACCGAACTCCGTAAGAAGGTTTCAAATGGAACTTGATACTAAAGCCAAAGTTGATTTTCGCTCAGGAAACTTAAAAATAACTTATACATCACAATCAGATACCAAAACCGAAAAATACGCCGAAGCGGTTTTGCCCTTACATTAACTAAAACTTAAATACTCAAAATGGGAAGGTCTCCACTTCCACACATGTCGCTTCCCTTTCATCTGAACCCGCAAATCACGGAGTTATTGTTACGCCGATTAATTCAGGGAAAGACTTTTTTCCTGTCGCTGGTTTTACTGGCTGCATTTCTTTTGCTGCCAGGGATTTATAATTTTGGGTGGGGACAGACTACTTTAGCAGCATGGAACTTTCCAAATAATCCGGATAATGCAACAGCAGATGGAGGTATAGCAGCTAATACCGCAAAATTAATTTCTTTGATTAATGCTGATGATGGCAACAATCCTGATTTTTCACGGACTGGAAATACAACAAATTGTGCAAGTTCGCTTTATTGGCAAAATGGTTCGGGGGTAAAATGTTTTGTTTTTAGCGACATAGTTACTACAGGATATTCGTCTGTTACTTTTTCGGCTTCAATGAGAGGTAATAATCTTAACACACCTCGCGATTTTAAAATACAATACAGGTATAATAACGGAACATGGACAGATGTTGGCCTAGCAATTTCACTTTCAAATACATTCACCTATTCAACAATTGCGGCAAATTTGTCATTACCATCAGCCGACAATCAGGCTGATATAGACATAAGAATAATTCAAACATCAAATACTTCAATTAATAATGGTGCTATTGGAACAGGAGGATCTGCATGGGTAGAAATTGATGATGTTGAAATAAAAGGAGATTTGAACACGGTAGGTGATCCTGCCATATTCGGAAATGGGGTATGGAATGTTTATGGTTATAATGGTGGAAACATTAATCTGACTGGAATATATTGTGGCTATTACACGGAGGGTAATTTATCTTACAACACTACAAGTCGATGGAATGCCAACGGCTCTCCGTCTGATGCAACTGGTTGGCAGGGAAGTCTAATACCAAACGACAATCATATAGTGGTATCAAAACGGACAAATTTTACCTGTGGTTACTATCAGTTAGATATGCCCAGTCATGATGATGATGTCCGGGTATATATTAATGGAATCCTGGTATTCTCACATGAACCCGGATGTTGTGATTCGCACACCAATATCTGGACTGGATATCTTACACCAACATCAACAATTGAAGTCCGACATCTTGAAGGCGGGGGTGGTTCCTACCAATCGTTAACATTTATCCCAATCGGAACATCAACTTCAACTACTCCAACTTCAATTTCAGGGATTACGGCTGTCTGTTCGGGAGGCTCAACAACATTAACTCAGATTGGCGGCGTGCTTGCAAATGGGGCAGATTATAAATGGTACACAGGCAGTTGCGGAGGTACCTTGGTAGGCAGCGGACCTTCAATTACCGTTTCTCCTGTAGCAAATACTACCTATTATGTTCGTGCCGAAGGTACCTGTAATACGACTACATGCATCAGCACTACGGTAACTATAACTCCAGCCGTTGGTACACCCGTATTTTCCCTTGGTTCAAGCTCCTCAAGATATCAGGGAGCAGGTACAGTTCTCTATTCGTCAACAGCTACAAATAGCACCGGAATCACCTATTCACTGGACGCCACAAGTACTGCTGCGGGAAACTCAATTTCAACAACTACGGGAAGTGTGACTTATGTTTCAACATGGCAAGGAACCAGCACAATTACTGCCAGCGCAGCCGGATGTGGAGGGCCTAAAATTGCTACTCACACAGTAAACACATCATTGGGAGCAACGTATTACTCTTATCAAACCGGAAACTGGAATCTACCAAGTACCTGGACATTTGATCCAAGTGGTACTACCCAGGTAGGAACTTCAGTGCCTGGGAATAATGATATCGTCATCATTTTATCTGGGCGAACTGTCTCTTTACCTGCTAATATTTCCTCAACAGGACTCGATATCAGCATAGAAGAAGGTAGTTTTTTAGACCTTTCAACCTTTCAGTTTACCGCTGGATTAAAAAAACTAAGCGGACAGGGAACGTTGGTTATTTCTTCGGGAGTTTTTCCGACACCAATCACTACGAATACATTTGTAAATGTGGGAGGGGGAACGACAGAATACCGGACAGCGACCAATCTGCCTTCGCAAAATACCTATAACAATCTTACCATCAATTCAAGTGGAATAATAGTCCAGACGATTGATCTCACGTTGAATGGCAACCTCAAAGTAAAAAAAGGCACCTATCAGATTAATGATAATACAACCCGTAAACTAAAACTTACGGTGAATGGAGATGCAACAGTCGATAACGGTGCTTTTATGACCGTCGGTACCGGAGTTACAAATTCAACAACCAATCCATTAGGTCTAACCGGTGGCACCGCCCCCTTCCTAAACTATTATGACGCGCAGTCGCACAGGATTGTACTAAACGGTAATTTCACGAATAATGGAACTGTACGTTTTACAAATCTTGCATATCCGGTGTTTAATGCTTTCCCGCCTACATCCGGAGCAACTGCAGGTTTTGCAACCGTTTACTTTCAGGGTGCTTCCGATAACACGTTACTATGTGCCGGCACAACAGACTTTTACAACTTAGTGCTTAACAAGGGAATTGACCAAACATTTAAATTAACGATCTATACATCCGGTTCATCCTACGCCAACTTCCGATTGTTTGGTGCAAATGTAGCAGGTGGCGATGGTGGTGGTACTAATCCAAACCTGAAAAAGGCATTATGGATTCGTACCGGTACTTTGGTTTTAGAAGGATTAACCATGATTCCTTCAATGACAGAAGGGAATGCATCTGAAGGTGGTGCAAGTCCTAATTCAGATTTTTATATCCCAGCCAACGGCGCGCTTGTCCTAAATGGAACAGACGTGGCCGTATTATCAACAGCAGACGATTACCGCGAAGTGAATTTAGCATATAACACATCAGCGCCAAGTAATGCAGCTATGGGGATAACAGCTGGTGGAACTGGTTGTGCACTTTCATTATATGGAAAATTACAGGTCAATGATGGTTATCTCTCAACGCGCGAATCGGGGGGAATTATCACATCGAATGTAGCAGCGGGACAATTTATTTTGAACAAAGGAACCGTAGACTCAAAACAATTTCTGGGGTCTACAGGAGCAGCCTCCTACGAACAAAATGGTGGTTTACTTATTCTAAGAGGTCGCTTTCAGCGTACTTTTACTTTCGGTTCTGTTTCAAACCTCCTGGATGCTTCGGTTACGACTTTGAATACTGTACGTCTGGCAAGTGGAATAAACAGTGCTTTTGGAAGTTTTAATCTTGAAAATACAACGAACATATTCGCGATGTCAGGCGGTACCATTCGTATTTATGATGTTTGCGATGCCACTACGCAAGAGGCATTTGATGTAAAATCATCTTCTTCAAATAGCAATGTTACAGGGGGCACTTTAGAAATCGTGCCAACTTCAGGAACAGTCATAGCTGATGCAGTAAATTATTTGATTAATTCGACAGCAACCTTAGGCAATCTGACAATTGACCGGGCAAGCAGCACATCAGGTGTGCAGTTGAATACGAATGCATTGAACCTGCTTAACAACTTTACACTTACATCCGGAGTTTTTAATTCCAATAATTTGAATGTTACAATTGGCGGCAACTTCACCGTCGAAGCCGGAACAACCTATACCCCAGGTACAAATACGACCGTTTTAAACGGAGCAGGAACGCAAATTTTTACTGTCAATATTGCAGCAGCGGTAGTATTAAATAAATTTACAATCGACAAAACTGCCGGTAGTATCGTCAACTTTGCAGGCTCACAAAAGACGATAAATGTAAATGACAATTTTCGGCTGTCACTTGGCACCTTAAATGATAATGGGAATACTTTAAACGTTTATAAGGATGTTTACAATTCGGGTATAATTAGTGGAACTGGCAAAGTCGCATTTATTGGAACTGTAGCCCAGTCAATTGACGGGAATGGCATCTTCCAAAATATTGAACTCAATAACAATAATGCAGTTGCGGCTCCAGTTTCCCTGGTTGCGAATACAACAATTAACGGAACACTTACCTTTTCACAAAACAAGCTTTTTGATATCAGCACCTATAACTTAAAACTAAATGGTGCTGCAACAATTGCAGGTGGAAATGGGTTACGATATATAAAAACCTCAGGAAACTCAGGTGATGGCGGGGTAACAAAAGTTTATGCATCAACCACTGCTTTTGTTTTTCCAATTGGAGCTCCTTCAACACAACATACCACCGCACCAGTTTATACTCCGGTAACTCTTGGCTTTAGTACTGCTCCTGCAACGTATGGTTCTGTAACTGTAATTCCTGTTGGCTATGAGCATCCTTCAACAACTTTAAACGGACAAAGTCTGACCTATTTCTGGCGTGTTAAGTCTGCAGGATTTGTGGACATTGCAGCCAATTCGGTGACGCATTCCTTTGTTTATGATCAGTCTGATGTCGTTGGAACAGAGAGCAATTATATCCCTTCGGTTTATAACAGAACTGCTTATACATGGAACAATGGGGTAGTCGCTAATATCAGCACCGCTACCAACACAATAACAGATTGGGCAGCAATCAAGACATTCCTTGATGGTGATTATACGGCCGGTGATGCTGCATTTGGTGCCACTACGAAATTTTACAGCATTTCAAATGGAAATTGGAGGGTTAATACAACATGGTCAAATACATCGGGAGGAGTAGCAGTTCCTGCCGGAGTGGTGGCTGGGCTGAATTATCCCGGAGCCAATAGCATTGTGATAATAGAAAACAACAATACTGTCAGTTTTGGTACTCCTGCAAATTATTTAACTGCTGCAAATACTGAAATTAATAGTTGCGCAAGTCTTCAGATTGAAGCCGGGGCAACTTTAAATGTAAGATTCAACCCGAGCAGTAATTTTGGAATGGTACTTTCACATCTTAATGGAAACGGAACTTTTAGAGTAACTACAGATCAGGATTCCCCTTCTACGTATGTTTTTCCTTTTGGAGATTTCTCTGATTTTAACGTGAATATGGGTACTACGGAATTATATACTACAAATCCAAATGCAGGAACTGAATATTATTTACCCGAAAATGTTTCATCCTATGGTAATCTTATTTTATCACCTATTGGTGGCTCTAACGTTATGTTTCCTAACAAAGATCTTTTGATATATGGGAATTTAACTACGAAAGGACAAAATGCCGATTCATGGTTCTGTCCATCATGGGGTGGTACATATCCGGGAGGTATTACAACTGTTGCTAAAACAATTAACATAAAGGGGAATTTAGATATACAAGGAGGTGCTCTAATTTGGTACAATAATGGTGCAACTGCTCAAAATTTCATTATTGGTGGAAATGTTACTGTGGCAGCATTATCAGCAATATTTGTTTATTCCGGCGCAACAAATCAAAGCATGTCTATTGGTGGCAGTTTAATCAATAATGCTGATGGCTTAACGCATGGTACGACTACAAATGATAAATGCGATTTTACAAATATCCCGGTTACTTTCTTCGGCTCAAACGATGCATCGATTACAAATTCAGCAGGTAATCCAACAACAACCTTCAGCAAAGTTACAATCAATAAGGGTATTTCACAGGCTACTACCCTAACCTTTAATATAGGAGGAACTCTCACTACCCCTGTCGACAATTGGTTGACTTTACAAAACGGGACTTTCAAATATATGCGTAACGTGAATACTGACTTTGCAGTAAGTACGAACACTCCATTTACAATTCCTGCTACCGCTGCCTTTCATTCCGAATACACAACGGCTAACAACATACTGATCGCCAATAGCGCAAGCAATACAAACGATGTCTATTTAAATGGTAAGCTGAAAGTTGTTTCGGGGAATGTTTACATAGGACCAATCAATGGAACCAGTGCAAACAATAACGATATAGAATATTCCGGAGGGGGAGCATCGGAAATAGAAATAAACGGCGGTACTTTGGTCGTAAATGGCCAAATACGTCAAAATTCATCCTCAACAGCTGGTGTATTAAAGTATAAACAAAGTGGTGGAATCGTAACCATTAATGGAAATTCGGCCAATACTACCAATGCTAAATTGGAAATATTGAACAGTGGCAGCGAGTTTACGATGTCGGCAGGTACATTGACTATCGTGCGTGGCGGAGGTGGAAACACTTATGGAGATTTGTATTTACGTCCGGGAACAGGTTCTGTAACCGGTGGTGATCTAATTTTCGCACACAACCTGAGTGGAAGTAATCAACAATATCTTCTCGACGCCATCCTGCCATTAAACAACCTTACCGTATCAGGACGAACCGCAGGAACGGCCGCAACTGCCACTGTCAAATTGATGGTAAATCCATTGGTACTCAATGGAAATCTAACGCTTTCGAATGTTCAAAGTATTTTAGATGTTAATTCTGTTTATAATTTACCTGTTACAATAAAAGGCAATTTCACAAATTCAGGAACCTACAATCATTATAACAACCTTACGACTTTCAGTGGGGGTACACAATCATTGTTAGGCACAATGCCTACAACACCAACTGATTTCTACGATTTAAATGTCAGTCCGATTACTAAACTCACACTAATAAAAGACATTACGGTTACCCATGATCTGTCGATGAATAATGGAACCTTGGAATGCGCCACCTTTACAGTAAATGTTAAAGGCAATGTTGCAAATAATGCCACCTTTACTAACACGAATACAAATAGTGGTTTGATTTTAAATGGTAGCTCATTGCAGCGATTATCAGGGAGTGGAACCTTCGGTCAGATGGAACTAAACAATGCAGCAGGAGCTGTAGCTGATAATAATGTTACATTCAATAAAGATTTGGTATTAACAGCAGGAATATTGGATATCAATGCCTTTCTGCTAACGCTTGGTCAGAACAGTAATATCCAGGGTGCGCCTTTTAGTGCTGCCAAAATGATTACTTCCGATGGTGTTTGGAGCAATATTGGAATTGAAAAAGTATTTGGTTCACCGTTAACAACAACATTTACTTATCCGCTGGGTACACCCGGAAAATACACTCCTGCGATACTTACCATAACAAATAATGGTCATGTTGGCTCCATTCGAGTTAATAATATCAATAGTTCTCATCCGGCAGTTTTGGATCCTGCAAATGTGCTGAAGTATTACTGGGAAGTAGAAAGTACCGGGATATCGGGATTTACCGGTAATTTATTGCTTTATTATAATTCTTCCGATGTAGTTGGAGGTCCAGAAAACGCCTACATTGCAGCACAATTGCTCACTCCCGGCACCAATTGGAGCAAAGCAGCTACTGGTTCAGCGACTGACAACGTGAATGAGACCAATCACACAATTCGTTTTAACTTTTCGGGTTCTAGCAATCTGACCGGAGAATTTACTGCAGGTAATGATGCTGCTTTCCCAAATTTAGTTCCGCAATACACCAGCAATAAAAACGGGAACTGGTCTGACAATACTATATGGACACCTTCCGGTGGTACGATCTATCCATGTCCTGCAGGAGGCCCTAATGGGTTTATCGTAACTATTGACCATGAAGTAACTGCCGATGCTAATTATTGTTTTGCCTATAAGACGAATATAAATGGAAAATTAAAAGCGGTAGCCTCGTCTTATGGTCATAATTTTGGTACAGTGTATGGAAATGGTACACTTTATCTCGAAAATTCAGTTTTCCCCGCTGGAAGGTTTGCTTCATTTCTTGATTGTGCCGGGAGTGGAACATTGGAATATGGAGGAACAGGGACTTACGACATTAATGCCTCTCTTTACTCTTCACTACCTAAAATGCTTATATCTGGTACAGGTACTCGTATAATGCCAGATAAGGACCTGATAATCTGCCAACAATTAAAAATAGATGATGGACTTTTAGGAGCATTGACATTAGACAACAGCATCAATAACCGGAAGCTTACGATCAACGGAACATTTGAGCGATACAATAACGGCATATTTAATAGTGGAACTGGTCCCACTGCCTTTGTTAAATTTGCTGGTTCAGCACCTCAGACAATCGGTGGAAATTTAGGTGATTTTTCCGGAATAAACGCGTTCAACAATTTTGAGATCAATAATAGTTCGGGACTTTCAATTAATAATAATGGAGGGATTGAAGTTAATGGAGATCTTTTGCTCACGAATGGATTAATCTCCACAACGAGCACCAATAAATTCACAATTACTAATTATTCAGTTTCTTGCGTATTCCCTAATGGTGGAAGTGCCGTTTCTTATATTGACGGGCCCTTAATCAAAAAACTAAACCAGGGAGACCCATTGTTCAAATTTCCTGTCGGCAAAAAAGGTTATGGATTGGGAAATAAACTATCATTACGTGCAACTCAAACAGGTACGCTATATTGGGTCGTTGAGTACTTTAGCCCTGATCCATATCTTACCTATCTGGCACCGATAACCTCTGTGAATACCAAAGAATATTGGAATGTGAGCGGCGTTCCGGCCACAAGTAAGTCATATATTGATTTGGCATGGGATAATACAAGCGATTTAACTCCTCTTATGACACAGAATGGAGTTTCGGATATGCGAGTTGCAGAGCATAATGGAACCGATTGGGTGGAAATAGCGTCAGATGTAATCGGTGGGAGTGATAACTATAATGGGAGTGTAGAAACAAAAACCAGAACCGGGATAACTTCAGGTTCAAGAAATTACACGCTGAGCTTTGTAAATACTCCTAAACCAAGAATCCGATTAACGCCTGGAGGACCTGTTTGCGGAAGTGCCGGCATTCCAGTTGTATTGACAACTTCATACCCGATTTTTGGTCCTTATTCAATTAGCTATACCAAGGACGGTATTGCCCAAACGCCTCTAACTCCGGCCTCGTTTCCAACATCTATGCCAACTGCAACTGCTGGTGGAGTTTATAAAATAACAGGCTTCACTTACAATTATCCTGCCGGAATACTACAGAATGGTGTTTTCGATATAACAACAGTTACAGTTTATGCTGTGCCAACTGCATCTGCAGCCGGCCCTGACCAATCACTCTGCGGTGCTACAACTGCAACACTGGCAGGCAATTCGCCAACTATTGGAACCGGCTTATGGACCATCATAAGTGGTACAGGAGGAACAGTGGTTTCTCCTACGTCGCGAACAAGTGTTTTTAATGGAACCAATGGTACAACTTATACTTTACGCTGGACAATCACGAATGGAACTTGCACCTCTCTTGACGATGTGGTTATCTCCTTCCCGCTTTTGGCTGCACAACCATTAAATTTCACGGCAAGTTCAGCTACTGTTTGTCAGGGAAATTCGGGTGTAGTTTATACTGTACCCAATGACCCGTCAGTAAGCTATAATTGGGGTTATAGCGGTGTCGGGGCAACAATTACCGGAACAACAAACTCTGTAACAATCAGCTTTAGCACGACAGCAACAAGTGGCAACCTGAGTGTAACGGCAACCAACAGTTGCAATACCAGCGTTGCCCGAAGTATTGCAATTACAGTCAATCCTTTGCCAACAGTCAATGTTGGAGGAGCAGTTACTGCAATTTGTCAGGGAGGCACAACGTTAAGTTTAGGTGGTTCATTTGGTGGAGGAGCTACATCTGCTGTTTGGTCGGACGGCGGAGCTGGAGGTACCTTTGCAAATAATGGAGGAAGTACACCTAACACCACCACGTATACTGCCTCAGCTGCTTTAGTTACTCCGGTTACTTTAACACTGACTACAAGCGGAGGCTCATGCGGGACGACATCAGCTAATAAACAAGTAACGGTAAATCCCAGCGTCGGAATTCCGGTATTCACACTCGGCGCAACTTCAACGCGCTGCCAGGGTGCAGGTGCAGTAACTTATACAGCAACGGCAATAAACAACACAGGACTCATTTATACCCTCGATGCAGCTTCTGTAACAGGAGGTAACACCATTGTAGCCGGGACCGGTGCGGTAACATATGTCGCCGGCTGGAGTGGAACAACGACCGTTACAATAAGTGCAATAGGCTGTAATGGTCCAAAAACAGCGACTCATGCAGTGACCATCACACCAACTGTCGGTACTCCGTCATTCACACTCGGTGCAACTTCAACGCGCTGCCAGGGTGCAGGTGCAGTAACATATACAGCAACAGCCTCAAACAACACAGGACTCACTTATACACTCGATGCAGCTTCTGTAACAGGAGGTAACACCATTGCAGCCGGGACAGGTGCTGTAACCTATGCTGCAGGCTGGAGCGGAACAACAACCGTTACAGTAAGTGCTACAGGTTGTAATGGTCCAAAAACAGCTACGCATACCGTAACCATCACTCCAACAGTCGGAACGCCGGCATTTACGCTCGGTGCAACTTCAATACGCTGCCAGGGTACTGGTGCAGTACCTTATACAGCAACGGCAACTAACAATACAGGACTCACTTATTCCCTCGACGCAGCTTCTTTAACAGGAGGTAACACCATTGTAGCCGGGACAGGTGTTGTGACTTATGCTGTCGGCTGGAGCGGAACAACAACCGTTACTGTAAGTGCAGCAGGCTGTAACGGTCCAAAAACAACAAATCATACAGTAACCATCACACCAACTGTTGGTACACCGGTGTTCACTCTCGGTGCAACTTCAACACGCTGCCAGGGTGCAGGTGTAGTAACTTATACAGCAACGGCATCAAACAGCACAGGACTCACTTATACCCTTGATGCAGCTTCTGTAACAGGAGGTAACGCCATTGTAGCCGGGACAGGTGCTGTAACCTTTGTAGCTGGTTGGAGTGGCTCATCTATCATTACATCAAGCGCAGCAGGTTGTAACGGACCAAAAACAGCAAATCATACGGTGACCATCACACCAACTGTGAGTACGCCTATTTTTACATTAGGCCCAACAACCAGTCGTTGCAGAGGTGCAGGGACTGTCGCCTATACTGCAACAGCTACAAACACCACCGGCATCACTTATACCCTTGACGCAGCTTCCACAACTGGCGGAAACAGCATTGTTGCCGCAACAGGCGTAGTGACCTATGCTGCAGGATGGAGCGGATCAAGCGTCATTACTGCCAGTGCTGCAGGTTGTAACGGACCAAAAACAACCATACATACGGCAACGACCAATGATGACCAGGTTTGGACCGGTGCTGTAAGTACAAACTGGAATATTTCAGGAAACTGGTCATGCGGGTATATTCCAGAGCTAACAACAAATGTCCGGATACCTAATGTCGCGAATAAACCTATTCTTGGTTCCGGAGTTACCGGAACGGTTAAAGATATCGGAATTGAAATAGGTTCATCATTAACGGTTACTGCGAATACCCTTCAGATTGCCGGAACAATCACTAATAGTGGGACTTTTACCGCTACATCTGGTTCAATTGAAATGAAAGGGACAATTATTGCCCAAACAATTGGTGCAGGTATTTTTTCCACTAACACAATTCAGAATCTTACTATTACTAATCCTGCAGGAGTCACCTTATCTGGTCCGTTAAACGTTACTGGAGTTGTAACTGCACATGGAAATCTCTCTTCAGGTGGAAATTTAACCCTTGTATCAACAGCTACACAAACTGCACTTATTTTAGGAACAGGGACTGGCAATATAACCGGTAATGTTACGATGCAACGCTACCTGCCATCCGGTTTTGGTTATAAATATTTCAGTTCCCCTTTCCAGGCGACTACTGTGGGAGCATTTTCAACATATTTGAATTTAGCAGCAACCTTCCCAACATTTTACAAGTATGATGAAAGCAAAGTGTCAGCTGGATGGGTAAACTATACCAACTCAGCCGGTGTGTTATCCCCAATGGTTGGATATGCCGCAAATTTTGGCGCCTTGAATCCTCCAAAAACGGTAAGCATAACCGGGACAGTGAATAATAATATTTTAACAACCCTTCCATTATTTAACAATAATAAAGTCTATACAAAAGGATTCAACCTGGTGGGGAATCCATATCCATCACCTATTGATTGGAAATCGGCAAGCGGATGGACAAAGACAAACATTGATGATGCCATCTATTTATTTAATGCCGGAACTACGGACCAATATACAGGGGTTTATAGCAGTTATGTAAATAATATTTCATCAGATGGCGGTATTACAAATAACATTATTGCTTCCATGCAGGGATTTTTCATCCATGTATCAAATGGTACATTCCCGGTAACAGCAGCACTCGGAGCCACTAACTCGGTTCGGATTAACAATCTAAATCCATCATTCAAGTCAGCGATTATTGACGACCGGACAATCCTCCGTTTTGCTGCAAGTTTTGATACAAAAAATGCAATAGAAGATGCGGCTGTAATTTATTTTGACGAACAGGCCAACCGACGTTTTGAAAAAGAGTTGGACGCTTTAAAGATGTTGAACACCGACTTGCTGGTTCCAAATATTTACACTTTATCACCCGATCCTGAACAATTATCAATCAATGGAATGCCATTCCCTGCCGACAGTATCACAAAGATTCCGTTAGGAATAACAACATTGAGCGATGGATGGATCAACTTTAAAGCAAAAGATATCAAAACGTTATCTGCTGAGCTTCATCTGTATCTGATAGATGCTGAAAGCAATATTGTAACTGATTTGAAACAACGACCTGATTATAGGTTCTACCTGAAAAAAGGCGAATACCTCAAGCGCTTTACACTTGTTTTCTCGCTGTCTGGTCTTGAACAACCCGCAGAAATCGCGGAAAAGATGTTTACAATAACTCGTTCAGGAGATCGTTTATTTGCTAAAGTGAACCTACCTTTTAATACGAAAGGAGATCTTCTAGTAACAAATATGCAGGGAAAGACACTGCTCCAAAAGAGTGTTTTCGAAATGGAAACTGTTGATATCGACCCGAATGTTGGCAGCGGCATTTATATTGTCACTATGATCTCGGGTAAAAGAAGAGCGTCAGAAAAAATATTAATACGAAAGGATTATGAATAGCTCGCTACAATGCTTGTCGTTACAAAAGCTTTTGTTGCCTTTTTATTTCTTGGTTTGTTCGATCGGCTTTTATATACCGGCATTTTCACAAGAGCAACCCCCAAAACCGATAAAGGTAACAGTCTCAATTCTTCAAAATCTCAATTTCGGAAAATTCTGCTATAGTAATACATCCGGGAAAGTCATTATTGATTCAGATGGTTTCCGAACCCCTTCAGGTGACATCATCTTGATTAGCAGCCCAACGTTCGCCGCACTATATAATTTAGAGGCGTTACCAGGCACTCTTATTACTATATTAAATGGACCTGATGCAATACTTACAGGTAGTAGTGGCGGAACACTGTCGCTTAAAATAGGCAATTCAAATCCTATTTCTCCATTTATTGTAACAGGCGCAAATACTATTGTAACAATTGGCGGAACATTAACTGTTGGCGTTGTCGGAGCGAATCCTCCCGGATACTACAGTGGAACATTTACAGTTACTTTTATCCAACAATAATTAAATACTCGCTATCGTCAATGCTACAAATAGTTACGTCATTAAAACTTAAATACCGGAAATGCATCAGCATTTCCGGTATTTTGATGATATTGGCATCCCTTTTTGTAGCCTTAGTATTCGTCCCAATGAATGGCGTTGCACAGAATGAAACAGAATATGACGAGATTTCGGTGTTCTTAAATGTTCAGAAGGTGGGCGGGGCCGATATTCCTGCTGTTATCCGTGACGAAACCGTTTATCTCCCTATTGTGGATATTTTTTCTTTTCTAAAGATCAAAATCGAGCCCTCTGCACAACTTGATTCGGTTACAGGATTTTTCATCAATCAGCAGGCAAGTTATTCGATTGATAAATTGAATAACAGAATAACATACCAGGGAAAAGTATTTGATTTGGAAAAAGTTGATATGGTAAAAACAGAGACAAATCTCTACCTGCGATCACCCCTTTTCGGGCAAATATTTGGACTCGATTGTATATTCAGTTTCCGAAGTTTGTCAGTCCAACTAAATACAAAGTTAGAGTTGCCTATCATCCGCGAAATGCGTCAGGAACAGATGCGGGCAAATGTCAACAAACTTAAAGGTGAGGTAAAGACAGATACCACGATTGAGCGGAAATACCCTGCCTTACACTTTGGAATGGCCGATTGGTCGGTAATATCGTCTCAACAATCTCATGAAAAAACTGATACCAGACTAAATCTGGCATTGGGAACTGTAATTGCTGGAGGTGAGGCCAACGTCTTCCTCAATTACAATAATAACACCCCTTTTACTGAAAAACAACAACAGTACCTGTGGCGATTTGTAAACAATGACCGGCCTATTTTAAAACAAGTAATAGCTGGAAAAATATATGGACAACAAACCTCTACAATAAATAACCCGATTGTTGGCGTTCAGTTTACAAACACCCCCACCACCTATCGACGCTCCTTTGGGACTTATACTTTGAGCGATATTACAGAACCAAATTGGACAGTTGAACTTTATGTAAATAACGTAATGGTCGACTATATAAAAGCAGATGCTTCAGGCTTTTACAAATTCGAGGTACCGTTGGTATATGGGAATTCTGCTGTAAAGCTTAAATTTTATGGACCTTGGGGTGAAGAACGGATCAAAGAAGAGAATATCAGCATCCCATTCAATTTTTTGCCAGCGAAAGAGATGGAATATGCCGTAAGTGCCGGTATGGTGGAAGATACCCTTAACAGCAGGTTTTCACGTGCCAATCTGAATTACGGGATTAATCGTCGTATTACAGTTGGAGGCGGAGTTGAATACCTTTCGTCAGTGACATCCGGAAATACAATGCCCTATTTAAGTGCTTCACTGCGGATTATGAGTGGCTTACTCCTTTCCACAGAGTACACTTACGGAGTTCGTGCAAAAGGACTTCTAAGCTACAGCATGCCATCAAATCTGCAATTAGAATTGAATTATACCAAGTATGAAACCGGACAGAAAGCGATTAATTATAATTACCTCGAGGAACGGAAAGCACTCGTTTCTATTCCTTTAAGAGGGAAGAATTTTGCAGCTTATTCAAGACTAATTATTACTCAGTATGTATTGCCTAAAATGAAAAATACAAATGCTGAAATGCTTTGGTCAGGATCAGTTTATGGAGTGAGTGCGAATTTTACGACTATTGGACAGTTCATCGATGTTTCAAAACCATATGTAAACAGTAACTTATCACTGGCTTTCCGATTGCCCCATGGCTTGACAATAACCCCGCAAATTCAATACGAATACAATCGTGGTCAATTGATCAATGCAAGGACAAATTTGGAAAAACCTTTGTTTAAACACGGTTTCTTGAACATGTCGTACGAACAAAACTTCCGGAGCAATACACGAAGTATTGAGGTCGGATTCCGTTATGATCTTTCCTTTGCACAAACCGGTTTTACGGTTCGTAACATCAACGACCAAACTACTATGATTGAATCAGCCAGGGGCAGCTTACTCTATGACAGAAAAACGCGTTACCTTGGTGCGAATAACAGAACCAGTGTAGGCAAGGGTGCGATAACCCTTCTCCCCTTCCTCGATGTTGATGGCAATGGGAAGCGCGATAAAGGAGAACCCCGAGCTATGGGACTTCAGTTCAAAATAAATGGCGGAACAATTATCCGAAACGACAAAGACACCACGATCCGGATTTTGGATCTCACACCCTATACGAGTTATTTACTCGAACTTGATAAAAATAGCTTCGACAATATCTCGTGGCAAATGCGAAAACTGACCATGAAGGTGATGATCGATCCTAACCAGTTTAAAAACATTGAAGTTCCGATTTCGGTGATGGGTGAAGCAACGGGAACGGTTTATAGTGGAGAAAGAGGCCTTGCGCGGATTTTAGTTGGCGTCTATGGAACCGATGGTAATCGTGCCGCACGTGTCCTAACCGAATTAGACGGCTATTACAGTTATCTTGGACTGAAGCCAGGAAAATACATTGTCCGGGTTGATGCAGAACAGCTTAAGAAAATTAACATGGTTTCGGAACCTGAGCTGATCCCTATTACGATATCCCATTCCTTCGACGGAGATATCGTTGAAGGATTAGATTTCAGATTGAGCCTTGCCAAGGAAGCGGAACCCGATACCATTAACATGCTTTCTCCAAGCGTACGTCAACTTGCGGATACTATCGGTAAAGCCAATATTATTAAAATTACCCCTGTTGTTAAGCCTTTTATTGCAGACGCTGTAAAAGAAAAAATTGCAGAAACTGAAGCTCCTAAGCAGTTCGTTATCAAGTCTTCAATTATTGATTACGAAGGTGATGTACTTCAGATTGGTGCATTCAGAGATAAGTCGAAAGCATTTGCAGCACGCAAGAAACTGGAAGATCTTACCGGCAAGCCAACCATTATTGTATACGAAAATGGCTTCCACAAAGTACGGATCTCGGGCTATGCCAACCGCAATCTTGCACGCCAGTTTGCGACTACTTTAGCACAAATTGGATTCCCTGTATCGTATATTCCGGTTGTTAAACCGAATACGTCAATTCAGGTTGGGGAATACCAGAATGAAGAAGATGCCTTAAATGCACAGAAAGAATTGGCACAACGTACAGGCGAACGGGTTATTATTATCTATTCGAATGGACTTTACAAAATACGGATACCTGGATTTACATCCCGCGAAAGTGCCCGTATGTTTGCTGCTGAAATGGAAGGAAACAATTTCAAAATTAATCTGGAAGCTGAAAAGCCTGCAGTTCCACAGAAACGTACTGCTGATGCGACAGTAAAACCTGATGAAATCAGCAAGGTAACACCACCAGTTGTAAAACCAGTGGTTCAGCAGAAAGCTACAGATGAAGTTCTGGTAAAACCTGATGAAATCAGCAAGGTAACACCACCAGTTGTAAAACCAGTGGTTCAGCAGAAAGCTACTGATGAAGTTCTGGTAAAACCAGTTGAAATCAGTAAGGAAACACCAACAGTTGAAAAACCAGTTGTACTTAAGAGACAAGAGGAAAAAACCACAGTGAAACCAATTGCTGAGACCAAAACGGAGTCTGCAAAAGGAGTTACAACGCCAGGTAAGGTTGCTTCAGACGAAGCACAAGGTCCGGTTATTCAGATAATTGCAATTAAGGATTCCTCCGAAGCACGTGATACCCAGGAAAGAATCAGTAAAGCAATCGGCCGGTCAGTTACGATTGTGTCTGAGAATGGGACGAACAAACTTCTTATTACAAGCTTAACAGGGAAAGAAGAATCCGACATACTCGTTGACAAACTGGCGCAAGCCGGATTCCCTGAGGCTTATCTGAGTCCGGAAAATTACTACACAAACGATATTTCGTTTGATGATAATAACTACAGTGCGGTAATTCAGGTTGGAGCCTTTATCGGTCAGGAAAACGCCGACGACGCAGAAAGGAAACTGCGTAAGATAACCGATCTTCCGAT
>Ga0209512_1002389_pt1 | contig 20098 bp, 18 predicted proteins | sample frozenSSSSmetaG_FD_184142 | JGI IMG/M metagenome (GOLD analysis project Ga0209512, IMG submission 184142) | Glacier valley bacterial and archeal communities from Borup Fiord, Nunavut, Canada, to study Microbial Dark Matter (Phase II) -... | ecosystem: Environmental > Aquatic > Freshwater > Ice >... | reverse complement strand
TTATAGTTAACAACAAGTATTCCTTGTATGTCAACTACAGCAACAATCCTAGCATCTTTTTGAGACAACTTTTAACATTGCTTTACTCGTAAGACTATCAGTTAAGCATAAGAAGTACTGAAGAGCCATAAAGTTTACAGGATTGTTAATTTCGTGGGCAACACCAGCGACTAAATGCCCCAAACTCGACATTTTCTCAGTTTGAATGAGTTGAGCTTGGGTAGAAGAAAGTTCCCGTAAAGCATCTTCAAGTTCTTGAGCTTTTTGCCGCAGGGCTTTTTCCGTATGCAGACGTCGTAATTCTGCTGTTGTTCGCGCCGCAAAAATGCTCAAAATGGCTTTAGCTCGTTCTTCTTGCAGTATTGGCTGTGTATCCAAGACAGCAATATGTCCTATTGGATTATTGGACATGTCCAAAAGGGGTGTTCCCAAGTAACTCTCTGCTTGCAGGGTTACTAAATCTTGATCTAAGGGAAATAATTGTCGCACGTTATGAGAGTAACAACTCATACCTGTCTGGAAGACAATTTCACAAGGAGTATTACCCAGATCATATTCAAAGTTCTCGCCTAGCTGGTCTCCAGCCCAAAAAGCTATAACTTTTGCTATACCTGGATTTTCGCCAATTTTTTCTGACAGAATAATGTAGCGAACTCCTAAAGCTTCTGCCAGATGGCGTACAAGCACTCTCGAAGAATTCTTCGCCAGTTACGGAGGCTGTTCCTGCTACCAAAGCTTGCAGTGATTTTTCCATAATATAGTTTTGATATACAAAGAAAACTATATTAGTATTAGTTTCTTATAAGTACTTCAGGTAAATGGTACTTTTTTTTACTTAGCTAAGGAAGAGTGGAATCACTGATGTTGCTATGACCAGACCCAAAAGTTGTCAGTGTGATTTAAAAGATTAGATTATGTTCAAGCCACTATATGATGATCGCTTAAAGAAAGGAGATATTTGCCATTGCCATTTTAGAATCGCCATTATTCAGTTACATAGCAGCCTTTAAACTTCTGTCGGATTCAGTTTAGTCATTGCCCAAGTTGTATAAGTCCCAATCGGACTCCAAAGTAAATAAGGCACAAGTAATAGTGCCGCATTCCCAGAAACCTGGAGAACGAAGAGCGCTAAAATAACAGCAATCACAAAACCTGTACCGCCAATAATCGTCCCCACCTTCAGACTGCGAAGCTTAAACATTACTGGAGTGTAAGCAATCGTTACAACTTCCAATAACAAATACAACCCCATCAACCACCAAGTAGAATTAGTTCCAGGATTCCGTTCCCACGTAATATAAGCTGACCAAGCACCACAAATAAAAATCACAGTCCAAATCAACGGAATCGCCGCCTCAAAAGTCAACCATCTCGGTCTTTGAAGACGCTTAAACCACTTGATATCTTCAGGACCAATCACATTAGCCGCTAAGGCGACAACAAAAGCCACCCCGCCGATTACCATCCAAGATTTAATCATATTTTTTGCCTGAGTTATCACAGATTGTGGCAGTTTATCGGCTAGGGGTAATCAACCATAGGTGGGAAGATGAAATTCTACCCAATTTGAATTTCCGTCAATTGACCAATCACCACATCAGCCCCAGCAACATGTTCTGGCTTGCCAATCCAAGTAATACCGATACAACCAGCAGCCCCCGCGTTACGTCCCATCCGCATATCACCCACAGAATCTCCTATCATCAAAGTTTCGCTAGGTGCTACTCCTAGAGTTTGGCAAGCTTGTAAAAATAATGCTGGATCTGGTTTACTCGGTCCACCATCTACTCCCATTTGTAGCTGCATGTAATCGTTTAATTGGTGGTGCTTGACAAAAGCGCGAACTTCTGATGTAGTTGCGGCTGAGAGAACTCCAAGTTTGAGACCAGCGTTAAATAGGGATTGGATTACAGGTATACTACCTTCAAATAGAGGGGCGGATGTTAAGCCGATGTATTTTTCTGCTTCATCTAAGGCTTTACGCGCGATCGCTAGTGATTCAAACCACCCCATACCAGTTTCGGCAATGTACGCTGCTGTTGCGGCTTCGGTTTCGTAACGACTGGCGACAGACATCAATCCGGCGGGGTCGAGGGTATTGCCATTGATGCCAAATGCCATTAATAGTGGTTCGCCGATTCCCGGTACTTGGGCGTCAACGATTCGGGCTGTTTTTTGTCCATGTGATCGCAGTTGGGCTTGAGAATCTTCGAGAGTTCCGTTTTTGTCGAAGATAATCGCCTGGATGTTGGGAAATGTCGTGTTTTTACACTTAATGGTTACCAAAATATCCTTCCCTGATAAATGCAAATTTTTACTCACAAAAAAAGAGGGAGATCCCCTCTTTATCTAAACCATTTATGCTCTAAAAAACTGTGTTGACACACAATTTGACTAGACTGGTTCAACTGCTGGCGGTATTTCCTCTTCAACGGCTTCAGGAATAATTGCTTCTTCCATTGCTGAAGGGATGTCCTCTTCCATTGCTGGTGGTATTGCCTCTTCCATTGCTGAAGGAATGTCTTCTTCCATTGCTGAAGGGATGTCTTCTTCCATTGCTGAAGGGATGTCCTCTTCCATTGCTGAAGGGATGTCCTCTTCCATTGCTGAAGGGATGTCCTCTTCCATTGCTGAAGGAATGTCTTCTTCCATTGCTGAAGGAATGTCTTCTTCCATTGCTGGTGGTATTGCCTCTTCCATTTCTGGGGCGATGGCATCTTCCATTGCTGAGGGGATGTCGTCTGACAATACTTCATCTCCAGTGCTTCCATCTTCTGCGACGCCACCTTGTAGCTTAGCTCGCATTTGCTCCCGGTATTTAGCTGCCATTTCTTCAGCTTTGTCATACACTAGGTCGCGATTTTTGATCATGTCTCCTGGTTCTGGTTCCAGTTGCTTGGTAGATAGAGAGATTCGACCTCTTTCGGCATCCAAGTCAATGATCATGACTTTGACTTCGTCATTGACATTAAACACACTGTGTGGTGTGTCGATGTGGTCGTGAGAAATCTCGGATATGTGTAGCAAACCGCTGACACCACCAATATCGATGAAAGCACCGTAAGGTTTTATCCCACGAACTGTACCGATTACTACCTCGCCAACTTCCAGACGATTCATCTTTCGTTCAACTAATGCTCGTCGATGCGATAGCACTAGGCGGTTGCGTTCTTCGTCTACTTCAAGGAATTTTAGCGGTAAATCTTCGCCGACCAAATCTTCTTTGGGTTTACGGGTGCTGATGTGACTTCCGGGAATAAATCCGCGCAATCCTTCAATCCGCACCAATGCTCCACCACGATTGGTAGCAAAGACGCCAGAACGGACTGTAGCATCTTCCGCTTGGAGTTGTCTTACCCGTTCCCAAGCTCGCATGTACTCGATTCGACGGATGGAAAGGGTCAACTGACCATCTTCGTTTTCATCGGTGAGGATGAAAAATTCCCGTGTTTCGTTGGATTGTAAAACTTCTTCCGGGCTGTCTACCCGGTTAATTGACATTTCTTGGATGGGAATATAAGCCGCTGTTTTCGCGCCAATGTCAATCAGAGCGCCGCGTGGCTCTATACTGAACACTGTTCCAGCGACGATGTCGCCAGGGCTGAAGTGATAGTCGTACTTATCGAGTAAATCAGCGAAGTCGCTGTGAGTAAAGCCAATTTCTGTAACGGTTGATTTCTGATTGACCATGCTAATGTTTTCCTGGTACTTAGTCTCCGTAATGGGTTTGCCTCCTAACGATGTATATGCACGCGCCAATATTCTCGGGAAAAGGGGGAACTGAGAAAGGAAGACTTATGAACGCCTTTGCCCTGGAACCTATAACCTTTGACCTTTAATAGGCGGTCTACACCTACATCTATAACCTCATCCTAACTTAGGAAAAGGCAAATTAAGACGCATCAACATCCAGACGTACAATTGTACCTGATATTAAGTGTATATGAATTCATATTTTGAACTCGAAAGCGAGGACACTAGGATCTTCTGCTGTCACCATAGCACTGGCGCTGTCTTCGCTATGATTCTGCAGATGATTTAATGTCTCAACAAAATCCCGAATCCCTTGGAATTGGCGATAAACTGAGGCAAAACGAATATAGGCGACTTCATTGATAACTCGGAGTTGTGCTAAAACTAGTTCTCCAATTTCGTAACTATGCACTTCCCTGACAGGACGCTGCTGTAGTGCTCCTTCTATTTCATCTACTACTGATTCTAGCTGCGTCTGGGTGATGCCAGTTTTTTGGCAGGCGCGGATCATTCCTCGGAGTAATTTGGAATAATCAAAGGATTCTCTCCTACCGTCACGCTTAATCACGGTAATCGGCACAAATTCAATCCGTTCGTAAGTCGTAAACCGACGCTTACAGTCTAAACACTCCCGCCGCCGGCGAATACTTTGTCCTCCTTCTGTCGAACGCGACTCAAGCACGCGGTTATCGGGATATTGGCAGAAAGGACATTGCATTTGGCTATAGTCCTGAGTAACTAGTATTAATTGTCAATCATCAGTCATTGACCAATGACTACAAATGCAAACAGCCGCTACTACCAAACAGGTAATAGCGGTCAAAACTAGCGATCATGCACTATTTGGGCAATTCAGATATTTACTTCTTAGTGATCCGAGGGGGTTCGCGAAAAGCGATCGCAAAGAAAATGGTTCCAATTGCTAGAGCAAAAATCAAAATGTAAGCAGCACTTTCCATAGGTTTTTCCCATCCAAAATTTTAAACTCTACCACGGGTCTTAATTCTATCACTCTCTTCTGATGAATGAATCAAGACTCGCTTAAACCTGTGTTTATGGTTTAGCTAATCTTGATTCAACAAAAGATTTCTAGGCTTCTTTCCGGCGAGTGGATTTGTCACCCACTTTCTGGAATAGACCCCATTCGACTTGCTCTTCTAGGTCAGCCTCAACCCCAGCAAACACATCTCGGTAAATTGTCCGAGCGCCATGCCAGATATGACCGAAGAAGAATAACAAAGCGAATACAGCGTGACCAAAAGTAAACCAACCTCTAGGACTGGTGCGGAATACACCATCAGAGTCTAATTTCTCTCGGTCGAACACAAATGGTTCGCCTAGCTGAGCTTTACGAGCATACTTCTTGACTTCGGCTGGCTCTTTAATGGTTTGACCATTGAGGTCGCCGCCGTAGAAGGTAGCTGTAACACCAGCTTGTTCAAAGCTGTATTTGGATTCGGCTCGACGGAACGGAATATCAGCGCGGATAATTCCGTCTTTGTCAGTCAAGATTACGGGGAAGGTTTCAAAGAAGTTGGGGAGACGACGTACTGTCAGTTCTCGACCATCTGAATCTTTGAAGACTGGATGCCCTAACCAAGTCTGAGCAATCCCATCACCTTTGTTCATTTGACCTGTACGGAACAGACCGCCTTTGGCTGGGCTATTACCTACATAGTCATAGAAAGCCAGTTTTTCGGGAATTGCTGCCCAAGCTTGCTCTAACCCAACGCCATCAGCGACGTTGCTTTGAACGCGCCGTTGAATTTCCTGCTGGAAGTAACCTTGATCCCACTGATAACGTGTCGGACCAAACAGTTCCACTGGGGTGGTGGCGCTACCGTACCACATGGTGCCAGCAACGACGAAGGCGGCAAAAAATACTGCGGCAATACTACTTGAAAGCACAGTTTCGATGTTACCCATCCGTAGGGCTTTATAAAGCCTTTCCGGTGGTCGTACCGTGAGGTGGAATAAACCAGCAATAATGCCGACAATTCCCGCTGCAATGTGGTGAGCGACAACACCACCAGGATTGAAGGGGTTAAAGCCGGCAGGTCCCCATTCCGGGGCTACGGGTTGAACGCTACCCGTGATTCCATAAGGATCGGAAATCCACATCCCTGGACCAAATAGTCCGGTGAGGTGAAACGCTCCGAAACCAAAGCATAGTAAACCAGATAAGAACAGGTGGATGCCAAACATCTTTGGCAAATCAAGGGCAGGTTCGCCCGTCCGGGGGTCTCTAAACAGTTCTAAGTCCCAGTAAACCCAGTGCCAAACAGCAGCTAGGAACAACAGACCAGAAAGCACAATATGTGCCGCTGCTACCCCTTCAAATGACCAATAACCAGGATCGCTCGTAGCAGCACCAGTTACGTTCCAACCGCCCCAAGATTGGGTCACGCCTAAACGTGCCATGAAAGGCAACACGAACATGCCTTGCCGCCACATGGGGTTAAGAATTGGATCGCTAGGATCAAAAATGGCTAGTTCGTAAAGAGCCATAGAACCAGCCCAGCCTGCTACTAAAGCAGTGTGCATCAGATGCACTGAAATCAGCCGACCTGGATCGTTCAGGACGACTGTATGTACTCGGTACCAGGGTAGTCCCATCGACTACGCTCCTCCTCGATGAGTTTGTTTACAATGCAATTTTTCAGCTTTTTGTTATGTCAGGTTCTGAGTGCCATCACAACTTGGCTCTTGTGAGTTGCTTGTGATCCGTTTGGCTTTCAGCACCACAGAACCTTCACCCCGAGGGGTTGCCATCACATGAGCAAAATTAGTAATGTTTAGAAAAGTGTAACTATTCGTTGAGACGATTGCAAGCGTTTGTGTAGCGATCGCAATGCAACTTATCGTTCAACAGTTTGACTACTGAACTACTGCGTGGATATTTTTAATCTTGCATACTGCCTCAGATTTACTTAGTCTCTCTATGACTTGTTCGGCTTTCATCAGTCTTTTTAACACTACTTGTCCAATTGTCTTTGTATCCATAGCTACTGCGTCTACGGCAATTAACTTTACTTCTACGGTTAATACGGCATCTTCAACGCGATACAACCAGAAAACTTCATTTTCAGTCAGACAAACATCTAGGCGCTGAATATCCGGTGCTCGTCGCCATGCTGCTTCTTGCCATAAACCCGACTCTGCCCAAACTCTGCCAACTGACCAGCCGTCAGACAGAAAGAAGTACTTCACTCGATTTATTCTCCTGCATGCTAACTGCTGTTCAGTGTACCTATTTTTTACCTTAATTAAGTTCCTGGTAAGCTTTGTAGTCGTGTACTCAAATGGCTGCGGTTCGCTAATGTTTTCAACAATGGTCCGTGAGAACCAAATTCTACAATACTCACTGAACCGACTGGACAACCGATTCGATAACGGAAGCGCCCAACATCAATTCCTAACAGACTACATAAAATAATTCTGATTGTCGCTTTATGAGAAACAATTAAAACATTACCCTGCGGATGCTTGTGCTTGATTTCTTCAATCACCAACATCGCTCGGGCGGAGATCGCTACGGCTAATTCACCGCCCGTAGGTGGATACCAAGCTGGATCTGCCGACCAGCGGATATAATCATCATGAAATTCCTGGCTAACGGTTTCTACCGATTGTCCTTCCCATTGCCCATAATTAATTTCTTTTAAGCCATCGCGTAATTGCGGAGTCTGAGCTTTAGCGTCACATAATGGCTTTACTGTCGCTTGGGTTCTGGTCATGGGACTGGAAAAAATTGCTGTCCAATCAGTTGAACTGTAAGCCTCAGCGAAACACGCAGCCATCTCCATACCATCAGGGGTTAATTCTGGGTCTAGTGAACCACAAAAGGCATTACTGCGGCTATACGTTGTCTGTCCGTGGCGGAGTAAATAAAGAGTCAGGCTCACTCGTCTTATCCTCAAATAATGATTTCCACCCAAATTTTAAGCGGTTTAGCTTCAATGTGAAGATTACACGTTGAACAATAGTGATGATTTCTTCATATTCGACTTGACACTTTATGAACTTTTTATATAAACTAAAGTGTTTGACAAATAGATATTGTCATTTTTTGATCAAGTATGGGCAATTACGCGGTTGCGTTTTGTTCACAAGTGTCAGTTGCTAAAGTGTCACTTGCAGTATTCCTATTGGTATGAATAAAGAGATATTCTCTGAGATGTGCAAGGAGTGAGCATAATGGGAAAGCGCTTGAAGTCAAATGACATTCAAGCGTTTTTTCGTTCCAGGGTTCATCTACTACCGAATTCGATTAACCAGGCTAGATCCATTAAGCAATATTACCTATTGCTACCCAAGTACAAAATTTACCAACTTTCCTGGTACCACAATCACCTTTTTAATTTCTTGATCTCCAATATGTCGCACAGCAATTTCGGAAGACCGGGCGTACTCCTCTAACGCCGCTTTGTCTGCTTGTGCTGGGACTTGAATTGAGCCGCGAGTTTTGCCCATAACTTGGATCACCAAGGTGATTTCATCAGCAACCAATGCGGCTTCTTCAAAAGAAGGCCAAGTTTGGGTATGAACTGAATCAGTATTACCCAACAAATGCCACAATTCATCAGCTATATGAGGTGCGAAGGGTGCTAGCAACAAAATTAGACGATGAATACCTTCAACATAAATCGGCGAATCCTTGCAACTCGCATCAGTCAAAGCGTTACTTAACTTCATCAACTCGGAAATCGCCGTGTTGAATTGATAATCACCGTTCATATCTTCGCTGACTTCTTTAATGGCGATATGAATTGACCGGCGCAACTCTTTTTCGATTTTGGATTTAGGATCTTGAATTTTAGATTTATCTAGACGGCTAGTAGGATGTCGTTCCGCAAATTCAGTCACCAACCGCCACACCCGATTCAAGAAGCGGAATTGTCCTTCAACATCAGCTTCATCCCATTCCAGATCTTTTTCTGGCGGTGCTTTAAATAAGATGAACATCCGCGCCGTGTCGATACCATACTTCTCAATAATGTCTTCTGGGGCAACACCATTACCCTTAGACTTAGACATAGTTGTGTAAATAAGTTCCAACGCTTCGCCTGTTTGCGGATCGCGAGGATCAGCCGCATTCACAATATTTGCCGGAATCCATTTATCCTTACCAGCCTTCTGAGGATTGAAATAAGTTAATCCCTGCACCATACCTTGAGTTAACAAACGTTGGAATGGTTCGGAAAAGTTTAGTAAGCCGCGATCGCGCAATACTTTAGTCACAAACCGTGAATACAACAGGTGCAAAATGGCATGTTCGATACCACCAACATACTGATCTACTGGCATCCAGTCATTGGTTTTTGTCGGATCAAAAATCTGCTGATCGTTCTTCGCATCCGGAAATCGTAGATAATACCACGAAGAATCAATAAATGTATCCATCGTATCAGTTTCCCGCTTAGCGGCGGTACCACAGGTAGGACAAAGTACATTCACCCAACTTGCCAACTGCGCTAACGGTGAACCACCACGTCCAGTAAATTCGATCTCTTCCGGTAAATGCACCGGCAAATCTTGATCTGGAACTGGCACAATACCACAATTAGGGCAATGAATCACCGGAATCGGTGCGCCCCAATACCGCTGGCGCGAAATCAACCAATCCCGCAAGCGATATTGTACCCTTGCCTTACCCCAGCCTTGTTGTTGTGCATATTCCACAACAGCCTGCTTGGCATCAGTGGAAACCAGACCATCAAATTGTTGGGAGTTGACAATTGTTCCCACTTCTGTGTATGCCGCTTGTAGAGATGCAGCCGGAGAATCTACATTCGAGGTAATTACCTGTTTAATCGGTAAATTATAAGTTTTGGCAAATTTGAAATCTCGCACGTCATGGGCTGGTACTCCCATCACCGCTCCCGTCCCGTACTCATACAATACATAATCCGCAATCCACACCGGAATTTCTGCCCCAGTAAACGGATTAATTACCTTCGCGCCAGTAGAAACGCCGCGTTTGGGTTTATCTTCCGCTGTGCGTTCTAATTCGCTTTGGTTAGCGACTTCTTGAATAAACCCATCAACCGCTGCCTTTTGCTCTGGAGTGGTAATTTGCTGTGTTAACGGATGTTCTGGTGCCAAGACGACATACGTTACACCATAAACTGTATCTGGTCTGGTGGTGTAGACAGCGATTTTTTCCGCCATCTGGGCGAGGGGAAATTCCAAGGTAGCACCAACAGATTTGCCAATCCAGTTAGCCTGCATCACCTTGACGCGTTCTGGCCAACCTGTTAACAAATCCAAGTCATTCAATAATTCTTCAGCATAATCAGTAATTTTGAAAAACCACTGACGTAACAGCTTACGTTCAACTTTCGCCCCACTGCGCCAGGAACGTCCTTCATTATCAACTTGCTCATTTGCCAACACAGTTTGGTCGATGGGATCCCAATTAACTGCGGCTTCTCTTTGATAAGCAAGTCCCGCTTGCAAAAATTGTAAGAATATCCACTGTGTCCATTTGTAATAGTCTGGCGCACAAGTAGCCAATTCGCAGTCCCAGTCAATTGACAAGCCGAGACGCTTTAATTGCTGGCGCATCTGAGCAATATTTTGATTTGTCCACTTAGCTGGTGGTACACCTCGGTCAATGGCGGCATTTTCTGCAGGTAAACCAAAGGCATCCCAACCCATTGGATGTAGGACTCGATAACCTTGCATCCGCTTGAGACGGGCGATCGCATCAGTAATTGTATAGTTACGGACGTGACCCATATGCAAACTTCCCGATGGATAGGGAAACATTGCTAGAGCATAAAACTTGGGCTTACTCCTATCTGTAGGCGTTTTATCTAAGCCAAGTTCTGCCCAAATCTGTTGCCACTTTTCCTCGATTGCTGCTGGGTTATACCGGAACTCCACAATTAAAACTCCTCGTGTCTGAGTAGTGCGAACGCTATTTGTTTCGCTATTGTGGCACAATCTCGCTGTAGAAAAAACCTCAAATTACTTCAAAGATTTTCCTGGACTAGAGATGGCGGCTTTAGGAATTGGCAGGACTGGGGAATTTACAGCCACCATCAAGGTTTCTGCCGGTTTGACTGTGGGTTTAGTTGCTATTGGCTGAATAGAGTCTTGAGCTAGTTGAGTTGCTCCCTGATTTATCGGTAATATACCGGATATAGCACCGATAAATACAGCAGCGATCGCTGTTCCCCCAACTACAACTAATCTGGAACGACGCTGCAAACGTGCTAGTACTTTTTGGATAGTTTCAGCATTTTGGTGAGCTTGGGGAACTGGTAGCGTCCGCAAGCCTTGGCGGATTTTTAAAAGTCGGGCGTACAAACATTGGACAGTCTGATCGTTTGCTAGCCATTCTTCAACCTGTCGCTTTTCAGTAGCTGTTAGCTCACCATCGAGGTAAGCACTTAATAACTCGAATCGATCGCGCTCCATCTTATCCATAGCACCCGTCAACTTATTGGGAGGATCATCGCTATTACCGGGCGTCTGCCCAGAGAATAGCGATCGGTTCCAGTGGTTAAAGTTATGAGGCTTCATATTAACATTTATACCTAATCACAAACAGGTTAAGACACGAAATCAAACTTATGAGATAGCGATTATTCTTCCGGTCATAGAATCACCTAATATTGCCAGTGTAGATTCCTTAATGAATTCTGATTTTTTATCCTTAAGCATAAATACTCAAAATTCTTTCATGAATCAAGATATCCTTGCAGTTGAGATTGCAGTCTCGTTCTTGCTCTGGCAATTCTGGACTTAACTGTGCCTAAAGAAACTCCCGTAATTTCGGCAATTTCTTCATATGCCATGCCTTCGATTTCTCTTAAGACAATGGTAGTACGGAATACTTCTGGTAAATCCGCGATCGCTGCGCGTAGTTGCTCATAGAACTCACGAGTTGTCAGTTCTTCTTCTGGACCTGGGGTATCGCCAGCAATTTCCCAATCCATTTCGCCATCGTCTAAGGTTCGGGGAGCATCTAAGGATAGAGGATGAGCTACCCGCTTGCGTTTGCGTAACTCGTCGTAAAACAAGTTAGTCGCAATGCGGCTTAACCAACCGCGAAACTTGGCGGGTTCTTGTAGACGCTGGACATTTCTGTAGACGCGAATCCAAACTTCTTGAGCCAAATCAGCGCGATCATGCCAGTCAGGAGCCAGATGGTAAAGAACTCGATCAACTTGGGACTGAAAGCGGCGCATTAATTCTGCAAATGCTACCTGGTCGGGACGTAACCCTGTTTGACAGCGTAAGATCAAATCGTGGTTAGGTAATTTATCTACTGATACAGGTGCTTGAGTTGCCTCAGCGGCGACCCAGGAAAGAGGAATAGATTGACTCATAAATCGCACTTGGGTGATACTTCCCTTACTATTAGACAACCTTCGGTAATAAAAGTTTCTTCGATCAGTGCCAGATCCCCATCTGGTTGTATCAGTCAAGTATCAAAGGTAGGTAATAGGCACAAACACACGCATTTTTCGCCCTAGCCAACGTGCCAGTTTCAAAAGCGAACACTGCATCGCTGAAAATATGTGCTCGCCATTACAAAGAATGGAGATGCAGGAGCGTTATTCCTCCCCGAATCATCGATTATTTAGGCAACCTGACGATAATCTCCGGTAATTGTTGCGCCTGAGAAATCGAAGTTGCTGTCGAATCGGTTGGAAACCGAACTGCCAAAAATAAATTCAGTGCGAAAGTCATTGCGATCGCTAGTAAAAATTTTTCCCACATAATCTTTTCCTCACACCATTAATCTCAAAGAGGAATGTCTCTAGCTCCCTATTTTTAGTTCCCTCCAGTAGAAGTTATAAAATTATGTAGCTGAAAACATACCTATAGCCTTAGTCTGCCCATTTAGTTCAAGATCTATATGAGGAATTCATTAAAATTTTATAAAATTTTCATAAGGTGATGCCGATTTTATCCGCTTTGAACGTTGCCGGTCAATCAGGTAAGATAGTTCTAGGATGAGATCATACAAATTGCGATGCTGAGAAACGAATTTTTATCTCGTAGTTTAATGGTGTTATGTTTTAGCACAGCCATTCTGTTTCTCGCTATTGAGTGGCAAAGTCTGACATTTAAATCTGCATCTAAAGTCACTTCGCCGGTAGTAGTTAAACCAGTGGCAACAAAACCTGTATCTCAGCTAACAAATTCATCGCCAACGCAGCTAGTAGTTAAGTTAAGCGATCACCAGGTCTATGTTTATCGCAACAATCAAATTGTCGCCAACTATCCGCTTGCTGTTGGTAAAAAAGGTTGGGAAACTCCCACAGGTACTTGGAAAGTAGTAGAAATGCAGCCTCATCCGATTTGGCGTCACCCAATTACAGGTGCCATCTTTAATGCTGGTCCTAAAAATCCCTTAGGCGAAAGATGGATTGGGTTTTGGTCAGATGGTAACAATCAAATTGGCTTTCATGGCACGGAAGATACTGATTTACTCGGAACAGCAGTATCTCATGGCTGTCTACGCATGCGGAATTCTGATATTAAAGCGATGTACGACCAGGTTAGTTTAGGTACACCTGTGATTGTGCAGCAGTAATCACAGCGATCGCCATTCTAATTTTCCCATTTCTTTAAATAAAGATGTACTCGGGCTAGGTAAACAGTGTCCATCTTGGCGTAACTTAACTGCTTTTGGGTGAGTGGTCGTTGTCCCCAATCACTCGTACCTTCCTCCGCATCGACGTTAGAAAAGTGACAGAGTTCTACAGCTAACGTTTTCAGTTTGAGATTTGTGGTTGACAAGCGATCGCGCGTAATCTTCTTTGCCAACTTATATGTACAAGTAATATTTCGTGCTTGAGATTCACCCAGATATTTCAAGTCAAAACTAGAGTTGTGAAAGACCTTTTCAATCTGGGTGTTGACCATTAAGCGCAGGACAAAATGTTTCACTAACTGGGGTTGATCTAAAACATCCAGAATCAGAACTTTCTCCCCAGTTAGATCTTCGACATCAACTGATACTTGAATCAAAGAGATTCTTGGGTATGGTGTATGCCAATCAGCAATCTCTGTATCTAACCAAAGAATTGGATGTGAGGCTAATTCGTCGATCGCGCCGAGAATCTCAGTTACCTTGGTCAGATAAAGCATGAATTTAAGTACCTACTAATTGAACCTCCGTCAGTCTGTATCAATTATAGTGTTGTCCCGGCGATGACTAAGTATACAGTTACTCATCTCCGTCGGTGGCTAATGATACTGGTGGTTGTCTGGAAACAACAATGAAACCAACAGAATCAAGCGCAATTCGAGGATGACGAATTCCCTCTACCATTGCGGTGCTGAGAATAGTTTCCAGCTTCAGTTCTTCCGCGAGGACTTTATCGGCTTGGCGCTTGTAACGCAAGCGTAACTGTTCGAGTTGGTTAGCAAGTTTCTGCTGAGCGCGACCGGCAAATTTTTGGCACAAATCTTGAAAATCGGGGCGCTGACTCAGCAATTCTGCCGAAATCTGCCGCGATTGCCGACAGACATCTTCCCACTTACTCGCATCCACAAAATGATCGAGAACTGGTAAGCGCTCTTTAGCTAAGTTGTAATCTCGCCATTGACTACCACCTTTATGTTGATACGGACGTTGCAGAATCTCTAGAAGCGCCGGATCTGTAATCATACTCATTGACTCAGACCGCGCATCAATAAAAATTGTCTCGATTTTGGGCGGAAATAACCCATCCGCACGACGCTGGAGAATCTTCTTTTTGCTACTATCACCCCACCCATAATCAATGAGTTCTTGCGTCGCATTTGCTAAATCAGCTGTAACAACATAATTGAAGCGAAAGCCAAACCACTCTTTTTCTTCCTCTGCGCCCCAAGATGGATCATGTCGCCACATCGCAAAGGCTTGACCTCGGTCATCCCCACTTACATGTTGGGAAAGTGATTCGACAAATCCTTCTCCAGTTCGATACAGTTTCACTCCTTTATTTTGGTTAGCAACCCGGCGGTTATATGTTCCAAATTCTTCAGTGTCTGGCGCGAAATGATTTCTCAAGTCATCTATTGGGACTAAAGTCCGCGAAGTTGGTTGATAACGTTGCGCAGTGCGGATATTGGGGTCATCAACTGACTTGAATTGCAACGCATCACAAATCCAACCTTCGGTGGCGCGTTTCATCTCTTTATGTCGGGCGTCGTAATCGTCTAAATCCTGAAAATATTCAGTTGCGCTGTCAACACTCGCATCAATTTCATCTAAAGTGCTTTGTTCACTGATGCTAATCTGTTCAGCGGCGATTTCCTGCTGTATTGGCTCGATCTCTTTTAAAAGTCCTTCCGCACCCGATTGGAATAGGGCTGTTTCTAAGGCGGACAATTTCTGTTCTGCGTAAAATTGGAGACTGGCGATCGATTGGTCAAAAATTCCAAAACCATCTTTTAACAACCGATACCAAGCATCATGAGGGCTATCTTCTAAATCAGCACCTAAAAATACTGTGATATCCAGGTGCTGCTGGCGATGAATGCGATCGCTTCTACCAATTCTTTGTTCTAACCGATTTGGCGACCAAGGTAAATCGAAGTGAATCATCGATTCGGCAAACTGGAAGTTATGACCTTCTTCTCCGGCGGGGTCACAAACGAGGATAAAGCAGCTAGGATTGGTTTTGAATTGGGTTAAGCTTTTTTCAGTTTGCGCTCGCGAATGGTTAGATTGCAAACTAGCGATACTATCTTTCCCAAAGGTGTTAATTAAGCCTTTGGTAATTTCGGCGCATGTTTGCCCAAAATTCGTAAAAATCACTATTTTCGGCAGTTTATCACCACCAATCGGTCTGAGTAATCGCTGTTGGACGCGATCTAGCAATTTAGTTAGATTTCCTCGGAAAGACTGCAATCCCAGAACATCTGCTAAACGATATAGCAGGACGATGCGGAGTAATTCTAAGCGATCGCCATCTTCTGACGGTGTCCGAATCATTGTCAACAAAGATTGTAAAATCTCGGTTTCTCCGGCAAATGTAGGAGTTTCCAGCAAGACCCGAATCTCATCACTCTCCCATCCCTGGGTGAGTTCTGGATGGGCGACACCACTGATTCGACTGGTAATTAACTGTTCTAAGATCCCCAACCAAGTTCCACTGGCGCGGAATAATAAGAGAAAGATTTTTGCATATGGCTGTTCTTGAGGAGCCGTTTTCCGCCATTCTTCCAAACGCTCGTGGATATCCGGAGAGCGCTCATCTAATTCATACTCTACTTTCGGAGTCAGTTTGCGCTCAAAAATCACATCTTCCACAGCATCGCGGCGGTTGCGAAGCATTCGTCTGTGCAGGCGATAGGTATCACTAATTTGGGTGCGGATGGCGCGGACAAGCTGATCGCTATCAGTGGTTTTTGTTTTCAGCGCAGTTTCTAATTTGTCAGCTAGCTCCAGTAAATACCGATCCTCAGTAAATAACTGGCGCAGTTGTTTGAGATTACTTGTCAAGACAAAGGCTTCTGCACCTTCTTTAAAGGAAAGCAAAATCCGACCAATCGCTGACCGATTTTCTACGCGAGTGCGGAAACCCGCTAAATCGTCCAATTGATAGGTGACAGGATCTAGTAGATGTAACATTGCGAGGAAATCTTGCTCGTGGCGCAAAACTGGGGTTGCAGATAATAAGAGCAAGCGATCGCTTTTATGCGCCAAGCGTTTATAAACAGCAAAAGATTTCTGTTGCTCGGCATCACCTGTAGCTAAAGCGGCGATATTATGGGCTTCGTCGATCAGCAACATGCCAATATTAGCATTAGCTTTGATGCGACTCGCCTCTGCATAAGCCCAGACTTTCACTTGGTCAGGAAAATGGGAAGCGTAAAACTTGCTTTCTAACTCCAAGCGCCATTGAGAGACCAAATGTTCCGGAACTAGCACAACAACTAATCCCTGCGGTTCATCTAAAAGGTATTGGCGGATAATTACCCCAGCTTCAATAGTTTTACCCAGTCCGACTTCATCAGCTAAAAGATAACGTTGCACCGGGTCTTCTAAAACGCGCCGGACAACTTCGACTTGGTGGGGATATAGTTCAATATTCGCAGAAATTAGCCCTGTCATCCCACGACTAACTGCACGCTGAGCGATCATGCATTGTACAAATGCCAATCTTTTGTCATGAAAATAAGGTGTTTCTTGACCCTTCATCGCCAAGATTTCACTCGGTTCGGTGATTGGGATATCACACCGCACGTAAACTTCCGCCTCCATCGCTAAATGGGTGCGACGTTCTGGGAGGTCGATTTGATATAGGAGTTCCTCTTCATCCCAAGCAAAAATTCTGCCAATTAGCCATGTATCTTCATCTGACCAAACATAGCAGCGCGTCTGACGTTGTAACTTTACTTGGTAAAGCGAATTTAGAGGCAAAGTTTTCGTAATCCTTTGTCCAACTGAGCAGAAATACTCCACTTCAGCCTCAAAGGCTAATACTTCCGTAACTTTACCAATACCTAAATTGTTTTTGTGGGAGCGGACTAATGAACCAAATTCCATTGTGGATGCTTTCCTAATAATGCGATCGCGGGCGTTAGCAGAAGTAGGCGGAGCTGACTCCGCATCCAAAGTTTAGTAAATTTATTGACCTAGTTAATAAATTCATCAGTGAAAATATCCAGATGGCAACTAATCCACTCCGAAAATAAGGCTATTTAGCCGTCATACAATTACACACTTCAATTTTCAATGGGCGATACTGGATTTGAACCAGTGACATCGTCCGTGTGAAGGACGCGCGCTACCCCTGTGCCAATCGCCCGAGATTTTTCATCATATCATAAAGAGTATGTAAATCAATCCCCCTGTTCGTACTCTTCCCACAATGTTGTGATTTCCCGCAAACTTTGATGATTACCATTCCCTAAAATCAAATGATCCACCAGCGGAATCCCCAAATACTGTGCTCCCGCTAATAACTGACGCGTCAAATCGATATCAGCCGTACTCGGTTCCACATTTCCCGAAGGATGGTTATGCGCCACAATCAACCGCGTCGCCCCTTGACGAATTACCTCTCGGAAAATCTCCCGTGGTGGTGCTAAAGTTTCCGTCGCCGTCCCAATAGTAATCACTCGCGTCCCAATCAAACAATTTTTCACGTCCAACAACAAGACAGCAAATCTTTCTTGCACTTCCCACATCAGATCTTGACTTAAAATATCGGCTGCAGCCCCCGGACTTTCAATCGGTGTCCGATCATTGGGACGAGCTTGGAAAACTCGCTTACCCAACTCCACTGCTGCTAAAATTGTTGTCGCCTTCGCCGGACCAACCCCAGAAATCTGCATCAACTCAGTCGCACTGACATCCCGCAAAACCGACATCGGATCGCGTTGATCTTTGCCTAATTCCTGCAACAACAATTGTCCCAAACCCACCGCCGAAAGTTTCCCTGCACCTTGACCAGTACCTAATAGAATTGCAATTAATTCTGCCGTCGCCAGGATTTTCGCTCCATTGACCAACAACCGCTCACGCGGACGCTCAGTTAGTGGGATATCAGCAATTCTTAGCCGGTAGGTCATAAATGTATTTCAAATCACCAAATCTACTTATTTATTCCTAATTCTCCTTCACAATCAGAATTTTCTTTCTTTGAAGTTTAATCTATTTTGTTTGAGCCATTCCCTTGGTAGGGATAGCTTCGCTTCAGGCATTGTGGCGAAGGAAGGGTGATCCCCTCATATAGTGAATGCTATAGCTGCCTACAACGGTATGCTCTAAGTGGCTTTCAGCATATGATATGTGATTAATAACTGCGTCAATGCCAGAGGATAACTTTGAATCATCTCACCAGTTGTTCCAGCAACCTTACCTAATTCCGGATTGCTTTCCCGCCGGCAAAAGTGGGATAAATGAGGTGGCATATCATTGCAAATCATTTTTTCCATCTCTTGCACTTGCTCAGAAGTTGCGTGACCGTCAACTTCCAGTACATCCACAGGCTTACCCATATCTCGATCTAACCCTAAACGAATCGCCGGTTGAGGATTAGTCTCACTGAAGTTAATAATTTCATTAAAATCTGGGTGAGGAATCGTTGGTCGCAGTACCAGTCGCACGTTCAAGTGTCCGTTCGTTTCCGGCGTCCCATCTGGTGGATAAAAACTAACTACTACATCAGCCCATTGGCGTTGTGGGCGAATAAATTCTTCAGAATCTGGTTCTCGCTTATCCATTTCAGCACGAACCTGTGCTTCGCTATATCCGCGTTTGAGAGTATCGCGCTTCACCTTCCACAGAGTCCGAACCTCTTCCGGTGGTGCGAGATAAACCTTCACATCATAAGAATCCCGTGCGCCACGAGTCGAATAACCGAGTAATCCTTCAACAATCACGAATTTGCTTGGCTTAATATACTGTGGTGCTTCAAATGTCCCACTACTATGACTGTAAACTGGCTTGAGAATCGGCTGTCCTGTTCGTAATAGAGATAGGTGCTGCTGCATAATATCGAGATAATTGCAGTCAGGATGTAAAGCGGTGATACCTAGCTCAGCACGTTGAGTGCGATCGTAGCGGTGATAATCATCTGTGCAGATGACTGTCACATTGTCCGTTCCCAATACTTGAGCAATTCCTTTCGTCAGCGTTGTCTTACCCGACGCGCTATCACCAACAATACCAAGAATGATTGGACGAGCCATATTTCCCCCAGTAGCACCAGAACGTGAAGAGTGAATGCTAAATGGGTTTAATCTTAGTAGGAAATCTTACTCACTTCAATGCTGTTGTCAAGATTGTTACAAAATAAAGTATAATCCCGCCTGGATTGGGCGAAGCGCTTCTAACTGCCCACGTATGTTTGTAAGTGCGTTTGTCTTATATATAGATTGCTTTTTGCCCGTCTTTGCTTCGCGGCGGCTCTTCTAATTGCCCACCTATGTTGGTGAGTGCGTTTGTCTTATATATAGATTGCTTGTTTCCCGGTCTTTGCGGAGAAGCGATAGCTTCGCTGACCTCACGGTACGCGCCTACAGTTGCCTAATGAGTGTTTGTTCCGGCGATTAGTCGTGCGATCGTCTTATAAATAGATTACTTTTCGCCATTTTTAACCTGTCTAGAGTCAGTTCCACTAAGTCTATACAGATTAATTATAGTTTCAATCCCCTGTACTTGACCTGAAACTGTTACACACACTAGGTTTCAAAGATTACGGAAAATATCCCAAAAAAAATGTTGTCAAAAGTGTTGACACGAATGGGGAAGCGAGGTAGATTAATAAAGCGCCGGAAGGGAAGCGAAGCAAACGCAACGCTGACAGAAGGCAACTGAACCTTGAAAATATTATAGTTTAAAAGCCAAAGAAAGCGTATAGTTTTCGTCAAAGAAACTAACAAA
>Ga0209512_1002388_pt1 | contig 20100 bp, 20 predicted proteins | sample frozenSSSSmetaG_FD_184142 | JGI IMG/M metagenome (GOLD analysis project Ga0209512, IMG submission 184142) | Glacier valley bacterial and archeal communities from Borup Fiord, Nunavut, Canada, to study Microbial Dark Matter (Phase II) -... | ecosystem: Environmental > Aquatic > Freshwater > Ice >... | reverse complement strand
GTGATGAGCCAGGAGTGGGTCATCGCGGAATCGCCGACGGCCGAGCGAGATGCTGCCACGGCGGCCTCGACGACCTGGATCGCGTCGGGCTGGCCCGTCAGTTCGTCCCACAACGCCATGTCTCCAGCCTAAACGTGACCGACCCACACGCGCATCCCGCGCTCAGCCCAGCAGCGCCGCGACCCGAGCCTGAATCAGTGCGGCGATATCATCGACGGAACCGCGAGCATCTACCGTGAGGAATCGCTGCGGTTCGGCAGCGGCCAGTGCAAGGTAGGCCGCTCGAACTCGAGCGTGAAAGTCCTGCTGCTCAGCCTCGAGGCGGTCGTACTGGGTTCGAGAGCCAGCGAGTCGATCCTTGCCGCTGGACTCGTCGAGGTCGAGCAGCACCGTCAAGTCGGGAAGCAGTCCTTCGGTCGCCCACAGCGACACCTCGCGCACCTCGTCCCCGCCGAGAACCCGGCCAGCGCCCTGATACGCGACGGATGAGTCAAGATACCGGTCCTGCACCACGATGTCACCGCGCTCCAGTGCCGGCCGCACCTTGGTCGCGATGTTGTGGGCCCGATCCGCGGCGTAGATCAGGGCCTCCGCGCGGGGCGCGATCGCTCCGCGGCGATGCAACACGATGTCGCGCAACTCCAGCCCAAGATCAGTTCCACCCGGCTCACGCGACACCACGACCGTGTGGCCGGATTCCTCGAGCCACCGCACGAGCCGTGCGAGCTGGGTCGACTTTCCGGAGCCGTCCCCACCCTCGAGCGTGATGAAAAGCCCGGTCATGCCTTCTTCTTTGCGGGAGCGCGCTTCGCGGCGGCTTTCGGTGCGGCCTTCTTGGGCGCGGCCTTCTTGGGCGCTGCCTTCTTGGGCGCTGCCTTCGGCTTGGCCGGTCCCTTCGCACGCTTATCGGCAAGCAATTGCACGGCACGCTCGAAGTCGATCTCTTCGACGGTTTCGCCGCGCGGAATCGTGGCGTTGGTCGTGCCGTCGGTCACATACACGCCGAACCGGCCATCCTTGATCCTGATCGGCTTGCCGCTCTCGGGGTCGGCGTCGAACTCCTTGAGTGCACTCGATGCGGCCCGCCCGCCGTACTTCGGCTGCGAGTACAGCTCGAGCGCTCCGGGCAGATCGATGTCAAAGATCTGCTCCTCGGCCGTGAGCGACCTCGTGTCGGTGCCGCGCTTGAGGTACGGTCCAAATTTGCCGTTCTGCGCGGTGATCTCAACCCCGAGCTCGGGGTCGAGTCCCACGACACGGGGCAGGTCGAGCAAGCGCAGCGCGGTCTCGAGGTCGACCGTCGCGAGATCCATCGACTTGAAGATGGATGCCGTGCGCGCTTTGACTACGGCGACTTTCTTGGGCTTCTTGACCTTAACTTCGCCCGTCTTGGCATCGATGACCTCGACAGGCTCTTGCACGACGGGTTCGGGTTCGAGCTCGGTCACGTACGGACCGAAGCGCCCGTCTTTCGCGACGACCTCTTTGCCGGTTTCCGGGTTCAGGCCAATAACACGATCTCCCACGACGGGCGCGTCGATGAGTTCGCGCGCCTTCGCCGCGGTCAGCTCGTCGGGAGCGAGGTCCTGTGGGATATTGACTCGCCGCGGTGCCGCGGGGTCATCGCCGGGGGCCTCAAGGTACGGACCGTACTTGCCGATCCGCAGCGTGACGTCGTCGCCAATGCGGATCGAGTTGATCTCGCGCGCGTCGATCTCGCCCATGTTGTCGATCACGGTCCGCAATCCGCGGTGCTTGGCGCTTCCGAAGTAGAACCCGGTCAGCCATTCGACGCGGTTCTCCTCGCCGTCGGCGATGCGGTCGAGATCGTCTTCCATTCCGGCGGTGAAGTCGTACTGCACGAGGTCGTTGAAGTACTCCTCGAGCAACCGCACGACCGAGAACGCGATCCAATTCGGCACGAGGGCCTGGCCGCGCGGCGTCACGTACCCGCGGTCGATGATCGTCGAGATGATCGAGGCGTACGTCGAGGGGCGCCCGATACCCAGTTCTTCGAGAGTCTTGACGAGGCTCGCCTCGGTGTAGCGAGGGGGCGCGGATGTCTCGTGGCCCTTGGCCTCGACACTGGCAAGCTCGAGTTGCTGTCCCTCGGCGAGCGGAGGCAGCTTGGCCTCGGTCGGCTCGGCGGCCTCGTTGCGTTCCTCGTCGTGGCCCTCTTCGTACGCGTGCATGAACCCGCGGAAGGTGATGATCGTGCCGGTCGCGACAAATTCCGCAATTGTGCCGGTGGCGGTCGTGGCTCCGGTCGTGGCTCCAATCGTGATCGACGCGGTCGAGCCCTTCGCGTCGGCCATTTGCGAGGCGACAGTGCGCTTCCAGATCAGGTCGTAAAGCTTCCAGTCGTTGCCGCGCAGCGCCGACTGCAGCTCACTCGGGGTACGGAAGGTGTCCCCCGAAGGACGAATCGCCTCGTGGGCCTCTTGCGCGTTCTTGCTTTTGCCGGTGTAGACGCGAGGCGCCTCCGGAACCGTCTCCGCACCGTAGAGCGACCGGGCTTGCGTGCGCGCTGCGTCGATGGCCTGCTGCGAGAGCGTCGGCGAATCGGTGCGCATATAGGTGATGTAGCCGTTTTCGTAGAGCGACTGCGCGACGCTCATGGTCTGCCGAGCCGAGAAGCGCAACTTTCGGCCGGCCTCCTGCTGCAGAGTGGATGTCGTGAATGGCGCAGCGGGACGCCGTGTGTACGGCTTCGACTCGACCGAGGTCACGACGATGGGAACGCCCGGCTCGCGCAGCTGGATTGCGAGCAGTTTCGCTGCGGCCTCATCGACGACGACTGAATCGCCCTTGAGTGCTCCGCGGTCGTCGAAGTCGCGACCCGCAGCGATGCGCTTGCCGTCGAGGCGAACGAGCTTCGACTCGAACTCCTGCCTCTGGGCGGTCGGGGTGAACTGGGCCGACGGCGTGAACTGGGCGATGAGGTCCCAATACCCGGCCGTCACGAACGCAAGGCGCTCGCGCTCCCGCTCTACGACCAGACGGGTCGCCGCCGACTGGACTCGACCCGCGGACAGCCCGGGGCCGACCTTGCGCCATAGCACCGGCGACACTTCGTAGCCGTACAAGCGGTCGAGGATGCGGCGCGTCTCCTGGGCGTCGACGAGCGCGGTATCGATCTCCCTCGTGTTGTCCCTCGCGTACTGAATCGCCTCTTTCGTGATCTCGTGGAAGACCATTCGCTTGACGGGCACCTTGGGATTAAGCACCTGAAGCAAGTGCCACGCAATGGCCTCACCCTCGCGGTCCTCATCAGTAGCGAGGAAGAGTTCGTCGGCGTCTTTGAGCGCTCGCTTCAGATCGGCGACCGTCTTCTTCTTCGCATCGGATACGACGTAGTAGGGCTCGAAGCCGTTCTCGACGTCGACCGAGAACTTGCCGAGCGACCCCTTCTTGAGCTCGGGAGGGAGGTTTTTCGGCTCGATCAGGTCGCGAATGTGTCCGACCGAAGACTGCACCTCGTAGCCATCGCCGAGGTATTGCGCGATCGTCTTGGCCTTCGTGGGCGACTCGACGATGACGAGCTTCATGGACACTGCACTCCCGGAATTGACGCGCAAGGGCAACAACTGCCCTCATGAGCGACACCATACACACCTGACCCGCGCTCATACCTAATCCGGCTCGCCGGGCGGCGGGCCAGCGGTGGCTCGCGTCGTGACCGGTATTCCCGCGAACAGGCGCGTGGCGGAGACAGTGACCACAAGGCCGTCGGTGCCGCAGGATGCCAGCGATGCGGCATTGGCCTCGACCACAACACGCGCGGTGTCACAGGGGTAGCCCGGCTCGAGCCCGCTCAGCACGTCTGCTGCGGCAAGGGCCGCAGCATCGGCCGCGGCGGCAACGGACTGCCTCACGGCGAGGCCGACGAAGACCGGTAGACCGAGCGCGGCAACAGCCGTGACACTTCCCACGAGCGCGATTGCGAGCAGCGAACCCGACCCGCGATCGCCGGGCCCCGGCGGGCCGCCGCTCATGCGCGGCCTCTCACCGACCGCCACCGTCCATGCGCGGCCTCTCACCGACCGCCACCCAGTGCGCAACTCGAAGCGGTGAGGGTAAACCCAGCGAGCGCCCCGAGCGGGTCGGCCGCGGGCAGACTCACCCGCACGCACACCAGGCCGTCACGGTCCGCTCGCGTGGTCGTAGACCCCGGGATCAGACGGGATGCGACGCCCGCATCACCGCCGCGGGCTGCTGCGCGCGCGGCGACCGCCGCGGCATCCTGAACCCGAAGTTGATCGCCCGCGAGGCGCATCCCCGACAGGCAGGCCGCCAGGACGAGCACGACGGCCGGGAGGGTCACGGCAAACTCGGCGGTGACGCTACCTCGATCGCGCCGCGGCCTCTCAACCCGGAATCGACAGAGCATTTCGCACGAGATCGGTGAGCATGCCGCGTACCTCGTCGGAGCGCAAGATGACCACGAGCAGACCCGCGAATCCCACGGCGGCGAGCGTTGCGATCGCGTACTCGGCGGTGGCTGCGCCGTCTTCCGCTCGAATCATGCGCCCGAGTCGTCGTCTTGTTGTTGTCATGGTTGTTCCTTTCGAGACTTGGTCCGTTGGTGGGGGCTATCGTCTCGGCCGATGGACAGGTGGGCGGGCCCGGTGACTCGACTAGTGCACACGTTCACCACGTCGACACTGTGGACGAGATGACGGCGATCAGTAGTGGGATCACCCCGAGCACCATGAACGCCGGGAGCACACACAGCCCGAGCGGGAGCATGAGCTTGACCGACAGCGCTGCCGCGCGCTCTTGAGCTCGCGCGCGCGCCGAGCGACGCAACTCCTCGGCCTCGCTGCGCAACAGCTCAGCGGCTGGCACGCCCGCGGCACGGGAAAGTTCGACCACCGCGTCGACCTCGCCCGCCCGCGCCACGAGCCCGCACAGCTCAAGGGCGGCGTCGACCGTCGACCGAGCCGCGGGGAGTGAACCACCACCACTCACCGCAATCGCGATGAGTTCGCAGTCGAGGCCCGGTACAGCCGACTCGGGCTGAGCCGCGCGAACAAGTGCTCGGTTCCACCGGGCAGCAGCAAGCATCAGCCCGGCCCCGATCGCAAGGCACCCCCAGCCGATCGGGGTCGCGAACAAAGTGCGAAACGTGTCGAAGCCCAGCCCGGCCCCAAACAACACCCCGACTGCCGGAAGGGCCATGACCAGTCGCGCGGTCGCGGCGGGTGCCGCCAGTGCGACCTGAGCGTCGCGCTGGGCTTCGGCAAGCGACCGTAACGAGCGAGCATAGTCGCGCAATGCGGCGGCGAGCGGGGCACCTGCGATCGTCGCGACCTGCCAACAGGCCGCGAGTCCTCGCCACGCGTCGGACTCAAGCCGCGGCATCCTTTGTGTGGCCGCGAGAATCACGCCGGTGATCGCAGCGGGGCCGGCTTCAGATCGTGCGACAGCATCCGCAACTACCCAGGCGGAACCCGGCGCGGATGTCGGCTGCGGGGCCGGACTCGGCGCGTTCGAAATCGACGCGGCCTCCGCCAAGTATCGCCACGCCGATGCGGGCGCAACTCCCGCCGACAGAAGCACCGCCAGTCGCTGGGTGAGTGACGCCACCTCGCCCAAGTTGGGCTGCGAGCCCGTCACCGTGCGCTTCGGGCTATTAGGCGCCCGGCCGAATCGACTGCAAGCGAGCCGAGTTCAGCAAGTCGCCGCACCCCATGGGTTCGCTCGACATGGAGTACGGCCCCGATCGCACTCACCGCTTGACGCGCGACAGCGGCCGGGGTCATCCCCGCAAGGGAGCCGAGTGCTTCGAGGCGCGCAGGAACATCGTCGAGCGAGTTGGCGTGCAGTGTGCCTGCACCCCCGTCATGCCCGGTGTTGAGCGCGCCGAGGAGCTCACGGATCTCCTCGCCACGACATTCGCCGAGCACGAGCCGGTCTGGGCGCATCCGCAAGGCCTCGCGCAGCAAACGCGCCAAACCAAGCCCGCCTGCCCCCTCGAGGTTGGCTTGTCGCGCCTCTAACGACACGAAGTGCGGATGCCGCACCCGAAGCTCGGCGACATCCTCGATCGCGATAATCCGCTCGGTGGGCGGCGCCGCACTCAAGATCGCGCCGAGCAGACTCGTCTTTCCGCTACCGGCCGCGCCCGTGACAAGGATATTGGCGCGGCCGACAACAAGCTCTTCGACGGCCGACACGGCAATGCGGTCAAAGAACCCGGACTGCTCGAGGTCGCCGAGGGTAAAGGGCATCGCGCGTGGAAGCCGGATTGACAGGAGCGTTCCCGAGGTCGCGATCGGCGGGAGCACGGCGTGGACCCGCGCACCGTCGCTGAGCCGCGTATCAACGCACGGGGTCGCCTCGTCGATGTGTCGCCCCCCGGCTGCGACGAGCCTCACCGCAAGCGAGCGCAGCCCGTGCTCGTCGAGGTCGAATTGCGGCGCGCGCTCGAGGCCCGCACCTCGATCAACCCACACCGAATGCGGCCCATTGACGAAGACATCAGTGACGCGCGGGTCGGCCACGAGGTCGGCAAGGGGGCCATAGTCGGCGAGTCGGCTGGGCGGCGAAACAGCAGGAGGTGGGAGGGCCGGGCGGCCCGCTGCGTCAGACCGCGAACCTCGGACTGCAACAAAGCGAACGATGCCTTCTGCGGGCAGGCTGTTGTCAGTCACGGGGGAAGGCTAAGCGAGGCACTCCTGCCGATCAGAAACGCCAGCGCACCGGTGATGAGCGCTACCAACGAGCTCCTGTGAGCGAGTGGGATACCGGTTTTCGCGCCTTCGGCCCAGACAAAAAGGGGCGGCGCCTATTGGGGGGAACAGGCGCCGCCACAGCAGCGCGGATTGGGGGGAATCACTTGCGCTGCACGCCGAATTTGCATCCAGCGACGCCAGTGTACCGCAGTGGACCCGTCATGCAATGGGAGGTTCTAGGATCAAGTTGTTCACCTGTAAAAACAGTTCGCGAGATCCTGGCAGACCGCGAGATCGACGAGGATCCGATGTCCACCAATTCGATTGATAGCCTGCTTCACGAGTCGCGCCGCTTTCCGCCGTCGAAGGATTTTGTTGACCACCGCGTGGCGGGTCCGGAGATCTACGATCAAGCCAAGGCGGACCGCGTCGGCTTCTGGGCCGACCAAGCGCGCGCGCTCGTGCACTGGCACACGCCGTTCACCGAGGCACTCGACTGGACCAATGCTCCCTTCGCTCGCTGGTTCGCCGACGGCGAGCTCAACGTCGCATACAACTGCCTCGATCGCCACGTCGAGGCGGGAATCGGCGACCGCGTCGCGATCCACTGGGAAGGCGAACCGGGCGACAGTCGCACACTCACCTACGCGGAACTGACCGCCGAGGTCAAGCGTGCCGCCAACGCGATCGCAGCACTCGGTATCGGCCAAGGCGACCGCGTAGCGATTTACCTGCCGGTGATCCCGGAGGCGGTGATTGCCATGCTCGCTGTCGCACGGCTGGGCGCGGTGCACTCGGTCGTATTCGGTGGGTTCAGCGCCGAGAGCCTGCGCAGCCGCATCGACGACGCGAGCGCCAAGCTCGTGATCACGGCCGATGGCGGCTGGCGCAAGGGCAAGGTCTTCCCTCTCAAGAACGCGGTGGATGCCGCACTCGAATCCCCCGGATGCACCGTGTCGCACGTGCTCGTCGTGCGCCGCGGCGACAACGTCGTCGACTGGACCGAGGGCCGTGACCTCTGGTGGCACGACGAACTCGCCAAAGCCGACCCCGAGCACATGGCACAGGGCTTCGAGGCCGAGAATCCGCTCTTCATTCTTTACACCTCGGGCACGACCGGCAAGCCCAAAGGAATCCTGCACACAAGCGGTGGCTACCTCACGCAGGCCGCATTTACCCACAAGAACGTGTTCGACCTGCACGCCGAATCCGACGTGTACTGGTGCACCGCCGATGTGGGTTGGATTACCGGCCACAGTTACGTGGTCTACGGCCCGCTCGCCAATGGCGCGACGCAAGTGCTCTATGAGGGAACGCCAGACACGCCGCATCCGGGCCGCTGGTGGGAAATCATCGAAAAGTACAGGGTCTCGATCTTCTATACCGCGCCCACGGCGATTCGGTCGTTCATGAAGCTGGGTCGGCAGATTCCGCAGGGATTCGACCTCTCATCAATCCGCGTGCTGGGTTCGGTCGGTGAGCCCATCAATCCCGAGGCGTGGATCTGGTACCACGACGTCATCGGCGCGGGCACTGCGCCCATCGTCGACACGTGGTGGCAGACGGAGACCGGCGCGATCATGATCTCGGCGCTGCCGGGAATTACGACGCTCAAACCCGGGTCGGCTCAGGTTCCGATCCCGGGAGTGAAGATCGACATCGTCGGCGAGAACGGCGTGCGAGTTGACCCACCCCAAGGCGGCTTGTTGATCGTCTCCGAACCGTGGCCATCGATGCTCCGCGGGATCTGGGGCGATCCCGACCGCTTCATCGAGACCTACTGGTCGCGCTTCTCGACACCCGACTCGTTCAAATACTTCGCGGGCGACGGGGCTCATGTCGACGAGGGCGGCGACATCGTGTTGCTCGGCCGCGTCGATGACGTCATGAACGTCTCGGGCCACCGCTTGTCGACCCAGGAGATCGAGTCAGCGCTCGTTTCACACCACATGGTCGCGGAGGCCGCGGTTGTTGGCGCGGCAGACGAAGCGACCGGGCAGGCCGTCGTCGCGTTCGTGATCCTCAAGGCGAACCAGACCGACGCCGACACCCCGGAACAAGCCTCGACAATCCTCAAGGCTCACGTCTCGCAGCAGATCGGGTCGATCGCCCGACCGCGCCAGATCCTCGTGGTCGCGGAGCTACCGAAGACCCGCTCGGGCAAGATCATGCGCAGACTGCTTCAGGATGTCGCTGAGGGACGCGAGATCGGCGACACGACGACGCTTGCAGACACGAGCGTCATGCAGGTCATCTCCGACAAGCTCCCCTAGGCCCACCCGCCAGTGCCCGCTTAGGCAAATTCGAAGACGAACTCGACCTCGACGGGAGCGTTGAGCGGTAGCACAGCGACCCCGACCGCGCTGCGTGCGTGGGCACCCGCCTCACCGAAGATGTCGACGAGCAGTTCTGAGGCACCGTTGATCACTTGGGGCTGCCCAAAGAATCCCGGGTCGGATGCGACGAAACCGACGACCTTGACGACGCGCGTGATCCGGTCAAGCGACCCGATCGCGGTGCGGGCCGCCGCCAGGCCGTTGAGCACGCAGGTGCGAGCGAGCTGACGGGCGGCGTCCGGGTCAATCTCGGCCCCCACTTTGCCGTGAGCAGGAAGCTCGCCGTCGATCATCGGCAACTGGCCCGACGTATAGACGAGATTTCCCACCGCAATGGCAGGAATGTACGCGGCGACCGGTTTTGAGGTCGCGGGGACGGTCAGACCAAGTTCGGCCAGGCGATCATCAAGCACTGACATCAGGAGTTCTCTTTCTGGCGCTTGAGGTAGGCGACGAGTCCGCCCTCTGGGCCCGTGACGACCTGCACGAGTTCCCAGCCTTCTGACCCCCAATTATTAAGGATCGCCGAGGTGTTGTGGATGATGAGGGGCGTCGTGAGGTACTCCCACTGGGTCATTTGTCGGCATCCGTTCAGGTAGTTACGAGGCTTGTTCCCGTAGCATCGATTGTATGTCTGCCCAAAATTCCCCGCGTAGAGGTGTGTTCACTGCGATCGCTGGCGTCCTCGGTTTCAGCATCATCGCCGGCGTCCTCGTCACGGTGATGGTGGCTCCAGCCATCGCGGTGACCGGCATTACGGCGTCAAGCACCATTGGTATTTTCGACAGCCTGCCTGAATACATCGAAATCGGTCAGCAACAGGAGCGCAACGAACTCTGGGCGACGTCTACAGCGGCCGGGAACGTGAACGGCTACATCAAGATCGCAAGCATCTTCGACCAAAACCGCCAAGAAGTCAGCTACAACGACATCTCAATTTTTGCTCGCGAGTCCACTGTCGATGGTGAGGACCGCCGATTCTTCGATCATGGCGGAGTCGATGTGTCGTCGGTCGTTCGGGCTGGAATCGGAAACGCCTCGGGTACCTCCGCGAGCGGTGCATCAACGCTCTCTATGCAGCTCGTGAAGAACCTCTTCGTTGAGCAAGCACTGCAGCAACCCACCGACGCAGAGCGCCAAGCCGCGTACAAGGCGGCCACCGCAACGACGCTTGACCGCAAGCTCAAGGAAATGAAGCTCGCGATTGGCCTCGAGAAGAAGTACACGAAGAAGGAAATACTTACCGCGTACCTAAATATCGCGTTCTTCGGCGACAACACCTATGGGATTCAAGCGGCGTCTCAGCGCTACTACAGCGTCGACGCCAAAGACTTGACCCTTCCGCAGGCGGCGAGTTTGGTCGCTATCGTGCAGTACCCGCAGCAGCGCGGTCTCTTCGACAAGGCGAATTACGCGGCAAACAAGGCCAGGCGCGACGTGATTCTCGACGCGGTGCTGCAGGCCGGAAACATCACCCAAAAAGAACACGACGACGCAATCGCAACGCCCGTCGATGACACAACGTTGAAGCCGTCGAACCCGCAAAACGGATGCATCGGAGCCAACCCGAGCGCAACCTGGTTCTGCGACTACGTCGTGCGCAATGTGCCGAATTTTGAGTTCCTTGGCGCGAACGCTCAGGAGCGCAAAACCAACTGGAAGCGCGGCGGGTACAAGCTCTACACGACGCTCGATATGGACATCCAGGCCAATGCGCAGTCGCAGACCTGGCAGTACGCCAACAACGCCGAGACCGCGCTCTCGCTCGGTAGCGGGACTGTTGCCATGCAGCCGGGCACGGGCCGAGTGCTCGAGATGACTGAGAACAAGATCTTCAACGACACCTTGGAGGGCGGTGGCCCGACGAGCTCGGCCGTGAACTACGACACGAGTCTGAGCTACGGAGGCTCAACGGGGTTCCAGGCGGGGTCGACGTACAAGCTCTTCACACTGCTCAACTGGCTCAAGAGCGGCAAGGGGCTCTACGAGCGGGTCAGCGGTGACTCACGAACGGTCAACCAAGCGCAGTTCAGGAACTCCTGCACCGACGAAGGTCCCTTTGGCGGGCCGTACCCGTTCAAGAACGACTCGGGCGGGACGCCCGGTGCGATCGACATTCTGTCAGCGACTGCCGGCTCCGTGAACGGTGCGTTCATCTCGATGGGGCTCCAGCTCGACCAGTGTGAGACGCGCCGCGTAGCTGAGTCTCTAGGAGTCCAGCGCGGTGACGAGACCCACTTGCAGAGCAACCCCTCGGCGATTCTGGGAACGAACGAGATCACCCCGATCGGCATGGCCGGCGCATACGCCGCCGTGGCCGCGGGCGGTAAATACTGCAAGCCGATCGTCGTCGACAAGGTCACGATGCCCGACGGCACCGAGAAGCCGGGTCAGGCGCCCGATTGCAAGCAAGCGATCTCACCCGACGTTGCCGCCGGAGCGGCATACGCTCTTGCCGGCGTGGTCAACGGAGGTACGGGTAGCCGCTCCAACCCGGGCGACGGCGTTCCACTGATCGGCAAGACAGGAACCACCGACTCCGCCACCGACACCTGGATCATTACGTCGACCACGAACGTGACAACGGCGACCTGGGTCGGCAACTCGATCGGCAAGGTCTCGCTGTCGAGCTACGACTGGCTTGGATTCGCGGGCAACCTTCTGCGTCACGAGATCATGCGCAACACCATCGCGGTGTCCAACGCAAAGTACGGCGGCGCCGCATTCCCCGACCCGCCAGCGTCGTTGCTTGTGGGTTCCGGAATCACCGTCCCCGAGCTGAAGGGGCTGACCCCCGAGGCCGCCAAGGCCCTGCTCGAGGCGCTCGGATTCGTCTACGCCGATGCCGGACCGTTTGACTCTGAAGTTGCTGCAGGCAAGGTAGCTGCGACCGATCCCGCTGCCGGAACGCAGTCCGGGTCGGGCGCGATCATCAAGGTCTACACGAGCAAGGGCAACAAGATCGCGTTCCCCGATACGGTGGGTGACGGCACGGGGTTTGACCTCGCGACGGCCAAGTCCGACATCCAATCCGCCGGGTTCACGAAGACACCCAGTGAGGCGTGCGTTGTGCTCAAGCCGATTGCACCCGCGCTCGTGGTTCCCCCCGGTGATCCGCGGATCGACAAGGTGCAAGCAACGAACCCCGGGCCCGGAGCCTTTGCACTACCGACGGATGCCATAACGATCACTATCGGCAAGATCACCTGTTGAGCGCGACAGCACCCCGCACTGCTGCGACCGCACTCGGTGCCGTCGTAGCGGCCGGGGTTGCTGCCTTCGCGTGGGGTGCGCTCGTCGAGCGCAACCGGTTCACGGTTCGACACGAGATACTGCCAGTGCTTGACGTCGGGGCACGAGACATCACCGTCTTGCACTTGGCAGACCTACATATGGCTCCGTGGCAACGGCGCAAGCAAGACTGGGTTCGCTCGCTCGCGATGTACGAGCCCGACCTCGTGGTCAATACCGGCGACAATCTCGGGCATCGCGATGGCCTGTCCGGCGTCATGCGGGCGCTTGAGGCCTTTCGTGGCGTCCCGGGAGTGTTTGTGCACGGTTCGAACGACTATTTCGGACCGCAAGCCAAGAACCCGTTTGACTACTTTCGAGGGCCGTCCGGCCGTCCCGACAAGGCGGCGAGTCTGGATGTCGACGCCCTCGAGCGCTTCTTCGAGGATTCGCTCGGCTGGCTCAACCTCAACAATCGCGCTCGCGCGCTCGAGGTTCGCGGTTCGCGTCTTGAGTTTTTCGGTGTCAATGATGCTCACCGCGGCTGGGATCGGCTCGACCTTCTGCCCTCACGGATCGAGGAAATGCATGAAAACGCCGGGTGGCAGGATCGCCTCGCCGGGCCAGCGGTCATCCCCATCGGCGTGACACACGCCCCCTATCGCCGAGTGCTCGACTCATTCGTCACCAACGGGGCCGAAGTCATCTTTGCGGGGCACACGCACGGCGGCCAAGTGCGGATCCCCGGCCGTCCAGCTCTCGTGACCAATTGCGATATCCCGCGCGAGCAAGCGCAAGGGCTGAGCGTATGGCATCATGCCAGGCGCGCGGCTTTTCTCAACGTGAGCGCCGGCATTGGAACCTCGATCTATGCGCCGGTGCGATTCGCGTGCCCACCCGAAGCCGTACTCGTGACCCTCACGGCCGGGGATATCGGCTATTCTTGACGAGTTGCCCTAGCGGCAATGATCGGGGTGTGGCGCAGCTTGGTAGCGCGCTTCGTTCGGGACGAAGAGGTCGTGGGTTCAAATCCCGCTACCCCGACATGATCATGAGAAGGACCGCGAATCATCGCGGTCCTTCTTGGTTTGACTAGGCTCGGCACGACCTAACGTCGGCGCCGCGAGCCGAACCTCACGTAAAGTCGGCGTCCGGCGCAGAACGGTAGCTGAAGTCGGCCTTGGGCCTCCACCCGTTGTTGAGCACACCATTGCTCTCCTCGAGGTAGCAGGTGCCGCAGAGCGATTCGTACGTGACATCCGCGCCATCGATAGCAACCTGATCGCCATCGAAGACGTACTTATCGCCGATCTTTCGCGCGTTGAACATGGCTTTGCGACCGCAGCGGCAGATGGTCTTGAGTTCTTCGAGCGAGTGCGCGATCTCGAGCAAGCGCCGGCTGCCCGGGAATGCCACGGTTTGAAAGTCGGTGCGGATGCCGTACGCGAGCACCGGTACACCCTCGAGTATTGCGATCCTCAGTAGGTCGTCCACCTGGCCCTCGGTGAAGAATTGGGCTTCGTCAACGAGCAGGCAACTCACGGGCACGCCTGTGGTCGCAAGCACTCGAGCCGACTCCACGAGAAACTTCTGATAGATGTCTTCGTCGGGAGCAACGGTGAAATCGACCTTGCGGGTCACCCCGAGCCGCGACACGATTGCCGCGTCGCCCTTGGTGTCGATCTGCGGTTTCGCGAGCAGCACTCGCTGCCCGCGTTCTTCGTAGTTGTATGCCGCTTGCAGCAGCGCGGTGCTCTTGCCGCTGTTCATCGCGCCGTAGCGGAAATACAGTTTGCTCACTAGCTCAGGTACCCGTCTTCTGCCGCGCGACGAATCAGCTCGGACTTCTTGCTCGCCGGTCGGCCCACTTTCGCGTACTTCTCCCGCACGCGCCGCAAGTACGTCTTGGCGGTCTCGTACTGTACATCCATCTTCTCGGCAACGTCACCGGTGCTCAGGCCGGAGACATAGAGCGTCAATGCTTCAACCTCGCCCGCGCTCAACCGCGGCCGCGACTGGGCTAGAGCGCCAATGGGAAGCGGGCGCCACTCGCGGGGCGCGGAGACGCCCGGTCGCACTCCCATCACGCCTCGCAGAGCATCCATGACCTCACTCATGGGCAGGGCCTTGGAGAGGAAGAGCGCCGCACCCGCCTGAAGCGCGCGCGCCTGTGACTCCCGCGAGTCGAGAGCCGACAGCACGACCACTTTCGCACCCGCGGCGCGACACGTACGCACGCGCGCTTCGATCGACACCGGCTCCTTGAGCTGGAAATCGATGATCACCAGATCTGTCGGGAAATGGTCGCTGTGCACGAGTTGCAGCCACGTGCTCGCGCTCAGTACGAGCTCAAAGTCAGGAGCATGTGCGGCGATCCAGCTCCCCAGGCTGTCGAGGAGCACCTCGTGATCGTCGAGAATTGCGAGCCGCACGCGTGGAATCGTGACGTTCATCGTCGTGTCGGGCGACTGACCGGTGCTCACCCCAGAAGACTATGTCACCCGGCCACCAGTCCTGTACCCCGAAACGCTAGAACAGGGTGGGATGAGCCGACCCTATCGGCAGCTCGTCGGCGAGCAACCCGGCGGTGAGTAAGGTCGACGTGGCCGGCTGCAGCAAGGTAGCAGCTCGGCGCGAAAGCCCGAACTCACGCACGATCGGCCGAATGCGGGCCGAGAGCAATTCGCGGTATCCCCGCGGAGTATAGGGGCCGGCTGCATACAGATTCTCGTAGCGCGACACCAGCTCTGGATGCTCTCGCGCGAGCCACGCCAAGTACCACTCCCGGGCTCCGGCGCGCAAATGCAAGGCGCTGTACTGCACGGATGTCGCGCCGCAGTCGCGGACCGCGGCGAGAGCCGTGCGCAGTTGCCCAACCCCGTCGGTCAGAAAGGGAAGCACGGGCATGAGGAAGACAGCGCAGTCGAGCCCGAGATCCCGAACCGCGCGCACCGTGTCGAGCCGAGCCGTCGCCGTCGGTGTACCCGGTTCGACGGACCGCTGAAGCTCGTCGTCGTAGACGGCAATGGACATGGCAAGTTCGATCCTCACCTGCCCGGCAGCTTCCGCGATGAGCGGAAGGTCACGGCGCAGGAGGGTTCCCTTCGTCAGGATGCTGAAGGGCGTGCCACTCGCCGCCAGGGCGGCGATGATGCCGGGTATGAGTCGATAGCGGCCCTCTGCGCGCTGGTACGGATCGGTGTTCGTGCCGAGCGCTACCGCATCCCGCGCCCACCGTGGCGCCGAGAGTTCTTTCGCGAGCACCTCGGCCACGTTGACCTTGACGATGATCTCGCCATCAAAGTCTTCGCCGGAATCGAGATCGAGATAGCGGTGCGTCGATCGCGCGAAGCAATAGGTGCACGCGTGGCGGCAGCCGCGGTATGGATTGATCGTCCAGCTGAACGGCATCGAGTTGCCACCCGGAACCCGGTTCAGCGCTGACTTGGCGAGCACCTCATGGAACCGGATGCCGGCGAACTCCGGTGTCGTCACCGAGCGCACGAGGTTCGACAGCCGCGCCAAACCGGGAAGCGCTTGGGGCCGCTCCGCGGTCAGCGTCTGCTCCAGCCACCTCATCGAAACATTCGAACATATATTCGATTGGGTGTCAACCCGTCGTGAGTCCTACGGTGCGATTTTCAGCACAGCAGCCGTTCGCGCGATGGTGCGCGCGGCGAGAGCGGGATCGTCAGCAAGGTCCGTGCCGTAGGTCGGGATCATGCGCGTGAGCTCGGGCGTCCAGCCGGGAATATGGTCGGGGAAGCACCGTTCGATGAGGTCGAGCATGATCGGGACTGCAGTGGATGCGCCCGGCGATGCCCCCAGAAGCCCCGCGATGCTGCCGTCGTGTGCAGCGACGACCTCGGTGCCGAACTGGAGCACACCGATCTTCTTCTTGTCGCGCTTGATGATCTGCACGCGCTGGCCCGCGGTGATCGAGTACCAGTCCTCGGGCTTACCGTCGGGAACGAACTGCCTGAGCTCAGCGAACTTTGCCTCGGGCGACGCCGCGAGTTGGGCGATGAGGTAGCGCACGAGCGAGAGGTTGCTGATGCCAGCCGCGATCATCGGGATGATGTTGTGCCAGCGGATCGAACCGAATAGGTCTAGCACGGAGCCGGTCTTGAGGTACTTCGGGCTGAAGCCGGCATACGGGCCAAACATGAGGCTGCCGGTTCCGTCGACCATGCGGAGGTCGAGGTGCGGCACCGACATCGGAGGTGAGCCGACCGCGGCCTTTCCGTACACCTTGGCGCGGTGGCGAGCGACGAGTTCCGGGTTGTCGGTGCGTAAGAAATCACCGCTCACCGGGAAGCCGCCGTAGCCGCGAATCTCTTTGATGCCCGACTTTTGCAGAAGGTTAAGTGCATACCCGCCAGCGCCCACGAACACGAAGCGCGCCGTGACATCGGGCAAAGGCTGGCCGCCCAGGTCATGACGGAGCTTGAGCCGCCACAGCCCATCACGCGTGCGCCGGATGTTGGTCACTCGCGTTTCGGTGTTGAGACCGGCCCCGCCCGAGACGAGGCTCGACGTGAGGAGATTCGTCAGCGATCCAAAATCGACATCGGTGCCTGAGGCGATATGGGTCGCGGCGATCGGTTGTGACTTGGCGCGACCCGGGATCATGAGCGGCGCCCACGATCGGATGACACGAGCATCTTCGCTGTACTCCATCCCCTGAAACAGCGGATGGCTCTTGAGCGCGTCAAACCGTTTGCGAAGGTAGCGGACGTTGTCGGCACCCCAGACAAAGCTCATGTGGGGAGTCGGATTGATGAAAGCCGTCGGCTCGGGCACAGCGCCAGACTCGACGAGGAAAGACCAGAACTGGCGCGACACCTGAAACTGCTCGTTGACCTTGACGGCACTGGAGATCTCGATCGTGCCATCGGCGCGCTGGGGGGTGTAGTTGAGCTCGCACAGCGCCGAGTGACCGGTGCCCGCGTTGTTCCAGGGATTGGAGCTTTCCTGCGCGATCTCGCCCAAGCGCTCGAAGATCTGGATGTCCCAGTCCGGCTGCAATTGTTTCAGCAGTACCCCGAGGGTCGCGCTCATGATGCCGCTGCCGATGAGGGCGACATCCACTGGTTTACTCACGAGCTCAAGTTTAGTCGTGCCGTCCAGAGCGAATCCGGTGAACGCCGGAGGCGCCCATCGACCGCGGGCTAGGCGCGGACGAGTTGAGCCGCAACGAGCTCCGCGATCTGCACCGCGTTGAGTGCCGCGCCCTTGCGGAGATTGTCACTGCTGATGAACAGCGCGAGACCACGTCCACCGGGCACACCTTCGTCTTGCCGAATGCGGCCGACGAAGCTTGGATCCTTGCCAGCGGCTTCGAGCGGTGTCGGAACGTCGGTGAGCACCACTCCCGGGGCGTCCGCGAGCAATTGCTTGGCGCGTTCGACGCTCAAGGGGTTCGCGAACTCCGCGTTGATCGCGAGCGAGTGTCCCGTGAACACGGGAACGCGGACGCAAATGCCGCTCACGAGAAGGTCGGGCAGTTCGAGGATCTTGCGACTCTCATTGCGAAGCTTCTTCTCTTCGTCTGTCTCATACAGGCCATCATCGACAAAGTTTCCTGCTTGCGGGATGACGTCGAACGCGATCGTCTTGGGGAAAGCGGTTGCGGCCGGGAAATCCACGCTCGACCCGTCGTGGACGAGTTCCATCGTGTCTTGCGCGATCGCAGCCGTAGCTTGCGCGAGCAGTTCCTCGCCGCCCTTGAGGCCCGCTCCCGAGACGGCCTGGTAAGTCGAGACGATGAGGCGCTTGAGCCCGGCCTCGTCGTGCAGCACCTTGAGCACCGGCATCGCGGCCATGGTCGTGCAATTGGGGTTGGCGATGATGCCCTTGACGGCATCCTTGATGCGGCCAGGGTTGACTTCGCTCACCACCAGCGGAACCTCGGGGTCCATCCGCCACCCGGACGAGTTATCGACCACGAGCACACCGGCGGCCGCGAAGCGCGGTGCCTGAGCCTTGCTTGTGGTCGCGCCCGCCGAGAAGATCGCGATGTCGAGTCCGGCGGGATCCGCCGTCGTCGCATCTTCGACGACGATCTGGTCGGTGCCCCACGGCAGCGTCGTGCCGGCGCTGCGTGACGAGGCGAAGTAGCGAATCTCGGCGACCGGGAAGTCGCGCTCTTCCAGAAGTTGGCGCACGACCGCACCGACTTGTCCCGTGGCGCCGACGACGCCGATTCTCACACCCGAACGGTTCTCAGAACTCATGCCTCAATTGTGCCATGGCCGACCGGCGGACTCGGCGGCCCGGTCAGCGCCCCGTGCCGGCGTGAACGACGGCCTCGATGTCGCCGTCGAGACCGAATGCCGTGTGGACGACCCGGACGGCATCATTGATCGTGTCGGCACGGGTGACGACCGAGATTCGGATCTCGCTCGTAGAGATCATCTCGATGTTGATGCCCGCCTCGTACAGGGCGGTGAAGAGCTTGGCCGAGACTCCCGCGTTCGTTCGCATTCCCGCCCCGACGACCGCGAGCTTCCCAATCTGGTCGTCGTGCTCGAGCGAATTGAAACCCACGTCAGACTTTGCGGCGTTGAGTGCGGTGAGCGCGGCCTGGGCATCCGATTTGGGCAAGGTGAACGAGATATCGGTGCGTCCTGTGCTCGCGGCCGAAACGTTTTGCACGATCATGTCAATATTCGAGTTGGTGCCCGCGACGATCGTGAAAATCTGGGCTGCTTTGCCGGGAATGTCTGGCACTCCCACGACGGTGATCTTCGCCTCACTGAGGTCGGCGGCGACTCCAGTAATGATCGGCTCTTCCATGCTCTCTCCATTCTTGGTGCCCACGACGAGCGTGCCCTCGTTGTTGTTGAATGACGATCGCACGTGCAGAACGACGCCGTGTCTGCGTGCATATTCCACGGCGCGAATATAAAGAACTTTGGCGCCGGATGCCGCGAGCTCAAGCATCTCTTCGCTCGTGATGACGGCGATCTTTCGTGCGGACGGGACCACTCGTGGGTCTGCCGTGAAGACGCCGTCGACATCCGTGTAGATCTCGCACACGTCTGCGTCGAGAGCAGCGGCGAGCGCGACGGCCGTCGTGTCTGAGCCGCCCCGACCGAGCGTCGTGATGTCACCGGTACCGCGATTGAATCCCTGAAATCCAGCGACGATAGCGACTGCGCCGAGGTCGAGCGCTTCGCGAACCCGCCCGGGCGTGACCTCGGTGATGCGAGCCGAGCCGTGTTGTGGGTCGGTGATGATGCCGGCCTGACTGCCCGTGTAGCTGCGCGCTTCAACGCCGAGGCTCTTGATCGCCATCGCGAGAAGTGCCATGGAGATGCGCTCCCCCGCGGTCAAGAGCATGTCGAGCTCGCGACCGGATGGCACGGGCACGACCTGCTCGGCGAGCTCGAGTAGCTCATCCGTCGTGTCGCCCATCGCGGAGACCACAACGACAACCTCGTTGCCCGCCTTGCGCGTTTCGACAATCCGTTTGGCTACGCGCTTGATGCTTTCGGCATCGGCAACGGACGAGCCGCCAAACTTCTGCACGATCAAGCCCATCGACACTCCTGGAACGTCTGCGGCGCTCAGTTTTCGAGCCCAAGCAGCGATTCTAGCCGTCGGTGAGAGTTCAGTTTTCGACGAGTCGGCGGCCCTCGAACGCGCGCCCGAGGGTCACCTCATCGGCGTACTCCAAGTCGCCCCCGACGGGGAGTCCCGAGGCAAGGCGAGTGACTCGCAAATTGGGGTAGACCAGCAGCCGAGTCAGGTACGTCGCCGTCGCTTCACCCTCGAGGTTGGGATCAGTGGCGATGATTACTTCGGTCACGGTGCCGTCGCTCAAGCGCGTCAACAATTGCTTGATCCTTAGG
>Ga0209512_1002387_pt1 | contig 20125 bp, 15 predicted proteins | sample frozenSSSSmetaG_FD_184142 | JGI IMG/M metagenome (GOLD analysis project Ga0209512, IMG submission 184142) | Glacier valley bacterial and archeal communities from Borup Fiord, Nunavut, Canada, to study Microbial Dark Matter (Phase II) -... | ecosystem: Environmental > Aquatic > Freshwater > Ice >... | reverse complement strand
AGATTTTTATTAATTTCCATACTGCTACGTTTATACAAATTTGTAACCCTTGATTTTGCGATATTGCATCAATAGGAATATCATTGGGTATAATATAAACCAAATCATATTTCTTATGAAGAAAATTTTACTCCTAGGGCTTTCGCTTTTCCTAGTAAGTGCTGTGGCATTTGCACAGGAGCGTAAAGTAACCGGAATAGTATCTTCGGGCGAAGACGGTGAGCCAATTCCAGGCGCAACCGTATTAGTCAAAGGTACTAGTGTTGGTGCTGCCACAGATATTGATGGTAAGTACTCATTGACCATCCCTACTGAAGGGAAAGTATTGGTGTTTAGTTTTATTGGAACTAACACTCAAGAGATTCAAATTGGTCAGCAATCTGTCATCGACGTTGTTCTGCAGCCAGATGTACAGAGTTTGAGTGAAGTCGTGATCACAGGTGCGGCAGGTATTGAGTCCAGACGAATAGAGATGGGTTACAATGCTACAAGTATCGAGACTCGCGATGTGGCTCAAGGTAGAGCTGCTAACGTAGCGGCTGGTTTGACTGGTAAAGTAGCAGGTATGCAAATCAACACAACTGGTTCTGGTGTAAACCCTAACGTAAGAGTTGTATTGAGAGGTGCACGTTCATTGACGGGTAATAACGAAGCGTTGATCGTAGTTGATAACGTGATTGTGCCTAATTCTATTTTGGGTGCCCTTAATCCACAGGATATTCAGGAAATTACTGTACTAAATGGTGCTAACGCAGCTGCTCTTTATGGTTCTGCTGCATCTAACGGTGCCTTGATCGTTGTTACTAAAAGAGGGAAATCTGGTTCTACTAGAGTAACTCTGGGTCACACAGTGAATCTTGAGCAAGTGAGTTTCTATCCTGAAATCCAGGATGAATTTGGTTCTGGTTATGCTGGTGGTTACCCACATCAGTATGTTCCTTATGAAAACCAGCAGTACGGTCCAAGATATGACGGATCTATGGTAGAGATTGGTAAGCCTTTGGAAGATGGTTCTATCCAGACTGTTCCTTATTCTAATACTGGAGCAAAGAACGATTTCTGGGAAACTGGGGTAACCAACCAAACTGACCTTTCTATCAGTGGAGGTGATGAGAATTCAACAAACTTCTTCTCTGCTCAGTATTTGGACAATGACGGTACTACTCCAGGTGATAATTTTAATAGAGCATCTGTTAGATTCAATAGCACTAGAAAATTCAACGATAAATTATCACTTAGTTTATCTACCAACTATGTACAGAATAGATACGACATCACTAGCGTAACTGCTGGTATGTTTGATAACATTCTGCAAACTCCATCTCATATTCCTTTGACTAGCTACAAAGACTGGAGAAATGATCCATTTGCAAATCCTAATGGATACTATAATGAATATTACGACAACCCTTATTTTGCGATGGAAAATAACCGTCGGGTAAAAGGAGACGATTTCCTAGTTGGTAATGTGGAATTGAAATATAAGCCGCTACAATGGTTGGATTTCACTTATCGTGTAGGTATCTCTAATAAAAGCTTTTTTGAGAAGAGCACAAGCGGGAAATTTACATTCTCTGATTATACCAAAGATATTTCAGCTGCAAAAACTGATATTGCCGGTGCCGTAGGTGACCTTTCTGGATTCAACAATCAGATTATCTCAGATTTCTTGATCAACATGAAGAAAGCTGTTGGAGATGATTGGTTCTTCAACCTACTATTAGGAAATCAATTAAGAAACAATAGGTATAAAGCTGTTGCCACAGGTGCAAACGGTCTTGTTATTCCGGGACTTTACAATGTGTCAAACAGAGTGGGTGAGGCTAGTGCCAGTGAAGGGAATTATGAAGCGAGCCAGATTGGAGTATTTGCACAATTGAAGACTGCATACAAAGATTACTTGTTCCTTGAATTGACTGGAAGAAATGACTGGGTTTCAACGTTGTCTAAAGAGAACAGATCCTTCTTCTATCCTGCTGCAAACGTTTCCTTTGTTGCATCAGAAGCTATTTCAGCCCTTCAGAATTCAAAAGTAATCAATCAATTAAAATTAAGAGGTGGTGTATCCCAAGTAGGCCAGGTTAACTTAGGTAACAAGAATGATTTTGGCGCTTACCAATTAGATCCTACGTTCAGTCCTTCCAATGGATTCCCTTATGGTGGCCTTTCTGGTTATTCTTTGGACAATCGTCTCGTAGCTGCTAATCTTAAGCCAGAGATCACTACATCTTTTGAGGTAGGTACTGATTTCATCTTGTTTAACAACAGGGTAAACGGTGCGTTTACTTATTACAAATCAGAGACTGAAAATCAAACTATTCCTACAGGAGTATCTTCTTCTACAGGATTCTCTTCATACTTGCAAAATACGGGGATTGTATCTAATGAAGGTCTTGAGACCATGTTAAACGTGACTGCCTTCTCAAGAAATAACTTCCAGATCAACATAGGGGCTAACTATACTTTCAATGACAATAAAGTCGTTGAACTTTCTGACGACTCGGAAAGACTAGCGATTTCTTCTGGTGGAAATGCTCAGGTGTTTGCAGTAAAGGGAGAGACTTTCCCGGTATTGATCGGTTCTGTTTATAATAAAGATGATCAGGGAAGAATTATTGTAGATGCTCAGTCTGGTTATCCAAGTGCTGCCGAGCAGCAAGTTATTCTTGGAAATACTACTCCTAAACACAGACTTGGTGTAAATGCGGAGTTCTTGTATAAAGGATTCAGATTGTATGCTTTGGCTGAATATAGAGGTGGTTATAGCATTCTTTACGATGGTGGTGGATCATTTGACTTCTCAGGGTCAGGTATCACTACTACTTATTTCAACAGAGAGCGTTTTGTGATTCCTAACTCTTCTTATGAAGATCCAGAGAATCCTGGTAGCTATATCGAGAATACTAACATTACTGTAACAGACGGTGGTGCAGGTTTCTGGACTGATGGTTCTTTCAGAAGAAACATAGCTGAAAACTATCTTGTTTCTGGTGACTATTGGAAACTGCGTGAAGTAGCAATTTCTTATGACTTCCCTGCCAGTTTGATGAGTAGAATTGGTTTCATCCATGGTGCTACGATCACAGCTCAAGGAAGAAACTTGTTGATATTCACACCGAAATCAAATATTTACACGGATCCTGACTACAACTTCTCTGATGGAAATGCGGTGGGTATCGTTACTCTGGCTGCAACACCTCCAACCAGATTCTTCGGTGGTTCTATCACATTAACATTTTAATTAGATTGAAATGAAAAATATACTAAGATTATTTATACTCGCTTCCTTTATCTCTCTCTCGTCTTGTGAGGAATTCCTAGGGGATAATGTGAATCCAAATCAGGCTACTTCCGCTACTCCTCAGTTGGTGTTGCCAAATGCTTTGACAAGTTCCGCAAATTTGCTTTTGTCATATAGCACTAGTGCTCAGTGGATCAATGGTTATACCGTCAATGCCGGAGGATACGGTGGATGGGGAGCGACTGTTACTTACAACATGACCACAACTTCTTACAATGGGCTTTGGTCTGCTACTTATGATGATTTGATTAACTATCAATACATCGAAGATCAATCAGCAGAGGATCCAGCGTTGGTATACTACAATGCTGCAGCTAAAACTATGAAAGCATTTGATTATGCGATGTTAGTAGATGTATTTGGGGATGCTCCATATACTGAGGCGCTTTCTGGCTCTGAAAATGTTACTCCAGTTTACGATAGCCAAACAGCTATTTATCAGGATTTGGTGGCTCAGTTAAGTACCGCTGTTACTATCTTCACTACAGCAGAAGGTGCTAACGGTCTTGGTTCTGCTGACGTAATGTTTGGTGGTGATGTGACTATGTGGGCTAAGTTTGCTAATACATTGAAATTGAGGTTGCTTATCAAAATGGCTTCTGCCTCTGAGACTAGTTCTTTTGCAGCAAGCGAATTTGCTAAGATTAACACAAGTGTCGGCTTCCTTACTAGCGATGCAAAGATTAACCCAGGGTACATTGCTACTTCTGGAAAGCAAAACCCACTTTGGGAGAGATATCACTCTAATGCTGCAGGTTCATTATCCGGATCTGGTAGATCGGCTATTCCTAGTACCTATACGTATACCTTCTATAATGGTAATAAATTACTTGACCAAGGAAGAGGTTATGCTACATATCGTAGTTACCCAACAGGTACTCCTAAGGGACAGCTTGGGAACTTAGTAGATAACCCTGCTGCGCTTTCTAATCAAACGGCATGGTACGTAGGTTCTGGAACTGGAGCTGATGCAACAAATAGCATAGGGGTATTGAAGGGTAGAACTGCTGATTTCCCAATAATGCTAGCGGCAGAGTCTTATTTGCTACAAGCAGAAGCTTACATGAAAGGATATCTTTCTGGGGATGACAAAGATGCTTTTGACAAAGGAATCCTAGCTTCTTATAGATATTTATATGAAGATATCTCAGGATCTACTTCTGCTGATTGGGATCCTGCAACTGATGTGCAATTGTACAAAGACGATAATCCTGATAGTTATTTAGTTCATTATGAGCAGGCATCTTCTCCAGCTGAAAAATTGGAAGCAATTATTACACAAAAGTATATCGCATTAAACTTTATTAATGGTCACGAATCTTGGGCAGATTTCAGAAGGACTGCATATCCAAAAATAGTAAATGGTTCTTCTAATCCTGCATTAAGTTTTGCATCTATCTTATCTACCTCTACAAGAGCTGATGAGCTTCCAGTAAGATACCTTTACGCTTCCTCTGAATTTCAACTTAATCCTGACAATGTTCCAACTGGAATCAATCAGTTTACAAGTTTCATCTTCTGGCAGGCCCAATAATCCTTAATTAATAGAAATAGATATGAAAAATATATTAACTAAAATAGGACTGTTTGCTGTTGCCATGGTGACACTTACATCTTGTTTGGATGAGGATCCACTTTTCGATCCCGACAAAACAGAAAATGTCATAGAATTCTTTGACATTGGGCTAATCGCTTCTCCAGGAAGTGTCTATCCTCTATATGTAACTTCTTTTACTGCAGCTGCTGAAGTAGAATTGAAGATTTTAGTAAGCTACTCAGGTGCGCAGGAGAATACTCAGAATATCAATGTGAAATTCAAATTGGATCCTGCGGCTTTAGAAGCATATAATGACTCTGAAGGAACAGATTATGAGGTTCTTCCTGCTAATTTGTATTCTATAGATGCAATGGAAGTAACTATTCCTAGTGGTCAGAGACAAGTTGAAAAGACTATCAAATTATTTACAAATAATTTCGATTTCTCTAAAAACTATGCTATTCCATTAACAATCACTGAATCATCTTTCGGTGTTATTTCTGGCAACTTTGAAACAGCTATTTATGCTGTGGGTGCTAAGAATAAGTATGATGGAGTTTATGAAGTTACTGGTGAGTTTACAGATCTGACAAGACCAGCGTTTTCAGGATTATATCCTTACAATGTAGAATTGAGAACAATTACAGCTACAACCGTCGGGCGTTGGGATTCTGAGTTCTTAGGTGGATACGGTTATGTATTCAACACAGGAGGTGGACTTAGCTACTTTGGTAGCTATGCTGCAGTCTTTAAATTTGATGATGCGAATAATGTTACTGCAGTTACTAACTATTATGGTCAACCTGCTGCTAATACTCGTTATGCTGAAATTGATCCTTCTGGAGTAAATAAGTATACTACCTTCTCTGAAGATGGTAAAACTCTTGAAGTAAGCTATTACATGTATCAGTCTGGTCAAATCAGATTGGTGTTCAAGGAGAAATATGAGTATGTAAGAGAAAGAGGTTAATTACTCATATCATATTTGAAATATTAAAAACCCCGGCGATTATATCGTCGGGGTTTTATTTTTTGAGGTAGAATTACGATGAATTCCATTTTCCGCATCTTCTGGTTAACTTTGCGGCCAATTCCTATTAGAGATGATTTACGTTTGTAGAAAAGAACACTTCAATGCCGCCCATAAACTTTGGAACCCAAAGTGGTCCGATGAAAAGAATGTGGAGATATTTGGACCTTGTGCCAATGTCAACTGGCATGGTCATAATTTTGAGTTAATCGTGATGGTAAAAGGATTGCCTGATCCTGATACCGGTTTCGTAGTAGACCTTAAAAAGTTGAGTACTATTATTCGCAATTTAGTGATTGAGAGAGTAGATCATAAAAACCTGAACGTAGACGTGGATTTCATGCAAGGCAAATTAGCCAGCTGTGAAAATCTAATTATGGAATTCTGGAAGATCCTTGAGCCTGCTGTGAATGAAATCACTTCTCATGGGGGCTTGCATAAGCTTACTCTTTACGAGACTCCCAGGAATTTTGTGGAGTACTTTGGTGAGTAATTTTTTTTAATTTAAAATTTGAAATTTAAAATTTGAAATCCCACAAACTCTACATCATCTCCGGTGAGCGATCAGGAGATCTACATGCATCTAATCTAGTGCGATCTCTTTTGGCTAAGGATTCAACGCTGAAGATTCGCGGGATGGGAGGCAGCTACTCCAAGGAAGCTGGTGTGGAATTGGCTGTAGATTACGCAGCGGTCGCTTTGATGGGTTTTTTGGAAGTGGTATTAGGTTTTCGAAAAGTATTAAAATACCTCAAGCTAGTTAAAAATGATATTTTAGCATATAAACCAGAAGCGATCATTCTAGTTGATTATGGTGGTTTCAATATGAAAATTGCAGCTTTCGCTAAAGAAAATAATATTCCTGTCCATTATTACATTCCGCCGAAAGTATGGGCTTGGAATCAAAAACGAGCATTGAAGCTGAAAGCTTATACAGATCAGATCTATTCTATTTTACCTTTTGAACCTACTTTTTTTGCAAAGTATGACATGCAGGTTCATTATGTGGGGAATCCACTATTGGACGAGATTTCAAAATTTTCACCTCATGAGTTTTTCTTTCAAAAGAATGAGCTGAGTTATCAGCCCATTATTGCACTCTTGCCTGGCAGTAGGGCGCAGGAGATCAACGCTATGTTAGATCGAATGGTAGAGTTGGTGAAAGAATTCCCTAATGCTCAGTTTGTAATAGCAGGTGTTGGCGATTTAGGTGTCAAAATCTATCAGCGTGGAATAGATGCCGGTATACGAGTGATATTTGATCAGACCTATGATCTGCTTTCTCATGCAATAGCTGCGGTGGTTACATCGGGAACAGCAACTTTAGAAGCGGCTTTGTTTAGAGTTCCTCAGGTAGTTGTGTATAGGACTAGCTCTATTTCATATGCTATAGCCAAGAATTTGATTCGTGTGCCTTACATTTCCCTAGTAAATCTAATTGCCGATAAAGAGGTCGTGAAGGAGCTTATTCAAAATGATTTTTCGATTCCTAATCTAAAAGCTGAGTTGCAGCAGATTTTGGGGAATCCAGTATACAGAGGTCATATGCTCCAAGGTTATGATTTGATCAAAGAGAAAATAGGAGAGGGGAGTGCGTCGGATACTGCAGCGGGACTGATTCTAGCATCACTTTTAGAAAAGCCAATTGATTAATGATAAAATCCTATTAACTTAATCCAAAGTTAAAACCCAACTCGCATATGCTCAGAATTCTTCGCTTTGGTTATGTACTTATATTATCGGTAGTTCTTATTTCTTGTGATTCTAGGGAGCCAGTTTCTATTGATTATACTGCCGAACTCGAAGAAGTTGCTTTAGAGGCCAATTTGCAGCCTGGAGAAATCTTGACAGCTATTGATTTGACTAGAGTTTTCACTAAAAATGAATGGGATAGCATTATAGTCATCAAGCCTTATGCGAAATATACTCATTTTAAGAAACTGGATTTAGAAAATAACTCTGATGTCAGATTCATCCTAAGAGAGATGCAGTTTGTTGATCACCATTATTATCTGTTATTTGTTCAAGAAAATGAGATAACAGCTTATGCTAAAATGAATAATTTTCACCGATTAGCAGTAACTGATAACGGTTTCTTCCCTGTGATTTCTAGGTCTAATCCTACAGTTTCATTAATACGATTGAAGGATGATCCTGATTTCTACCAATTTCAAAAGGTGTCTAATCAAAAAATCAAATAGTATCTAGTTGATTTTTGCGCATAAAAAAGCCCCGATTAAAATTTAATTGGGGCTCTTACTTAGATAGTTTATTTTAAGCTACTTGAAGTCTTTTGAATTTCGACTTATCGAATTTTTCATGAGCGTATTTCGCATCGATAATCAATTCTGTGATAGAATCATCTGAAGGAATGTCATACATCGCATCTGTGATGATCGCTTCGCAAATTGATCTCAACCCTCTAGCTCCAAGATTGAACTCTACCGCTTTCTCTACGATGAAATCAATGCCACTTTCTTCGAAAGTGACTTTCACTCCTTCATAATTAAGCAACTTGGCGTATTGCTTTACCAAAGCATTCTTTGGTTCTGTGAGGATTCTTTTCAAGACATCAGCATGAAGAGGGTCCAAATGCGTCAAAACAGGAAGTCTTCCGATCAATTCTGGAATTAAGCCAAAAGCTTTCAAATCCTGTGCTGTTACATATTGTAACAGGTTTTCTCGATCTGCTACCGCATCCGCTGCTGCCTTGCTGAATCCCAAAGGCTGAGTATTTAGTCTTTTACCGATATGCCTAGCTATTCCATCGAATGCTCCACCACAGATAAATAGAATATTCTCTGTGTTTACAGCGATCATCTTTTGGTCAGGATGCTTTCGTCCGCCTTGAGGCGGTACGTTCACGATAGTGCCTTCTAATAGCTTTAGCATGGCTTGCTGCACGCCTTCACCACTTACATCTCGTGTAATAGATGGGTTGTCTGATTTTCTTGCGATTTTATCCAGCTCATCTATATATACGATTCCGCGCTCAGCCGCTTCTACATTGTAGTCTGCTGCCTGTAGCAATCTCGTCAAGATACTTTCCACATCCTCGCCAACATAGCCAGCTTCTGTCAAAACAGTCGCATCGGCTATGCAAAAGGGAACTTCAAGGGTTTTTGCCAAAGTTTTGGCTAGATAGGTTTTACCTGTTCCGGTATCTCCAACCATAATGATGTTAGATTTTTCAATCTTTACATCATCATTCTCGTCTTTTTGGAAAAGACGTTTGTAGTGATTGTATACAGCTACCGTCAAAACTTTCTTAGCATCTTCCTGACCAATTACATATTGATCTAAGTAGCTAGTGAGTTCCTTAGGTTTCTTGAGTTTGATTTTTGGTTTTGCTCCATCTGGCTTCTTGGTTTTATCTTCTTCACCAAGAATCAAATGAGCTTGATCAATGCAGAAATTACAAATGTGTGCCGAGATACCCGACACCATTAGATCTACATCTTTCTTATTTCTACCGCAAAAGGAGCAGGTAACTTGAGCCATTATTTTGGTTTTTTAACTAGTACTTCATCGATTAGTCCATAAGCTTTCGCCTCTTCTGACTTAAGCCAATAATCTCTTTCGGAATCTTTCTCTATCTCTTCTGGAGTTTTACCAGTATGCACTGCTAGAATATCATATAATTCCTCACGCATAGATAGAATAAGCTTTAAGGAAATCTCCATATCAGTGGATTTTCCCTGCATACCGCCTGATGGCTGGTGAATCATTACTCTAGAATGCTTCAGCGCAGATCTTTTACCAGCTGCTCCGCCTGCAAGTAATACAGCTCCCATAGAAGCTGCTATTCCTGTACAGATTGTAGCCACGTCAGGGTTGATAAACTGCATCGTATCATAGATCCCTAAGCCTGCAGTCACTGATCCGCCTGGGCTATTGACATAAAGTAATACATCCTTCTTAGAATCTACTGATTCTAGGAAAAGTAGCTGTGCTACAATAATATTTGCAACATGATCATCTACTCCTGTTCCTAGGAAAATAATACGGTCCATGATCAATCTAGAGAATACGTCAATCTCTCTGAAATTCTGAGGCCGCTCTTCGATTACAGAGCGAGTCATGTTTTCAATATGTTGAGTGTACTGGTCAAAAGCAGTACCACTTACGCCTTGATTGTGAATGGCGTACTTACGGAATTCTTCTTTGTTAATCATCTTTCGAGTTTGTTGTGGTAAGCAAAAATAAAAAAAGCCCTTAAATAAGGACTTTTTTATGATGATTTAAGCGAATTACTTATCTAAAAGTTCCTTGAATTCATCAATGCTTATATCCTTTTCTTTTACATTGATTTTGTCAAGGGCAAAAGCAAGGACTTTTTCATTCTGAATTGAAGTAAGCATATTCATGTAGTTCTGACCTTCTTCACCTTTAAGGTAGTTGTCTACGAACATATCCATGCTGTCTTCCATCTGCGCACCAAGGCCAGAAGAGGCGAATTGCTCACGAACCATTTGCTTGGTTTTCTCGAGCACTTCTTCATGCTCTGCTTTGACTTCATTTTTGGTAGCAATCTCGTTGGAGATCAATGACCAAGTCAATTGTCTTGCGTAGATAGGAAATTCTTTTTCTACATCCGCTTCAGATACTTTGCCTTGATTGGCGATCAGAAGCCATTCTTTTAAGAATGCTTCTGGAAGATCCACCTTCGCAGCTTCAGTCAATACCTTCTTCAATTCTTCCTCAGTAAATACTTTGGATTCCCTGTCGTAGTTAGCTTGAAGAGTCTCACGTACTTTAGTGATGAATTCCTCTTCAGACTTCACTTCGTCAGGACCGAAGATTTTGTCGAAGAACTCTTGGTTCATTTCGGCAGTCTCAGTTCTGTTGATGTTTTTCACTGTTAAAGTGAAAGCTCCGTCTAGATCAGCAGATTCTTCTTCGCTTAGTCCAAAAGCCTCTTCCCATTGACCTTTCTTCACATCCTTCGCTTCGAATTCTACGACTGCTTCTTTGCTAAGCCCGATGAATTTACCAGCAAGTTTCTTAGTGATTTTAGTCAAATCCAAAGAAACAGTTTTCTCGAATTCACCTTCAGTAGCTTTCAAGTCACCATAGATATGGTCGCCTTCTTCGCTTATTTCTGGGTTAGTGCTATTACCGTATTGAGATTTAAGGTTGTCAAGCGTTTCATTGATCAACTTGTCGTCTACTTTGATGGAATATTTTGTTGCTTTGATTTTTGGATCAAGAGTAAGATCTACTGACTCAACGAATCCGATTTTGTAGTCAAATTCAAACTCTTTTTGAGTTTTCCAGTCGATCGCTGCATCTTGATTTTGTGGAAGTGGGTCTCCCAAGATTTTGAAAGTTTGTTCTTTCAAATAAGTATTCAGGGATTCGCTAAGGATAGCATTGATTTCCTCTACAAGTACAGAGGTGCCGTACATGCCCTTCACCATAGACATAGGAGCCTTCCCAGGTCTGAATCCTTTGATGTTAGATTTTTTGGCAAAGTCCTTAAGTTTTGCCTCAACCTTAGGTTGGTAATCTGCTTCGTTTAATTTAATTTTAATTGAAGCTTGATTTGCTGAATGCTTGTCTTGTGTGATTTCCAAAGCTCAAAATTTTAGAATGAAGATTAACTAAAAACCCCCAATCCCTACCCTGTTGTTGAAGACAGTTGAGTGATTGAGGGTTCGGTATTTAGTGCGGATAGAGGGACTCGAACCCCCATGCCTCGCGGCGCTAGATCCTAAGTCTAGTGCGTCTACCAATTTCGCCACATCCGCAATAAGTTCAATTTAGATTAGAAAATATGTTTCTAATTCCAATTGTGGATGCAAATGTAGGTACTAATATATAAAATGCAATAGCAGACAAAAAAAAATATTCAACATTTGACGCAAGATGAACTTAGACCACCATTTTTGTATTAAATTCCTCCTGTATGATTGAAGTGGACATAGAAGAAGAAAGAAAAGAAATACTTAAACGCTATCGTAGGCTATTGAGACAAGCAAAACCAATTCTAAAAGATGGCGATGCGAAATTGATAAAAAGAGCCTTCAATGTGTCTCTTGAAGCACATAAGGACATGCGCCGTAAGTCTGGTGAACCTTATATCTATCATCCGCTGGAAGTGGCATTAGTCTGTGTGGAAGAAATAGGTTTGGGCACGACCTCAATCGTATCTGCCTTACTTCACGATGTAGTGGAGGATACGGAATGGGAACTGGAGGATATTGAGCGCGAATTTGGCTATAAGGTCATGACTATTATAGATGGTCTTACCAAAATCGCCGGAGTTTTTGAATACGGAAGTTCGCAGCAAGCTGAGAATTTCCGAAAAATGCTCCTCACGCTTTCTGATGATGTGCGTGTGATTTTGATCAAACTTGCAGACAGACTCAATAATATGAGAACTCTGTCCAGCATGCCGAGGCATAAGCAGCTCAAAATTGCATCGGAAACCATGTATTTGTATGCTCCTTTGGCACATAGACTTGGGCTTTATGCGATAAAATCTGAGTTGGAAGATCTTTATCTGAAATACACAGACACTGCGACTTACAAGGAGATTGTTTTCAAAATCAATGAATCAAAATCCTATAGAAATAAATTCATCCGCAGCTTCATTCTGCCTATAGAAGAGGAACTCAATAGAACTGGACTGGAATTCACCATCAAAGGAAGACCTAAATCTGTTTTCTCTATATATAATAAGATGAAGAAACAGGGGATCCCTTTTGAGGAAGTATATGACCTGTTTGCGATTAGGATTATTTTGGAAAGTGACCTGGATAGTGAAAAAGCTGATTGCTGGCAAGTTTATTCTATTGTGACAGATTTTTATAGACCAAATCCAGACCGACTTAGAGATTGGATAAGTACACCACGTTCCAATGGTTACGAATCACTCCATACTACAGTAATGAGTGGAACTGGGCAATGGGTTGAAGTGCAGATTCGAACCGAAAGGATGGATGAGATAGCTGAGCGGGGTTATGCTGCTCATTGGAAATATAAAGACAAGGAAAACTCCAAGGGACCTACTGGGCTGGATGACTGGATTACTCAAGTGAGAGGTTTGCTGGAGTCCAATGATGGGAATGCGATTGAATTTATGGATGATTTCAGAGGAAATCTATTTCATGATGAAGTCTTTGTTTTTACTCCTAAGGGGGATTTGAAAGTTCTGCCGTTTGGGTCTACTGCATTGGATTTTGCTTTTGAGATTCATACAGAAGTAGGGGCTAAATGTATAGGAGCAAAAGTCAATCAGCGATTGGTGCCTATTTCCCATAAGTTGAAAAATGGTGATCAGGTAGAAATCCTTACTTCAAACAAGCAAAAGCCTTCAGAAGATTGGCTCAACAACGTTGTTACCACTAGAGCAAAAGCCAAAATCAAGGATGCGCTTCGAGAGGATAAGAAATCCGCAATTCTTGATGGAAGAGAGATAGTCCAGCGCAAGATGAAACAGATGAAGATGGAATTCAATTCTGAATCTGTAGAAAAGCTTCGGGCATTTTTCGAACTGAAAACTGCAAATGAATTTTATTTTCGAGTTGGTATTGGAGCAATTGACCCGACCTCGATCAAATCATTCAAGGATTTTAAAGCAACGCAAAAACTTCAAAACAAATCCAGTCAGGAGAAAGTAAGGGACGAATCTTCTTTCACCAAAGAGATAAAAAGTCTGAAAGGACCAGATCACGATCAGCTACTGATCGGAGAGGATATGGATGTGGTAGATTACATTTTGGCTAAATGTTGTAATCCTATACCTGGGGATGATGTCTTTGGTTTTGTGACTGTAAATGAAGGAATCAAAATTCACCGTACATCCTGTCCTAATGCGCTAGAATTGCTTTCCAACCATGGAAACCGAGTAATAAAAGCAAGGTGGACAAGTCAAAAAGAGATCGCCTTTCTCGCTGGTTTGCGAATTATCGGGACAGATAGAGTTGGACTGATTAATGATGTGACCAAAGTGATTTCAAATGAGCTGAAAGTGAATATGCGCTCTATCACGGTAGATTCGGATGCAGGGATTTTTGAAGGGACAATTAAGCTGTATGTGCACAGCACAGAGCATCTTGATAAATTGATCGAAAATCTAATTGAAGTGGATGGGATATTAAAGGTTTCAAGGTTTGATTGATGCAATGAATCTTTTCTTACTTACAAAAGTTATATTTGAAAAAATACCCAGCTAATGCCTTTGAATACAAATCACTTCGAAGAGGTAAAAAAGATGTTTACAGCTTATCTTGAAACAAAGAAGCTCCGAAAAACACCGGAGCGCTATGCTATCCTCGAAGAAATCTATAGCCGAACAGGACATTTTGATGTAGAGTCTCTCTACATCAGTATGAAAAATAAGAATTACCGCGTAAGTCGCGCGACTGTTTACAATACGCTGGATCTTCTGGTTGAATGTGATTTGGTGACTAAGCATCAGTTTGGTAAAAACCTAGCTCAATTCGAAAAGTCCTACGGTTTCAAGCAGCACGATCACTTAATTTGCACAGATTGTAATCAGGTTCTTGAATTTTGCGATCCTAGAATCCAAAACATTCAAAATACAGTGGGTGAAATTCTGAACTTCAAAGTGCTTCACCACTCTTTAATATTGTATGGCAATTGTCTCAAAGAGAATTGTGAAAACAGAAAAGAAGAAATACCCTTGAAAGACAAATTATAATCATATGAAATTGACATATAATACAAGTAAGGATGAGCTTGCTCATTACCTATTTATTCAGGGTGATTTGATTGGAGATGAAGTAGGGCCTAAACTCGTCGAGGTTGTTTCCGATGCGGTGGAAGAAGGTGCCAAGAATTTCGTGGTTGACCTGAGTGAAGTGAGATACATCAGTTCCAGTGGAATTGGTCTTTTGATCACTATGCTTACAAAAATGAGAAATAAAGATGGTGAAGTGTACCTGACCGCACCATCTGACCACGTTAAGAAACTGTTGATTATCACCAAGCTGAATAATATTTTTACGGTTTTTGATTCGGTAGAGGAGTTCAAAAAGTCAGCAATAAACTAGTTCTTAGCAATATTTTTTTTCTATAGTTAATACGTCACGTTTTTTGCGTTGAGCAAATAATTACATCCTTTCTCTTGGTTTTGTATGGGCTTATCGCAAATTTCACGCTTCAAAAAGACTAGTGTAACAGATAGACCGCACATCAAATGAAGATGGATGTACTTCTAGGTCTCCAGTGGGGAGATGAAGGAAAAGGAAAAATAGTAGACGTTTTAGCGCCTGATTATGAAATTGTAGCCCGTTTTCAAGGTGGTCCCAATGCTGGGCACACCTTAGAATTTGACGGGATCAAGCATGTTCTGCATCAGATCCCTTCTGGGATTTTTCGCTCACAGATACTTAATATAATAGGCAATGGTGTCGTACTCGACCCAATTGTCCTGAAAAGGGAAATTGATGGATTGGGTAAATTCTCGATTGATTACATGAAAAACCTGGTGATCTCTAAGAAAGCCACGATTATCATCCCTACTCATAAATTACTTGACGCTGCTCTTGAGCAATCTAAAGGTGATAAGAAAATTGGTTCTACCTTAAAAGGTATCGGTCCAACGTATCAGGATAAGATAGGAAGAACTGCACTTCGTGTAGGAGACATTTTAAGTCCTGATTTCAAAGAAAAATACGAAGCGCTTGTAGCTAAGCATAAAACTACGCTTTCATTCTACAATCATCCTTTGGATGAATTGCCAGGAATGGAAGAGCAATTCTTCTCAGCAGTTGAGTTTTTCAAGACTTTAAATCTGATAGATAGTGAATATGTGGTTAATGAAGCCTTGGATTCCAAAAAGAGAATTCTTGCTGAAGGCGCACAAGGTTCATTGTTAGATGTTGACTTTGGTAGCTATCCTTTTGTGACAAGTAGCAGTACAATGGCAGCCGGAGCTTGCACAGGATTAGGAGTTGCTCCTTCTAAAATCGGTGAAGTTTTCGGAATTTTCAAGGCATATTGTACCCGAGTGGGTAGCGGACCTTTCCCAACCGAACTGTTCGATAAGGATGGAGAGGACATGAGAAAAGAAGGGAATGAATTCGGAAGTACTACCGGTCGCCCTAGAAGATGTGGTTGGTTGGATTTACCTGCACTACGTTATTCTATCATGATCAATGGTGTTACGCAACTATTCATGATGAAAGGTGATGTATTGAATATCTTTAAGGACATCAAAGTTTGTACGCATTATGTGCTTCCTACAGGAGAGAAAATTGACAAATTGAGCTTTGAGATAACAGAACAAGATGTTTCTCCAGTCTATAAAACGATGAAAGGATGGAATTGCTCTTTGGAAAATATTAATGCATATGATGATTTCCCGACAGAATTGAAAGATTATGTTGAATATTTGGAAACAGAATTGAATGTTCCAATCAAATTAGTTTCAGTTGGCCCAGATCGTACTCAAACGATTTTGCGATAATCGAGCTTACAATACTTGAAGCCCTTGATTTTTAAATCAAGGGCTTTTTTATTTCTATGCGTTTAAAGTGTATTTTGGCTTTCCCAAAAACCTAGCCTAGCATTGAAATTTTTAATATTAGCCATTGCGCTCTACTTAGTATCTTTCACTACCTACTCACAAGTTGGCTTTCCTTACTGTGAAACTTTTAGTGCTGAAGAGTCAATTGGATCAGCGACTGTTTTTGGAGGTAGTGCAAGGTTAGTTGATGGAGTGCTGCGTTTGACAGATGCACAAAGAGAACAAAACGGGTATGTTTATATAGACATTCCTTTTTCTCCAGCTTATGGGATAAAAGCTTCCTTCGAATATTTTATGTATGGAGGGAGTGGAGCAGATGGGCTTACCGTATTTCTATTTGATGATGATGTGCAGAATTTTAGACCTGGCGGTTTCGGTGGCGCATTTGGATATACTCAGAGAGATAATGTACCTGGGATGACCGGAGGTTATTTGGGCATTGGTTTCGATGCTTTTGGAAATTATAGTAATTCTAGTGCAGGCAAAATCGGAGGATTTTCTGGTTCCCCAAATGGCTTGTACCCTAATAGTATTTCGATAAGAAAAAGTGGGGCAGGTCTCAATGGCTATCAGTTTGTTGATGGGAAGATGACTGTAGATCCGCCTTCTGGATCACTCGGACTGGCTTTGGATGTAGAATACCAATTCCCATTGAGTTCTGGTGGTCCTGGGACTGGGCGAGTAACAGATCCTGCTATTCCTGGTTATCGCAAAGTTTTTTTGGAGTTAGAGCCTAATCCTAATGGCGTAGGATATCTTTTGAAATTAGAAATGGTAGTTACTACTGTAACTAATGAACCTAGGACAATTACTATTTTTCCAGGCGTTCCTTTTCCATATGAGCCTTCAAAGAATCTGAAAATAGGCTTTGCTGCATCTACTGGAGGAGAGACAAATATCCATGAAATTAGAAATCTAATTGTTGAAGTATCCAATGATGAAGGTCTGCAATCTCCATCAGGTGTTGATTTCTCAGATTTTGCATCCTGTGAAGGACAAGAGAACACTTATTATATTACAGATGAAGAAGTGATTCTTCCAAATGAAAATTCTGAGATAAGATGTTTGCAATTTTATGCATCACTTGGTGATATAGAAGAGGAAAGTGAGGACATCTGTGCCCAAGGGAAATGTCGTGAGGAGAATAGAGTATTAGAATTACCTCAAGGCACTTTCACTGCAGGGACAAATGGCGGAGATTTTACATTTTTTCCAAATGAGGGATTTACAGATCAAAGTGTCACTGTTTACTATACAATTACGGATACCTACGGAAAAAGCTCTGCTGGCAATGCGATGACATTGAAAATCCAAGAATCTCCAGAGCCTGTAAGTATATATGTCGATGGTAATTCCGACTTAGTAGAAGAAGTGCGATTATGTGGAGGAGAATCAGTGACACTTACTTCTAAAGGTGATGAGGTATATGAGCGCTACGAATGGTATAAAGATGATGAACTTATAGAAGGAGCCGTTTCTGAGAAATATACCGCGAATACCGTAGGCGAGTATTTGGTGAAAGCTTATAATCGTAAGAATTGCCCGGCGATCTCCAATTCCATTTTGGTGAGTTTCCCTGAATTCCCAGACTTTGATTTTATTTCTCCAGTAGTAGGTTGCACGCCTGGCCAGTCAGTGGATGTAACAAATAGTATTTCCAAATATGACCTGCTTACCTATGATTATAAGCTTACTAGGGGAGGGCAAACTTATTTGAATGATGAAATGAATTCAATCTCCATTGCTGGAGAGTATGAACTTCAGATAAAGCATGTTGATTTAGACTGCTATTCATCGCCCGAACCATTACAAATAGTGATTCTTCAGGAAGAGCTTTTGGCGGAATTCGAATTTGAAATACAAGGAACAGGAGTGAAAGGGGAGGACGATGGAGGATTCTTTCCCGATGATGTGTTCCAGTTTTCTGATCTGTCGGCTGATGGTACTGTAAGTTGGAATTGGGATTTTGGTGATGGCTCGATATCTACTGAGCAAAACCCTACACATATATATGGTAAAAAAGGTGACTTTGATGTAATGCTTACTATTACTAATGAGTGGGGATGTGAATCATCAGAGGTTAGGACGGTTTCAATAATCAGAAGCTACAGACTTATGTTTCCTACTGGCTTCACTCCTTTAAAGAACGAGAATCAATTTTTTGTCCCAAAATCTAAGGGACTAGTTTCTGGACAACTCTTGATTTTCAATACTTGGGGGAATTTGATTTTTGAAACGGACGATATCAACACTGCTGGTTGGGATGGGAAGCTAGATGAGAAGCTACTGGACGCAGGGTTTTATGTATATAGGTATAATGGAGTTGCTACCGATGGAGAAAAGGTGACTAAAGCAGGTAAATTCAAATTGATTAGATGATGAGGATTTACTTAGTATTTGTTTTTCTATTTCTTTTATCTTCTAGGGCTTTCAGCCAAGATGTACAGTATTCGCAGTTCTATGCCAATCCTTTTTATCTGAATCCGGCACTCGCGGGAAGTACTGGGCTCACTAGGGTGGGAGTTAACTTCAGGAATCAATGGCCAGCTTTGGATCAAAGCTTTATTGCATACACTGCTTATGCAGATCATTTTTCTGAAAAATATAATTCGGGCTTAGGAATAATTGTTTCCGGAGCTAGGGAGTCTTTCAATCAAAGCAGGACAGATGAAATCGGTTTGGTGTATAGCTATAGATTAAGATTAGGAGAAAAGCGTTTGCTTCATGTTGGAGCTCAGGGAAGTTTTTTATCAAGAGATGTGCTTTTTGACCAAGTTATCTTGGGAACTCAATTAGATATAGATAAAGGTGTAGTAGTAGGCGAGCCAGGTGCTGGCTTTTCGGGAGATAGTCGCCTTAGAGCAGGAGATATAAATGCGGGACTCTTATATTATGAAGATAAGTTTTGGTTTGGATTCTCTGCCTTTCATTTGTTGGAGCCTCAGATTAGCTATTTGGAATTGAATTCAAATAGGCTTCCGGTCAAATATTCACTGCACGGAGGAGTTAGGTTTAATCTAGCTCCGGGGAATATCAATGACTTCTTCAATAATACAGATCAGGAGAGATCGCTTGCATTGGCATTTAACTATAAGGCGCAGGGAGCTTTTGATCAGTTAGACCTAGGAGCGGAGTTTTATTTTGAACCTTTGATCCTTGGTTTTTGGTATCGGGGTCTTCCTAGCAAGTATAATTTACCAAATAATGAATCCTTAATAGGGCTAATTGGAATTGAGTTGGACTCTGGGCTGGACTTTGGATATAGCTTTGACTATTCTATTTCAAAATTGGGTCAGCGTGTATCTGGTGGAGCCCATGAGATTTCTTTGAGGTATGTTTTTTCACCCAGCAACCAACGTAAAAAGGATTATTCGGAGCTTCCTACATTCAGATATTAATTCAAATCTTGAAAGTTCAAGAGATTATTTCAAGGAATGTATTTTGGACAGAACACCTAGGTGGAGTGGTGGTCGTTTTTGCTTGATCAGGGCATATTTATTTCCAAAAATCTTTGCGGGTTGTATTCAAGCAGTTATGTGTTTTGAGGGGATATTTTGCAAATAGGTCTTGTGTTTAAGAATAAAAGGCAGATATTTGCACTCCCAAACGAGGCGAACGGCAGCGGAAACGGGAAGAGTTGAGAAGCTCAAAAAGTATTGAAAAATTAAATTTTGCAAAGGGTTTGGAAGTCAGGAATGATCACTTACCTTTGCGCTCCCTTCAGGACGGAAGGGGGATAAAGCGGAGAGAGGTTAGCCT
>Ga0209512_1002383_pt1 | contig 20143 bp, 24 predicted proteins | sample frozenSSSSmetaG_FD_184142 | JGI IMG/M metagenome (GOLD analysis project Ga0209512, IMG submission 184142) | Glacier valley bacterial and archeal communities from Borup Fiord, Nunavut, Canada, to study Microbial Dark Matter (Phase II) -... | ecosystem: Environmental > Aquatic > Freshwater > Ice >... | reverse complement strand
CAACAACAAGCTACATCGTCTCACAAGCCCGCTTCTCTAATCTTTCTGCTCCTCGCCAGCAATTCGCATTTGACCATCCCCCTCTCTTTCCCAATTTCTCTTCGCCCAGTCAGTATGAGAGAAGGACAAGAGACACAGCTTGCTGATACTCCAGAGATCATACAATCGCCTGTTGTTGGAAAGCGCCGTTCTCCTTATCCATTATTGTTTCCGGAATAGCCTCTTCCATCATCCAGAACCGAGAGACTTCTGGTTCGCGGGAAAGAGGGATATTCCATCATTTGCTTGCAGCCCATGGGACTTTCACGAACAGTTTCTCGTACTCCGCTCGGGGACAATCCTAGTCCTCTGCAATGATCGATCCACAGTGCGAGTAATTCAACAGTTTGATGTTCCATCTCCACAGGAACATGAGGTTGAAGTTGAATCTGCAAAATTTACCTAATTCCTTCTCCTCCCCATCCGGAATCAGAATATGTTCCGGTTCTTTATATCCTCTGGAGCGTTCTCTCTCGTCCAAATCGACCCTTCCATGCTGCCTCCTTCCAAACCCAAAAAGATCCAACTCCCCTAAAACTTGTGTGGTTTTGTATGCCCTGCGTGGGCCAAATGCATTTTGTTTGCTCTGTAAATTGTTGGTGTCGTTTCAATGAGGGTTGAAGAAATCCATCGAGCTGGACTGCAAGTGCAGGAAGTTGCGATGCTCTACCAGATCCACAGATTTGTTTGTGCTTCGAATATATTTTGTTGTACTGTAGGTTGCGTTACTTTGTCTGAAACCTGGGTGGCCCGATCAAGGCTGTGTTGAGGTAGGAAAACCTCGAGGAGTTGCTGCCGGCTTGCAACAAAGCTTCACTGCATCCACCTTCCTCCTAGGCTGACCACTGCCCGTGGCCGCTCCCCAGCACAATCCCATCTGCCACTATGACCGGAGCCGCGCGTGAATTGTCAGGCCCTAAGTAGGATCCGAGATCCAGTCGCAGTCGCTTTCGAGGTTGCCATCGTCCTACTAGCCACGCTGTTGTCTTGAGCATGATTGGTTGGCAGCCGCAGGATTTGAACCTACTAGCACAAGCTGTCTTCCTCTGCTCTGGCCATGAGCAAAGTATACACAGCAGGTGCTCACCAGGAGAGGCAATGCCAGCTACCTCTCCGGCCACCACAATACTCGTGCGAACACCGAATCAATGGCTGTTTCGTGATCCCGAGGCCTAAGTTTCTGCCTCAGGAAATGAGAACTGGATTGTCGGTCACGTGACTCGAAACTCAGTACACCGTCAATTCTTGGCGTTATCCAAACTCACGAGTATGCGAATTTCAGGAGCTCAAGTAACTCTCGAGTTATCTGCTAATCCTGGGTCAAAGGTTGGCTTCCCGTCCATTGCGTCGTCTTGTTGGTATCGATTCTTCTCCTCGTTTAGGGTAGCCGCCATCTGCACCTCAACCGTTAACAATATCCCCATTTGGTGAAGCAATTCATTGATACAACTTGCAACGCTGGATCCCAGTAGCATTGGCATCAAGAGCGACAGCAACAGTATATTCAGTAGAGTTGTCATATGTCGTTCCCTCCCACACCTCATCACCTTCATCCCAATATCGGAACGTTGTTGTCGCCGGATCCAAAATATTGAAGAACGGGCTGAAAATGGGCTCCATAAATCCTCCCATTAAGATGTGGACTCCCTTGACGTTCTTCTTCGTGTCCAAATAGGCTTTGATATGCTTCATGGGGCCCTCGGGGAAAAGCTGGCCGAACTCCAGCTTTGTGTAGTCGAGCGCCCAGTCGCTAGCAATGTATCGTGGAACGTTCGCCTCCTCGCACGAGTCGATCAGCATTTTCTGCCCGTCGATCATGAGCTTGTCGTCGCCGAGATAGCAGCAAACGACAACATCGCAAATCTTTTACGAATGACCGTACCGCAGCAGCGTCAAATGCTTCGCCTTGGATTATTTGGACTTGCGGCGATGAGGAAAGAGAGGCTGAGACCTTGTTAGCATCATGGCAGTAGCCTCTAATAGCCACGTCATGGCGCTGGAGGTGCGCCGCCAGAAGCCGCTGATTGACGAGTCGATCAAGAACGGAGTCGACCATTTCGTGTTCTCCTCCCTCGACCGTGGTGGACCTGGGAAGAGCGAGAAGAACTCTACCGACATCCAGCACTTCGCGACGAAACATCGAATTGAGGAATACTTGAAGGAAGAGAGTGGGAACGGGTCGAAGATGGCATTCACAATCCTGAGACCTGTGTGTTTTATGGACAATTTGACCCCAGATTTCACAGGAAGGGCTTTCGCTATGTGGAGAGGGGTTGGCAACAAACCTCTGCAATTAGTCTCCGTTCAGGACATCGGCGTTTTTGCTGCGAAAGCCTTTTCGAATCCGGAATATAAAGGGAGAGCGATTTCCCTCGCAGGCGACGAATTGACGTTGGAGCAGGGGAAGAAAGTTTTTAAAGAGACGATGAGATATTCTATGCCGGAATCCTTTGGCTTCGTAGGCACAGGCATCAAGTTCATGAAGGAGGAGATGGGAACCATGTTCAAGTGGTTCGAGACTGATGGATACGGTGCAGATATTCCAGCGTTGAGGAAAGAAGAACCGGCGTTGCAGAATTTAGGCAAGTGATTAAAGGAGAGCAGTAAGTTTTCGAAGCACTAGGAGATAAGTGAAGGAGAGAATATTTGTACTTTCAGTGCTTATATCAACGGTGTAGAACTTGACTAAGTAAATCAAAATCATTCCCCTCCGCCTCAGACTACTTCAGATCCTGCGCCATAGTCCTCTTGCATCGTGTCCATCAAGATAACCAACTCCAAGATAAATGAATGGGACAAGTGGTGTGTGGCTTAAAGCATCTTGCCACGTTGTCTGGCGAGACTCGACGTTCAGCGCCAGGGGATCAGCGCGGGTTTCGGAGGCCGCGTCGAAGGCGTCGGGCGTGATGTTGTCGCCGCTGGTATAGGGTGAGCTCAACATAGCGCACGCCGATATGTTTGATTTGGGGATCGAGCGTGCGCGAGGCCACGTCCTCGATCCCGTCGAAGTACTCGTGGTTGGTCTGGAAGATGAGAGCTCGCCATCATAGGTTGATTTGCGTGAGCAGAGAGTGCGGCATTTTTTCATGCATGATCTAGAGTCCTTCTTCTGGGTACTCTTCTGGATATGCATCCATTACAATGGACCGAATGAGGAGTTGGTTGTTCCACAGTTTGATAAATGGAACTACGTGGATATGGAAGAGTTGGCAAAGTTGAAATTGGGCACCGTGGCAGACGAAGATATATTTCGTCAGAGGGCAACAGAATACTTTACACCGTATTATGAACCGTTGATTCCCTGGGTCAACAGACTACGGAGGGTTGTTTTCCCCGGTGGTGGAAAATGGAAGGAAGAAGATATGCACCTCTACTCTCGGATGAAAGAGATCCTTCAGGCAGCGCAGAAGGACCCGAAGGTGGCAGATTAGATGCGCCAACTTAAAATAGTGCTATAATATAAAGATATCAATACTAGAAGTCAAAGCTCACGTGCAAAGAATGATATAGGACGAAACGGGTGACGAATAATCGGAATGAACCTGTCTAGGCTAAGATACATAAAACATTTGTATGACATGACGCTCAACGTGACTGCTCCCACTCCATTGTCACTTCCTCTTCCAAAGCTCCATGGTTGACGATGAGTGTCCTTAAAGTCATCAATCTAAGCATTGTTTCTTCGAAATAATTCGACACTTCAAAATCTTTCGACGCTGCTTCGAAATGTTTCAACTGTGCTTCCATTAAATCGTCAATTTCCTTCAGCGCTGTGCTCGTAAATAGTCGGTCGCTACCGATATATTCCTGAACCGTTGTCTTCCTCCGAATTCGTCGACCAGAACTACTTGAGGCCGAAGTCGGACGCTTTCGCTTGCGTTCTGTTGACAACGGCACTGCTGTAGGACTGAGATTTTGACCATTGACTCTTTCAATCAGAGGCTCATCATCTGGCGTAATGTGTTAGACTTGAATAAGGTATATTGATAATCACGTACCGTTCTTTGCGAGAGATGCTCTGCAGCCATGGCGAACATCAACAACATCGGTGTCGTCATCCTTGGCGTGCCTGCTTGGTATCCCTGAAATAACCACTGGCTCGGGCCCTGTCAGGTCAATTACCAAAGGCATTGTGGTGCATTCCTTTCGCAGCCCGGTTTTGGTGAGAAGGCTTTTGTGCCGTAAATTGACAAGATCCTGGCGCCGTCAGTTTACGGAACTTGACATAACAATGAAGCAAGTCGATCATACCTCTGCGTTGTGCAGTTTCTCACAGACAATAAGAGCTGGTTCAAGATCGACCTCAGGAACTGTCGCTTCAGTTGGTTCTTGAAGGGCTGGCTGAGGGGCGAACTCTGGAGAAGTCGCTTCAGCTGGCTCTTCGGGAGCTGTCTCGGGGATGATATCTGCCGCTGTCGCTTCACCTGGCTCTTTGGGATCAGCCTCAGGGGCGAGCTCTGGAAGAATCGCTTCAGCAGGTTCTTGATGTAGCTCGATGATCTCCACCTGACTAAGTCCAGGTTTCAAGAGGTCGTCAAAACTGAGCCAGTCCACTGCGTGCCAGTCACCCCCCCCTGATGCCGCTGTGTACGTGATTTGCGAAAACAGCTCATCGAAGTCGGAATCGGGGCTGTACGGAGTAGAGCAATCCTCAGTAAGCCACTCAGAGAAATCCACATCTGACATGATTTGGCTTTCGCTATCCTCTGATGTCGGAGCCGATGAGACCATGTTGATCTTGCAATGGATTTGAACGAAGGATGACGATGGAGGAATTCTTGGATTTGAACGAAGACTGAAGACGGAAGACTCTTGCTCTTCAGAAGTGGGATGGCCGCCTTCTTATAGAGCTCCTCCACGCAGGATGACTTGGATTTCCCATCATATCATCCGCGCGATCCGTGTCAGTCTTCGGGGCAGTGCCCTCCACAAAGCTGCTGCCAATGATCTTTCAGGAGCGTGGTTCGTAGGAACCTATGGGGCCGATGAGATGAAGAACCCCTTGGCCTTGTCATCCTCACCCATGTCAGTGGGTAACAGCTGAGATGAAGGCGCGTTTGCAGCAGATATCAGGGGTAGCTATGGTCTCTCGAGGGCGCTTGTTCCGCCGTCTCTCAGCAGAATGCGAGGTTTCTTTCCACCTTGGACTGCATCAATCATGTGCCATAGTCCTCAGCATCTACGATACGAAGCTGTCTTTTGGGGCATTGTGTCCATCAGGACAACAAACTCCAAGAGGAATGAGTGGGGCAAATGGTGTAAGGGCTAAAACATCTTGCCACCTTGTCTAGACGCCTTGGGACGTGCAGCTCGAGCTGCCCGTGGTCCCATACGGTCTGGCGAGACTTGGTCTTCAGCGTCAGGAGGTCAGGGCAGGCTTCGGAGTTTCGGAGGCCGCGTCGAAGGCGTCGGGCTTGTATGTGTTGGCGGCGCTGGCGAGCAGTATCTAGTTCGCGGATGCGCAGCGGGGGATCTAAGTCAATCAGGGTGTGGATGATCCACTCGATCGTTTTGCAGCCTGTGTATCGAGCGTGTGCGGCCGCGTTCTCCATCGCGCCGCAGTACTGGAAGATGAGGGCTTGCCATCTTGGGTTGTTTTGCTTGTGCAGAGAGTGGAGCAATTTTTGTATGCTGAATATCCGGTCGTCTCTGTGCCTCTGATGTGTCCATACGAGGACGCAGACATCCTCCTGGGGGTTTGGGTTCTCATCGGCCTGCTTATTCGCCTGCACGTGGAGCTCCAACGCATTCTTTAAGAGCGTGTCTGACCATGCATCTAGTTCATTTGATATCCGAAGTGTTCCTCATCGCGGCGACGGATCCGTGGTCGAACTGCACAGTTGGTTCCCGTGTATTCCCTCGCCCCATTCATTCACGGCCTTTATGAAGAGGAAGTTTTCCGAACCGATCGGTTTCGCATCCATCTTCTGGATATCTGCTCAGCAGCCAGTTCACTCTGCTTTTGACTGGCACGAGAACCAGTCTGGAATACTCCTCGTTGTTGAGTGAAACGGGCACCTTGAGAAACAGCCAGTTCGACCGGTGTCGCGCAGATCCATCCCACTGTGTAATCATCCCGGGTCCAGCTGGCTACCCATCGTTGCGAGATTTTGCCGGCGAGATTGTGCAAGGCTGCTCGAGGCATGTGCAGTCCTCAGGCTTCTTTCGTGCTGCAAAGTCCATATCTAGCAGAGCGCACTCTGTATAGAAACTTGAGAGCTTTTCACGTATTTTGTGATATCCTTCCTAGCCACCGCAACCTGGAGTATCTCTTCGATGAGGTAAGGAAGAGGTCGTGGTACTCGGGAGGCCGATTGTGAAGTTGGCGTAGATCAACTGAGACCAGCTAGATCAGCACTCATTTTCTCCCGGCGCCCTTGCGGGCTGCCCTCACTGCCTACACCATTTCATAGGAAGCCGCCGGACTCTCGGGCTGTGATCGCTGAATGCTGACAGAAGATCCTTTTCAAGTTCATCCCAGCACATCCTAACGGGCAAGTTCGCACAAAGATGCTTGTCCACCTTGCAGAGACAATCTGCTGACTCGGGGCCCCACCACGTTCTACCGTGTGCGTACTGCGGGTGTAGTTCTCGCTGGAAAATGGCCTCTTCGAGCGACGCTTGGTGGGTACTGGTCCAGAACTGCACTCTTACTGTCCCTTGTCTGCTATCATGTCGTGCCCCTCAGCGCTTGAACATAAATCTCCATCTCAGCTCCTCCATGCCAAGTTCGTATGTTGTAAATTGTGTTGTGGCAAGGTCGCAATAGCGAACTAAGTGTGAGCTGTAGTTCTGAGTTGGTTTTCTGTAGGTATGCAGAATTTTGGTGAAGATCGTAGGTCTGGCTTGCTCACTTTTCCACCATGGCATCGACGTCTGGAAAGTTGCGTATGAGGCTTGTGTGTTTTTTAGTCAAGGACATGCATTCAGGATGTAACATATGTTTAGGAGGCGGCTTTTGATCGTCAGCACTATTTCGCATCTCGGATATCCTATGCCCACCTCAGATGGAAAACTAACCGCTCAAAGCTGCCATCTTGGCCTTATGAATCCCGCACTCGCAAAACCCCCTGAATATTTGTGTATGAAGGCGTCGATGTCCGGAACGCTGATGAGGTTTGTTGTGTCTGAAGCCAACCTATGACCGAAAATCGTCGAGTGCAGCATGATGGAGAATCGTTAGTCCGCAAGAACTGTCTCCTTGTGTTTTATTTCCCTCTCCCTCTACAGTATTGCCGATCATGACCACAGCGAAAAGAGCTGAGTGTATAGTTCCCACTTTCGAGGCTTAGAGTAGGTGGCTCAGATACATGACGAATCAAGTAAAAATATACCCTTGCTTAGTATACTATGCTAAGACGGCTAAACTTCGGACTTGACGCGAAACTGACGCGAAAAATTTGCTCCGCCGCATTATGCTCACCCTGCTCACCCTGCTCACCCACTGCTCACCCTCTGCTCACCCTGCTCACCCTACTCACCCTTCGCTTCACCCTTCAAAGCGGCAAGGGGCTAAAATTCCACGCTATGCCTATTGGCACGATTGAGACTACTATCCAGGTGATTATGGAGCTTATGTATGGCAGAGCGGACGGGATGCCCAGTTCTCTTCAGTCTGTGGTCGTATGTGACTGTTCTTCCCAGAACATATATATATATATATATATATAATGCTGCAGACTAGAAAAGATGGAGATGAGCAGACCCCTCACTTCCTCCCCCACCACTTCCCCTTTGCCGCCTGCGCCACCCTCTCCTCCTCCACCCTCCGGCTCGCCATCATAATACTAATGCACTGCGGACATATCTTGTTATCGATGACGGTATCGCGCGCCACGAGGGGACAGGCCGTGATGCCCAGGCCAGCGCTCTGGATCACGGCGCAGGGCGCCGCGGCGGTGGTGTAGTGGTTGCAGTAGTGGAGGGTTGTTGTTTCGGTGCACATTTTGGGGGGGTAGAGGGGTGGAGGGGTTGGGGAGTTGGGAGGCTGCTTGTCTTGCGGAGAGGAAAAGGATTGCTTAGCTGGTTGATGCTGGGTCTGTATGTATGGCTGGAGTTGGGGAACTTACTAGAGGCTTTGGGGATCTGGAAGGGGAGAGAGGGTGAGGGGGGGGTCTTTATAGAGGGATGCTGGGCGCGAAAGTGGGTTTGGTTCCGCTGAACAAGAGCGAGACTTTTCTAGAGAGAGCGCCTGTTCTGGACAAGACATCTTGCTCTGTGTGTCCTTCTCTGTTCGCACGTTTGTTCATCTAGACTGCTTGTGCTTATTCTGAAACCGTGGCGGCTGGCTGGAAATAGGAGTAGGAGCGAAAGCTGACAAGGAGACTTGGGTTTGGCCATGGAAAAGAACAGGCAAGGCTACTTGTTCGCAATGTCGACTGAATACTTCGACTTCGTAGATGGCACGAGTCGAGTCGCGGATGGGATCGGATCTGATGAAGAAAGAAACAGAGAAGTGAGATATCCTGCCATCTAGTAGACAGTTGCTGGAACAAAAACATTGTATTGGATCTGATGAAGAAAGAACCAAAGAAGTGCGGTATCAGGGATCTAGCAGACAGTTGCTGGAACAAAAATTGTGGGAAAATAACAAGCCGTTTTGAGCGAGGACAAAGGATAAAGAAGGAACAGCGTTGGAGGTTGAATGAAAGGCATTGTCTAGCGATTCGCGGATGAATGAGAATTTGCCAGAAGAGCTTCGAGACCTTCTGCAACGAAAGATGAATCAATGAACGATGTTACAGAATTTACGCATTGAGGAACTGGCTGACTAGCGGTTTGGAAAAACGGACTGGAGACGCAAGAGAGCTTTGGCTCGAGATAGATGTGCTTGTACGCAGGATGGTATTAGAATATCAGAACAGCGACATTGATATTTGGTGTTTTGGTGTTTTGGTGTTCTTCTGATGGACGTTGAAGGCGGTCGATCGCTGCGCCATAAATGTGGCGCAAACTTACCTAGTACTCGGTCGGGTGGCGGAAGTCATGTGACATGGTGCTTCACTACTTCGAAGTACTGCCAACTCCAACGGCACCAGCAGACAGCTCTTATGGCCATCTAAAGCCACCACCATTCCTTTTGTCAGGGGACATTGAAGAGTTGTGATGCCAATTGCCCATATGTGGCATTTGGAATTCACTGTGGAGTGGATATGGACATGGACATGGAGCTTCTCTGAGAACCAGGAACAAAGTGCATCTTACCCTCTTACGTATCTTGCCTCTCCAGGCGAGTATATGACGTCTCTATGAGATAATGACTCCATGGACTATACCAACCATTCAAGGGACCCTTTGTGTTGTTGGATTTTCTCTTCTCTCTGTCTCTGTCTCTCTGTCTCTCCCATGCTTCAAACAGAACATATAAACCTCTCCAGCTCCCTTGGTCATCTCAGTCTCTCTCCATCTCTTCCTCTTCCTCTTCCTCCTTGTTCCCGCCGTTTATTTCTCAGACGTAAATCAACTACCGGGAAAGCTCCGTCATTCTACGTTTAACATTCTGCATACTATTGTTGGATTGAATCATCATGTCTTCAGTTTACACAGCTGGTTTATTCACCAATGCGGGAAAAGGTAGTCTATCTCGAGACGCCCAAATCATTTTATTCCTCTGCTTACCTCCAATTAGCCCGTCCAGATATGTTCATTCTCCTTCCAGGAGGATGGTCCGGTGATATGTGGCATTGTGCTGCGGCTACAGTCCTCTGCCAAGGCAGTGTTCAAAACATCGTCGTTCCATATCCAATCACCATCATTGGAATGAAAGAAAAGGTTACGGATGAGAAAGATGTCGTCAACATACTCGTTGACAACTCGATCTCCCAAGGCAAGAAAACATACAACTACTTCCATTCGCTAGGAATACCAATCCTTCTTGCTCGAATCAATAAGTTGGAAGAGAAATTCCAACCTCACTTCAGTAAAAACATTCTTGCCGGCTCTGGCACATACCTCAAAACCATCATCAATATATACGAGAAATATTGCTCAGATCAAGAGCTCCTTTTCAGCACTGTATGGGAGGCGACTCCTGAAACCGAGCGGGCCAGCAATGAGTCAACAATGGCTCTCCCCGAAGGTGCTCCTGCTCTAGAATCTCTATCGAAGGAGGAACTCGTAATCGAAACTGATGAAAAAGAAGAAGTCCTACAATTATCTTCAGAAATCTCCCCACCTTATGAGTTTAATGCTGATGACAGGATTCTTACTGGTCCATCGCCGTTATATCATCTCTGGACTTCCACCACTATCGTGATGCAATATCTCCACGATTCCAAGACTCGTGATGAGCGAATCGCATGTCTGCAGGGCCAACTTGGCAATATTGCCAATGACAAGGCTGCCTGGGTGATACAAGCTCAATATCTCGCAGAGGCGCTGCAACGGCTTGCTTCCGGGGTAGGCGTCGACCACAAATCCCAAAAGAAAGTACTTCTCTTCAACTACCGCTGCGGCGATGTCAACAAGCAACACGACGCCAACATCGCCTTGGTGAAGTGTGTGCAGGAATTGGCCGGCAAACACCTCGTCGTGGTGCCTTTAATCGTCAATGCCCCGGATGACGAGGTCGAGCGGCTCAAGACAGAAACCGGAGTGGAAGTCCTTGAACTGTACAAGAGGGACACAGCGTACGATAAGAGATATACTGCCGCGTTTTGGGCAATTGTTGCGAATGAGATGCAAGATGTGGTGTTTGGGCTTCTTGGTGGCCGGAGTGGCAGTATGGATATTGCTTCGTTCATGGGTGTCAATACGTGTTCGTGGGATGAGCCGGTGTTTGGCGACAGTACAAAGAAATACAAAGAGTCTTATGTCAAGGCACAGGGCGGACAGTTGCTACGCCTGCTGGCCCAACGCGCCATAATGAGCGTCGTGTACGTTGATGACGAGACCTTCGAGACAAAGAAGACCAAAGGGAAAGGCACGTATCATGAATATACGCGGCTGGATAGTGAAGGCCTGGAGGCGTGGCTGGCTCGAAAGCCTACAGATCCCCATATCAGCCCACCTTTGAGCGCCGCCCTGATATCTGTGAGTTGCCTCCTTAGAGGGTACCAGATACTGGACTGAATGTGCTAATCAGGCGTGTTTTAGCAAACAGAGGCAGGGCGAACGTCTTTGGCGGCTGCGTTGACGAGACTGGAGATCCCGGTTCTGAATGTCATTGCTGTGGGGTTGAGGGAATTGGTACTCAAGGATCTTCCCAAGATAATGTAGAGGTCTCGACCCTTATTAGAACGAAATATCTACCTCATTTTACACTAGTTTTGTCGGCCTTTTACCATCAATTATATAGATCTTTGTTATAACTGCCTATCTATGGATAGGATAAAAGGACTCTAAGCTGGTCATGGCTGTTTCAAAGCCTGTTCTCGAGTTCGCTTTCGCGAATGCTTTTCTCGAGATGCCGCTGCGGGGGCTTTTGGACAACCGGACAACCAATTGGAAAAATAGTCCTTTGCAAACAATAAAGCTGAATCTCTCCCGAGCATCCTTTTAAGATACATCCGCCTGCTAAATCGCAGACTCAGCGAAAAAGCGGCGTTTGAGTTCAGAATGTGCGTGAGCGGATTCGCAGTTCCAACAGTTGCGGCTAAGTTATCGAAATATTCCTCTGGTGACAACTGGTCAGATTGCTTCCTCGAGTCGCCAGCCATCGACTGCCCGCACCTTTCTTCCTCGAGTTTTCATTCACAGTATGCTCACTATTCAGATGGTCGACATACGGTAGACCACCACTAAATTTGGCATTTCCGAATGGATCGCAAACCATCCTGTCTGGAGCTGAGCATCCCCCTCAGCCATTCACTCGGCTTTTGCCTGCGATTGGAGATTCCGGCGATTGTTTTAGGTGTGGTGTTACTATTGAGTTTCGTTAATAAAGTACTATTTTCCTTTTTTAATACGTGCATTTATTAAGACTCTCATTCGTACACTTCGCTTCCTTCGTATCTACGTCTGCATCGTGCGTAAAATAGTCCTTGGTCCAAGATCATACATATTACTCCCGCTTCACTGTTGAATGTTGAAGTAGTGAGAAACCCCTGCATTGTAAAACTATCTGATCTAGAGCAGGCCTTCATAATATAGAGGGCCTCAAACAAAGATTCAAAGACCACTGTTCCATGCATGAACCCGACACTTCTCCGAGATTCTCAAACGTGAGAATCCCTTCGTGCCTACAGGCACCAATCCTTTATTCAGCATTCACAAAATTCAGATTTTTATCCACTAAATCCGAAGGTTCAAATCATCGCTCTATTCTACTTCATCACACCCGTCTTTGCCACCTCTCCCATCCCCATCTCCCCATCTCCCCACCTCACCCACCCCTCCTACTCTCCTACAACATCGCGCCCCCCCACCCCCTCATCACAACATCGCGCAATGTCCCCGCTCCCCCGCCTCCGCCCTCCTCCTCGCCGCCTTCTCGACATGGCACCCGTGGCACTGGCCCGCGTGCTCGCGACGCTGGAACCGGAACGCCGCGCACCCGCGCACGAGGGCCTGGGCCGCGCGCAGCGACTTCGTGGCGCTGTCGCTGGCGCTGCGGGCGCCCAGCGCGCAGATCGAGAGGTGCACGGTGTGGTGCGAGGGGTCGCAGAGGTGGTGGGTGTGGGTCTCTTTGCACATTTTGCTGGTGGGCGTGATGATGGGTGAGCGAGTGGTGGTCGAATCGAATTGGGTGTGGGTACGGGGTTGCTTGGTGTTTGGAAGGGTTATGAAGAAGAAAGGTGAAGGCTTGGAGGTTTTTATGGCGAGCTTGAGAGGTGAGGGGTGACGATTCAATGGGGTTTTGGCTGGCAAGCATTATTCAAAACATTGTTTCAACGACGAAGAGGTTTTGGAATTTGAGTGGATGGTGCGGATTTCGAACCGAAGTTTGTATTTGGAATGGCAATAGTCTGGTATGCTCATTCATTCTACGAGGCATTGCGAGGGCGGAGGAGGTAAGTGTAGAAAATAGTCACGTAGATAGCGTAGCAGAACTTGAATCCAAAAGAATTTATTGATTGAATAAAACTATCTAAGCTATGAAACCCTATTTGCAGTTGATACAGCGTTTGTATGAGGGTTTGGAAACCCTCATGCATTGAGCCGTCGTCCCCTTGAAATATGAGAATTTCACGGAGACCGCCGTCACCAACCCCAAATCCCAATTCCTTCCAACAGTAAGAGGACACTGTAAAAGCGAGGTGTCTATCGGCTGAACAGGATATTGAGATATTGCAATTCCTGAACATCGCACCTAGATTTAGCAACACCTTCGCTATCCCATGAACAGCAGACACCACCGAGGGAACATAATGCATTGTCCTAAACAGAATCCTCGTTCGAGCAAAATCAGAGCCACTGTTCATCCACTCATCGCAATATATAAGGACCTCGAATCTCCGATCTAATCTGACCACAAACAACCACAAACAATCTCAAACAACCCAACACAGTATCACAGAAAGCTCCCAGTAAGTTTTCCATCTCAACCTTTAGCAAAGCTAACCTTCTCTCTCTCAACCATTCCCATCCCGCCACCCACCGCCCACCCACCCACTCTCCCGCCGCAATGTGCATCGCTCTCCAAACGGTCTACGCTTGCACGCACGTCCAGTTCACCCAGCACCGCTGCCGGCAGATGCAGGCGCTCGGCTTCCGGGCGATGCAGTGCCCGCGCGTCGTGACGGAGCGGATCAAGCACTTCACGGACTGCCCGCAGTGCCTCAGCATTGCGGAGGCGAAGAGGCGCGCTGCGCGCGAGGAGTTCGAGAGGAGGGAGCAGCTGGCCTACGAGCGCGACATGAACAGGAACAGGCTTCGTAAGCAGCAGAAGGGGGAGGAGGAGAAGAAGAAGAACTGCTGTGTGATGTGAGGGGAGAAGGGGGGACGGAGAAGGAGGAAAAAGGTAAGTGAGAAGTGCTCTGATCCCTGGATAGAGACTTTGGTCTTTGGTCAAGGAAGGTAAGTCGATAGATAGGCAGGACCTATACTAGTCAATATGCTAGCTAGCAATGAATGCCCTTCCCTAAAACTTAACTCTCTTATCTATGCATGAACGTGAACTGTGAGAAACGATTGTCGCGCTGCATAGGGTAGCTTTTAAAAGTTAAAGAAGAGACAGGTAGAAAGTAGGGATATATATGAAGATATGCGAGCACAGGTGAATATTCGTCTTAGATCTATCTTCTTTAGGCATTTCTTCCTTTAAATTAATTAGTCAACCTTTCATGCGAGCCATATTATGGCTATCAGCCTCAACCTTCTAAAGTGTAATTCCATCCATTCCGCGATTATGTCCACGCCTTTCTTCGTCTACTTATCGTCAGTTTTGCCTCTCATCTCTGCTCTTCTAAGGACCTAGATAGAACCTCAACTTCTCGTGGGGCAAATATCTCGCGTGGAGGATGTTCTTGTCTGTTATAACAGTGTTCTACAATTCTTTACTTAATGGATGACAGTACCCTCGTTCTATCAAAATCAGAGCTACTGCTCATCCTTCTCGACGGCCTATTTCACGACCGTCATAGTATACAAGGACCTCTAATCTCCCTCACTTCCCCATCATCATCCCATCATCTCATATCAAACCCCAACACCCCCACCTCCACCCCCACCTCCATTCCCACCCCACAATCCACAACCGCCTCCTCCTCCGCCACCTCTGCGACCACACCCAGCACGAAGTCCACCCGTGCGCCCAGGCGCGCGCGCGCCGTGGGCGAGGGCTACTGGCGGGGAGTGCCTCAGCATCGAGGAGGCGCGGTGGCGCGGACGGAGGGGTTTGCGCGCGAGCGTGCTGGTAATAGGATGGGCGGCCAGGGGGGGAGGGGAAGAAGTGCGGTGTGATGTGAAGGGGGGAGAGGGGAGTAGGCTGGACCTACAGGGGTGGGCATGTAGTTGATAACAGTAGATCCCGTTCTCTAAAACTCAACTGGCTGTCTAATCGGTGCGTGCACTTGGATTGTGAGACGTTGCCGCGCGGCACAGGTGTGGCTGAGATGAGGTATTACTTTGATTAGAGAAGAAAAGGCCGCGGGGAGAAAGGAGGGCTATAAGGTAAGTGGACGCAGATGAATACTGCATCTATCTCCTCCTTCCCCCTTCCGCCTTCCGCATTCCTCCTTCGGCATCCCCCCTCATGCTTTTCACATGACCATGAGCTTCAACCCTCTAAAATGTAATTCGGCGCCTTCCATGATTCCATATACCTTCCCTCTCTCCTTGCCCGTGTCAGGATCTTTGTTTGCCCCTCTCTTGACAGAGAGAGAACCTCTGCAGCTCATCAGGGAACCTCCACCCTCCCACGGCGAGGACTTTTACCTCGCTAACCACGTGTCTCAGGTCTGACACCTACCTAGCCCACGGCGGCGCGAAGGACGCATGCGAGGAACCACACACAAAACTTCGTTCCGTCCCACTCGGAAGAATCCGAAACCGTCTGTCCGTCCGTCAAGGAATGCGCACATGTGAAGCGGGAAATATGAGTGAAGTTGATAAAATATAATATATGTATGTATTAACCCCCTCCCTTATCTCCGAGTTCCAAAAGCATATCCCGTCCATGAGAATCAATCAATCAGCGCTTCTGTCAGGTATCTATCTATCGAACCAAGGAGACCCGCCCGGCCCGGCCCGGTATCCACCAAACGCCTCGCTCGCTCGCTCGCACACGCAGCATTGCACAACTCTGAATGAAGCACCCGCCCAACCCTCCGTCACATACACCCAACCCAGCCGCACAGGCCCCGGCTCATCACAGCCGCTTCCTCACAAACTGTCCGCGACTCCAGCCATGCGCATCGACCGTCGTCTCCCTGACGAGCTCGTAGCCCCCGACCCGCGGCAGCACCACGGCCCACACGAGCCAGTAGACGGCGCCGGCGAGCAGGACCGCGATGCCGACCACGCAGTGCAGGTAGTACGGGATGTCCTTGTAGATGCTCTGTCCGGCGTCGGGCGGCACGAACGGCGCCACGACGAGGTACACGTTGCTGAGCAGGAAGAACACGACGATGGGCAGCGTGGCGCGGAACGGCGGCGCCCACGTCGGCCGGTGCGCCGCGCGCGGGTGCAGGTACAGGTGCAGCAGCGCGCCCGCGACGAAGACGTTGACGACCGCCAGCGGGTACGAGATGACGTTGAGGATGAAGTTGTACGCGTCGCCGGGCGGCGGGGCGAGCATGATGATGACGGACACGAGCCAGTGCTCGAAGAGGCCGGCGAGCGGCGTGTTGAAGGGCTTGTTGCTGGCCCAGAAGCGCGAGAAGGGCAGGATGCCCTCGCGCCCGATCTCCTGCACCAGCCGGCCCTGCGAGAAGATGACGGAGAGCACGTTGCCGAAGGCGGACAGCGCGACGAAGACCGAGAGCGCGCGCTCGGCCTTCTCGCCGAAGACGTTGCGGAAGAAGGAGGCGGCGAGGATGCGGCCCGAGGAGATGATCTCCTCGCGCGGCACGGCGGCGAAGTAGGCGATGTTCGCGAGCATGTAGAGGACGGCGACCAGGCCAAGGGCGAGCGGCGCGGCGATCTTGAGCGTGCGCACGGGGTTCTTCGTCTCGGACAGGGCGTAGTTCGCGTTGCTGTAGCCGATGTACGACCAGATGACGTTGTACAGCGCGGTGACGACGCCGTACGCGCTGCCCGTCGTGCCGGCGAAGGCGTTGGTGAAGTTGTCGGGCTTCTCGACGCCGGGCTGCAGGTGGCCCGCGAGGGCGGCGAAGCCGGCGCAGATGATGATGAGGAGGACGATGAGCTTGATGACGCCGAGGAAGTTCTGCAGGCGCAGGCCCCAGTTCAGGGCGAAGCCGTGGATCAGGAAGGCGGCCGTGATGCAGGCGAGCCCGACGCCGCGCTGGTTCCAGCGGTCGATCTCGACGTTCGCCGCGTGCAGGATGTACTCGCCGAAGACGACGGAGTTCGAGCCGGCCCAGCCGAGGAGGACGACGTAGGAGGCGTACATGGCGGTGGCGAGGAAGCGCGGCTTGCGGAAGACGTACTCGAGGTAGTTCTTCTCGCCGCCGTTGCGCGGGAGGCCCGTGCCGAACTCGAGATAGACGGCGAGGCCGGCGGCGGCGATGAGCATGCCGGCGACCCAGATGAAGAGGGCGAGGCCGACGGAGCCGGACTGGGCGAAGATGGCGGAGGGGGTCGCGAAGATGCCGGTGCCGATCATGCGGTTGAAGATGAGGAAGGAGGCCGAGAGCCAGCCGATGTTGCGGCGAGAGTCACTCGTGATGTAGACATCGGCATGATCTGGAGGGTTAGGGTTAGCTGGTTCGCAGTGATGGGTTGAAGGGATGGGGGAGGGAGGGAGGATGTACCCTGAGATAAGACGCCATCGGCATTGGGATCCTCGGCCTTGGAGTCAGTGCTCAGGCTCGGGAGAGGCTCGACGGTGTCCTCGACCGCGGTCTTTTTTGACCTGAAGAAGGAGGCCATCACACCAGAGGGGGGAGTGGGAAGATGGCGGCTTGATGCTAGGCTCTTCTCCTTCTCGCTCCGTCAGGGTGCAATGTCTGTTGCGAAGTCGTCACGTGGAGATATATTGATGAGGCAGGAACGGACGAGTGAGGCTCAGAACATTCTGAGGAAGGGGCAACGAAGAGAGGATGAGATGGGATGAGATGGGAGATCCGATGAGAGATGAGATGGGAAATGAGGTGAGAGGATGAGATCAGAGGCAATGAAGAGAGAACGAGATGAGAGAGATGCGCCCATGGTGCCTTTATTCTTTATTGCGTCCATCTTCCTCCTGCTCATCCTCCTTCCTCATCTTCGTCCACTCCACTCCCAGCGATGTCGTGATCGCCTCTACGCAGCAAGCTCCCGAGGGTGGAAAACTCTTCATAAGGCTGGGGAAGACGACATGAGTATTTTCGGATTTTTCGCAGGAGCGTCGCCATCTGTAGGGAGCCTCATTGGCCGAGGCGAAGCGATGGAGTGGAGGGACTCGGACGACCCTTGGAGGACGGGAGCCAGCGGTAGCTTAGGGAGCTTAGGAGGTAGCTTAGCTAAGCTAGGCTACTATAGTAGATGCTAGTAGATGCTGACATAATGATACCGAGGTTCGTGGCTTTGATGGCCTTGGTGACTTTGCGATGACGATCTGGCGATCGATTTGTGGCATGGAAGAAGGAAGGAAGAAGGAACGAAGGAGGAACGAAGACGGTCTAGAAGGCCGCTTGTAGCCGCTAGCACGCAATGCACACTATGCACCACCACGCTATGCACGCACGCTATGGCACTAGCCCCACTTGGGAAATGCTTGATGACACACGATCCGCTAGTAGTGCCGGAGTGCAGATGCCGAGCAGGAAGGAGTGTCACGTGCACTTTTTACGTTAGTGAGTCTCACGTGCAGAATACTAGAATACGAGAATACGAGGGTACGAGGGTACGAGGGTACAAGCAAAGCCAAGCCCTACCAACACTACCAACACTACCAACAATGGGAAACCGTTGAAGGTTAAACAGACAGACACCTTCCTCTCCTCTCTCCTCTCTCCTCTCTCATCTCTCCTCTCTCCTCCCTCATCCTCTCTCATCTACCTCCCTCTCCCTCTCTCCTCTCCTCTCTCATCCTCCCTCTCTCCCTCCCTCTCCCTCTCTCCCTCTCTCCCTCTCTCCCTCTCCCTCTCTCCCCTATCCCCTCTCATCTCTCCCAAGGCCATCACGACACTCTTCACCTATCACTATCACGAACCCCCAAGTAAATAAATATTAATAAATATCAAGAATATCAATATTGTACAAATGGAATCTCACATGTCAGCCATTCACCATGTCGACGACCTCATACCGCTCGCACCTTCTCTTCTCGTCCATACCAAGCAAGACCAAGCCAAGCACGACATTGTCTGACGGAAGCACATAAGAAAGACATGCGATCCTCTCATTTCACATACGACCACATCCGACCATCATTACTCCTGAATTACGTACTCGGCAATTACTCGGCCATTTCATACCCAGGAATCTGTTCATCGATCTACTCATCTAGCTTACCTAACCCCCACGACCGACGTTCCTCGGGCCCGCCCGAGAGTCACCCGTCAATCGCTCACTCTCTCATTTACCTGCTTATACTCCTCCGCCTCCTCCTCCTCCTCCTCCTCCTCCTCCACAAATTTCTCAGACAACTATTCACATACAAAAACACCCTCCCTCCCCGCCCTTCTCCCTGCGTCTCTGCCGCTTCTCCGCCGCCATCCGCTCGAGGCACCGCGGACACTCCTTGCGGCTGTCGTACCGATGCACCTCGAGCCCGGGACACCTCGACACCTGGCCCGTCGCGCGCAGCACGTAGAGGTCGCCGCGTCCGCGGTTATACTCCTCGCAGAGCGTCTGCACGTGTCTTCTGTGCCCGCACGTGTAGTGGATGTGGCGGTCGTAGCACATGGTTGATTGTTGACGAGTTAGGGAGGGAGGGCCGTCTTATATAGATGTTGGCGAGGGCGAGTATCACGAGCGAGTCGCTGGTCGTGAACAGTTCCTTTGTTGATGAGCCATTTCAGTAACAAGGAGAGTGTTCTCCAGTTGCAAGCCATTTCAATAACAAGGAGAGTCTTCGTCAAGTTGTAAGCCATTGTCCTCGGCAGTGCAGAGCGCCTCAATCATGACAAGTCACTGTTCCTGACAAGTCACTGTTCCTGACAAGTCACTGTTCCTGACAAGTCACTGTTCCTGAACAAGTACACCTACCAGGCGACATGTCCGATTCATCCCTGAGAACTGAAAATCGACGCATTCTGCAGGAGAATCGATTGCGTTAGGAAATGGAACACGACATACCATCGCTATACACAAGGAAGAGCATGAAGTGAGGCAGCTCTTTGTCACTAGAAATCACGTTATATTCATCGAGATGGAACTCACTTTGTCAGGTAAGACAATCCATTATTACCTCCCTCTCCGTCCGTCCGTCCACTCTGGCCAAGAATATGGAAATATCACCTACCTAAAGCACTCCTCATTTCCCTACTTCTGTCAGCGTCGTCTCCCCTCCCTTCCGTCCCCAAAACCAAACCCCCAACTCACATGACTGCACACCCCCTCCCCCCCCCCCCCCCCCCCCCCCCCCCCCCCCCCCCCCCCCCCCCCCCCCCCCCCC
>Ga0209512_1002380_pt1 | contig 20146 bp, 19 predicted proteins | sample frozenSSSSmetaG_FD_184142 | JGI IMG/M metagenome (GOLD analysis project Ga0209512, IMG submission 184142) | Glacier valley bacterial and archeal communities from Borup Fiord, Nunavut, Canada, to study Microbial Dark Matter (Phase II) -... | ecosystem: Environmental > Aquatic > Freshwater > Ice >... | reverse complement strand
GTGGTGTTCGGAGCGCTGGTGCTCGCGACTCTCGTCCGCTCCTGGTTGATCGCCGTCGATCGCGTCGTCACCTCACCCCGCGACCCGGGCTCGCACATCTGGCTCTCGCTCCTCCCACTGCTCGTGCTCACCGCGCAGCTGGTGCAGAGCATCGCCGAGAGCCGCATCCTGCTCGAGGGCGGACTGATGCTGCTCGTAATCTGGGCCGTCAAAACCAAGACCAGTCCGCTCGGCCTCGAACCGGTGGAGCCGGAGCTCTCCCCCGCCACCCTGCGACGGCGACCGTGAGCCGGGGGCACGCATGATCCGGAGTCGTTCGTGAGCACAGCCCAGCCGCGGCATCCCGCATTCGAACTCGCGAGGAGCTTTCTCGGGGCCCCCCGCTTCTCGGCGGCGCTCACTCAGGTCATCATCGGATCGCAACTCGCCACGCTGCTACTGCATGAGCTGATGGGATGGGCCGGGGCACTGGCCATCCTCGCCAGCTTGGTCGTATTGGCTTCACTGTCGCTGCTCGCCCAGCGGGAGGAGATCGAGTGGCACGGGCTCCTGCCCGTTTCACTGCTCGTCTTCGTCGGCTGGGCCACGATCTCTGCCATCTGGAGCCAGTACAGCTGGGCGACAGTTGGCAGCGCGATTCACCTCGTCGCCGTCTCGATGCTTGGCGTCTATATCGCGCTCATCCGTGACACCATTCAGATCGCACGGGCATTCGGCAATGTGTTGCGCGCCGCGCTCCTGCTCTCCCTGGTCCTCGAGATCTTTTCTGGGATTCTCATCGACAGCCCGATCCACTTCCTTGCAATCGCCGGTAACCTCAGCGAGCTCGGCCCGATCCAGGGCATCTTCGGTGCCCGTAACCAGCTCGGGATCGTCACGCTCGTTGCCATCGTCACTTTCGGCACAGAGCTGCGTACGCGCTCGGTGTCGCGTGACCTGGGGATCGGATCCCTGCTGCTCGGAGGGTTCATGCTCCTGGTCTCGCGCTCGCCGATCGCCTTCGGCACCTTCGTGGTGGTGATGCTCGCAACCCTCGCCCTCTACGGCCTGCGCCGGGTATCTGCCGAGCGCAAACGGGTATGGCAGTTCGTGCTGCTGGGATCTACCATCACCGTCGGCGCCATCGCCTGGGCCGCCCGCGCCCCGATTATCAACGCCCTCAGCGCAAGCAACGAGCTCACCCAGCGACTTGCTGTCTGGCGCCCGATCCGGTTACTCATCCCCAACCATGAGCTCGAAGGATGGGGGTGGGCCGGTCACTGGTGGGAGGGCATCCCTCCCTTCACCTACGTTCGCGACGGACTCCAGCCCTCAGCCCTCAACGCCTACCTCGACGTGTGGCTCCAGGTCGGTCTGATCGGCCTCTTCGTGTTCGTCTTCATGGTCGGGCTCGCCTTCATCCGCTCCTGGCTGCTCGCTTCCCGCCAGCGCAGCTTCGTCTATGCCTGGCCGGCGCTCGTGCTCGTGGTGCTGCTCGTGACCGGTCTCGCGGAGAGCTCGTTGCTCGTGGAGTTCGGCTGGCTGACCTTCGTGGTGTGCTCCGTCAAGGCGTCGCGCGAGCTGAGCTGGCGAAAGGCATTTGCTGCGACACGCCCGACATTCTGAGCGGCTGATACGGCGCTGCCTTGAACTGATGTCCACGCTTCTACCAAGGGTTGGGTCAGTCTTGCCAGTATAGGTCGACCAGAAGGCGGGTGCCCCAACGTTCGCGGATGCGGGCGATGTCATCCGGCAAGATCGTGGCGTCCCGCGTCTTCGATTCGAAATGGAACAGACGTGCGTCAGGTGACCAGACCGCGTTTCCCACCGCGGACCGAATCTTGAGACAGAAGTCGACGTCGTTGTAGTTGCCAGGAAACAGCGTCGACAGTCCGCCGACACGGTAAAAATCATTGGCGTGCACGAGTGCGCATGCCGCGGTGACCCCGGAGACCTCCCGCATGACATCGAACCCACCCAGACAGTCCACGGTGCCGATTTCCTCGGGGGATTCGATGTGGCCCGGCCAACTCTGGCGGTACACGTGACCTCCATGCTGCACGGAACCATCTTCGAAAAGCAGAAGAGCGCCGACTATCCCCACTCCCGGCTGTTGCGCCAGGCCGACCATTCTGGAAAGCCAGCCCGGCTCGATGATGTCGGTGTCATCGTTGAGAAGCAGAAGAAGCTCTCCGCGCGCATAGGCTGCGCCTCGGTTGATCTTCGCGGAAAAATTGAATTCCTCTGAAAATCGCACGAGTCGTATGCGCTGCCCCGCGATCCGCACCAGTTCATCGATAACGTGCTGAGGCGTCGGATCATCCGCGACGACGACCTCGATGTTCGAGTAATCGGTTCTCTCGATCAGCCCCGCGACCGCCTGAATTACCAGAGCAACCTGGTCACCCCTGATTGCCGCGATGGACCCGCGCGTCGGGATTATCACCGATACCAGAGGATCCCCAACCGGCGTATATTCCACACGCCGACTGCCGTCTACACGGTTCGAAACGGATGCGGCGACGGCCAGCGATGAAAGTCGGCGTTCGACCGCCAGACGCTGTGCCGCGGTGTTTCCAGGCACCCCCCGCTCGATAGAAAGAACCTGCGGAACGCGAACAACCTGATCGCTCGGTCCACAAAGCGGAGAACAAAGTCATAGCCGTGAACGCCGGCGGCCAGATTGTGAAAGCCGCCGACGGATCGCATCCACTTGACGTTCATCACGATCACCGGGCCGAGATAATCCTGCTCCCTCAGGCGCAGTGGAGAAAAGGCTGGCCGCCTGATGACTTGCGGCGGCCCCTGTGACGACTGCCGACTGTTGCCGTAGAGGATCTCGACCTCACACCGAGCGAGTGCTGCCTCGATTATTTGGAGTGCACCGACCCCAAGCTCACCGGACTCCTCGACCCACACAATATGTGTCGCTTTTGTCTGTGCGAGACGTTCATTGGCGGTCGTTGCAGTTTCGGCACTCGCGAGCCAGACCTCGGTCGTTGACCGGGCGTTCATCGCCGGGCTGTACGGCGCAGGACTAAACGGCGCAGGACACGCCGAGGATGCGTCAATGCGTTCCCCAAACGCCACGCAAAAGACGACTGCATTTCGATGACTCGCTGTTCCGCCGACAGCAACTCGGATGGCGTCTGATCCGCTTGCCTGGTGAGCTCGCCAAGCTGCGCTTCAAGTCCCGCAATGCGGTCGAGAAGCACAAGTTGCTCCTCAAAAATGCGCGGGTAAAGGGGCTGAGCAGGGGAGGCCTCGTCGCCATTCCACCTGCCTGCCACAGAATCATTCACGTCACGCCGCTCCCTGACCCTGCCCCGTCGACTCCGCAGAGCCGCAAGCGTATCCGGTCCCCTTCCGGATTCCGATAATTGTGATGTGACCTCAGCCGAGAAAGTGATCGCGGTAGTGCCGACGTTTCGACCCGACGTCGACCTCGTGGAACGTCTCCGGTTGATCGCCGCCCAGGTGCACTCCGTCATAGTGTTCGATGACGGAAGCGGAGCCGGATCAGCAGCGGAACTTCGCAGCATTGAAGCAGCGGGCTTTGAACTCCACAGGGGCGTGGAAAATGACGGCATCGCGGCCGCCCTCAACGCTGCGACTCGCATCGCACTCAACCGAGGTGCAGATTTCGTACTCACCGTTGATCAGGACACAGTGTTGCCCGTCGACTACGTCTCTGCCTGCCTCGCCGCGTTCGCGGTTTCGGGAGCCGACCAGGGTGTCGGTGTCGTCTGTGCGGACCGAATCAACGGTGCTCCCAGCATCCCGGAGTCGTACACCGAAAGCGGTCTGGGAATTGTGCGGGAGGCCATCCAGTCAGGATTTCTGATCAGTCGGCTCTGCCTCGAAACCTGTGGGCTGTTCGACCAGCGACTCTTCATCGACGATGTCGATACTGAATTTAACCTCCGGATCGAGCAATTCGGCTTCGTAACAGTCGTGGGTCCCGGAACCGCTATCGAGCACTCGCTGGGCGAGCAAACGCTGTTCAGACCATTCGGTCGCCAGGCGTTCCAGGGTGGCGAGCCCGCCTTTTACCAATACCGTCCGCCCTTCCGGCGATATTTCATTGCCCGAAACAGTGTCTATCTCTACGTTCGGTTCATCCGTATGCGGCCAAGATGAAAGGGAGTCGTCCGTGCGGCGCGAATTGGTGCCGACGATAAAGACGATTATCTCCGTGCCCCACTGCGCGCGACAGTTGCTCGCGATCACCGTGGAAGTAGCGCATGGTCTCGTGCGTCGACGGGGACCCCTGTCGCGCACACTTCGCAGGCTCCTCACGCCGTCGAGCTGAGTGCGGCATCTGGCGCACTCAAGGCAGCGCACGACCATCGCGTTCTTGGTCGTCTAGCCTCTATTCATGGGAAATCAGAAGTGTGCGATGAGCGGTGCAACCTCGGTCGCGCTCTGCACCCACAACGGGGCGATCTTCATCGAAGTGCAGTTGCGCAGCATCCTTGAACAGGGCGTCCTGCCCGGCGAAGTCGTGGTCTCCGACGACGCATCCACTGATGCAACGGTTGCGATCGTTCGCTCGCTTTCCGACGACTTTGTGTCCGCGGGCGTCAGCCTCTCCATCCTGCAGAATCTCAAACCACTCGGGGTCACAGCCAACTTCGAGCAGGCAATTGCCGCGACTGTTGGCGCAATCGTAGTGCTCAGCGATCAAGACGATGTCTGGCATCCCAACCGTCTCTCCCGCGTGATTTCGGCGTTCGAGGCGCGAGCAGAGCTGGATTTGGTGTTCACGGATGCCCGCCTCGTCGACGAGGCGGGCATCCCTTTGAAGCACTCCCTCTTCGAGACTCTCGGAGTCGACCAAAACATTCGGGCAGCGGTGAACGCGGGTGACGCGTTTTCCCTACTCCTGCGGCGGAACATCGCGACCGGGGCAACCATCGCATTCCGGCGTCGACTGCTCGCAGCGGCTTTCCCTTTTCCGGACGCGTGGTTGCACGACGAATGGCTCGCTATGATCGCCGCAACTACCGGTTCTCTTGAACTTCTGAACGAGCAATTGATCGACTATCGGCAACACAGCGCCAACCAAATCGGAGTGCGGCGGGCAACGCTGGTGATCAAGGTCGCCAAGGTTTTCGAAGCCAGGGGCAACCGAAACGAGACGTTGTCGCGCCGCGCTGCGCAACTCGCTCTGCGGCTGGACACCGTCGACGTTCAGACGGATGTGTCGCGGTGCAGGGCCGCGCACGAGAAGGCGGAGATGGAACTGGCTCGGTTGTCGCTGCCGACATCGCGGTGGGAGAGACTCGGCCCCATCCTCCGGATCGCCCGGGAGGGGTGGTACGAACGCTACGCTAGCCAGGGGCGACTCGACCTGCTCAGGGATTTGCTGCAGGCTCATGGCTAGGCTGGGAGCATGACCGAGACCAGTGCCGTGCCCTCTGCGGCACGCCGGCTCAGCGGGTTTTCCGTCATCATGATCGCGACCATGATCTCGGGCATCGCCTCGTACGTAACCATCTGGCTGGTTCCGCGGCAGATCGGACTGGCAGATTATGCCGTGTTTGCGGTCTTCTGGTCGTCGATCTATCTGGTTGTTGGTGCTCTCTCCGGCATCCAGCAGGAGGTGACGAGGGGCACCCACCCGGCCGATCCCACGCTCCCCCCGCGCCTCAGCAGGGCGAGAAACTTCGGAATCGCTTCAGGCATTGTCGTTTTCGCGCTCGTAACCGGCACGGCAGCAGCGTGGGTGCGTCAGGTGTTCCCGACCGACGGATGGAGCCTGGTCTGGCCGCTTGCCCTCGGCGCCGCGTCTTCCGTGATGGTCGCCGTGTTGGGCGGGTCTTTGTACGGCGTGGCGGAATGGCGACCGTTGGCGCTCATGATGGTCACCGATTCGGTAATGCGTCTGGTTGCGATCTCGATCGTCCTGCTGTTCACCACAAATGTGGTTGCCTTGGCCTGGGCCATCGCCGCGCCATTTCCGCTCACCCTAATCTTGCTTTGGCCGTTCGTGCGACGGTCGATCGTCGGACGGTCGCAGCTCGACGTCGGGTACCGCACGCTCACCTGGAATGTCATTCGCACTATCGTCGCGGCGGCGTCGACCGGGGTGATGGTCAGCGGCTTTCCCTTATTGCTCGGTATCACGTCGCGATCCGAGCCACAGGAGATCGTCGGCCTGTTCGTGCTCACCATCACTTTGACCCGCGCACCGCTGATCGTGGTGGCGATATCGCTGCAGAGTTACTTCATCGTCTCCTTCCGCGACAACGCCGAACACTTTTGGCGTCAGTTTCTGCGCATACAGGCCCTCATCTTCGGAGCGGGCTTCGTTCTGGCCCTTGCTGGTTGGCTCCTCGGACCAGAGGTCTTCGCATTCCTCTTTCCGGGAGCTTTGCGTCCGGAGCGCGCTTTTATTGCCGTGCTCGTGCTCTCCTCTGCCCTGGTGGGAGCCCTGTGCGTCAGTGCGCCGGCAGTACTTGCGCGATCCCAGCATTTCATCTACTCGGCCGGGTGGGTCGTCGCCGCAGCAGTTACCGTCTTTGCGTTGCTGCTTCCCCTCGACTTCACAACGCGTACCCTTCTGGCGTTAATCAGCGGGCCGGTAGCTGGGCTGATCATCCATGCGGCGTATCTCGTTGTGGCGGGACGCCGGGAACGGCGCGTGGCGTTCACGGGATCGGCTTAGGACCTTCTGTCGGCTGGCCCTCGATGTTGAACCGTTGCTCGAGTTCGTCAAGCCGCATGGCTTGGAGAGTAGTTGTCTCGGCCAGGATCCTGGTCCGTGACTCCAGAGCGGTCAGTTCCGTGCTGTGTTGGATACAGACCAGGAACAGCACAGCGACGCTGACAAAGAACACCAGGTTCAGTGGAACCGCAACCCCCACCAGCCCTGCGGCCCAGCTGAGCGTCGCCGGAAATATACCAACGACCAACGCGAGGGTGCCCGCGATCAACCACCACACCGCATGCCGCTCGCGGAGCCGACGGCGTCTCAGCATCTCGATCACCACGGCGAGGGTGATCAGGGCACTCACGATCCCAAAGACATACGTGACTATCGTCAAGCGGTCGCCCGCCTTTCCTGAAGTTCGACCGCTGGCCTCATCAGTGCGAAGAACAGAGCCAAAACAGCTCGGCCCAGGTACAGTGCCGCCTTAACCGGATGATGCGAGGGCGTGCCCCCGGCACGCACGCGCATTGCGACAGGAACCTGGGTGATGATGCACCTGGCCCTAATCGCGATGACCAACGACTCGATGGTGTCACCCAGATACTCGGCGGGATAGTGCTCAGCGAACAACCGCACGGCGCGCGGGCCGCTGGCACGGAAACCCGAGGTTGTGTCGGTGAGAGTGGTGTGGGCGGTACCACTGAGAAATTTGGAGAGCAGGATCATGGCCAAGCGTCTGGGACCCTTCACCGCGTACTCTCCCTCCCCCGCAAACCGGGCACCGAGCACGAGATCTGCCGTGGCGAGACGCTCAACGAGGGCGATCACGCCGGCCGGGTCATGCTGTCCATCCGCATCGACCTGCACGACATTCTCAAAACCATGCGCGAGCGCATATCTGAACCCCAAGCGCATTGCTCCGCCGACCCCGAGGTTGTAGGGAAGGATCGCGACCGTTGCCCCGGCCGCGCGCGCTTCCTCGGAAGTCCGGTCACGAGAGCCGTCATCGACGACGAGGCAGGTGACTCCCGGCAGTTTTTCGAAGACCTCCAGGATAACGGCACGAATCGACGCCTCTTCGTTGAACGCCGGCATGACGACCAACGTTTGTTCGAGGAGGCTGCGCATAGTGCGATAGTAGCAATTGGCCCGGCGGTTACTTTTCGCGCACCGTCGCCAAATGATCCACGTACCAGGCTTAGGTGCTGGAGATGCCCTCCCGCAGACCGGTGGTGGCGCGCCAGCCGAGATCGTTCAACCGAGACACATCGAGAAGTTTTCGTGGTGTGCCGTCTGGTTTCGAAGCATCCTGAACGAGTTTGCCCTCGAAACCAACTGTTTCGGCGACAATCTGTGCAAGTTTGCTAATCGGCAAGTCTTCGCCAACACCGACATTGATCGTCTCGGGCTCGTCATAGTTGCGCAGCAGAAACAACACGGCCTTCGCGAGGTCACCCACATAGGGGAATTCGCGTCGCGGTGTTCCCGAACCCCAGATCACGACCTCGGGCGAACGGTTGCGCTTCGCCTCATGAATGCGCCGCATGAGAGCGGGAAGAACATGCGAGTTCTCGGGATGAAAGCTGTCGCCGGGTCCGTAGAGGTTTGTGGGCATCGCGCAGATCCATCGTCGACCGTACTGCTTTCGGGATGCCTGCACCTGCATGATACCGGCGATCTTGGCGATGGCGTAGGCATCATTCGTCGGCTCGAGCTCTCCGGTGAGCGGCGATGACTCTTTGATCGGCTGCGCCGCTAACTTCGGGTAGATGAAGGACGAGCCGAGAAATAACAAGCGATTGACACCGATGTCGTTTGCGGCATCCATAACGTTGACCTGGATCTGGAGATTGTCACTCAGGAACTCGGCCGGGAAGGTGTCGTTGGCGTGGATTCCGCCGACACGCGCAGCCGCATCCACCACCACATCAGGCTTGTTCTCGCGCATGAAATCGAACACGTCGCTGCGGTCGCGCAGATCGAGCTCGGATGAGGTCGCCCCGATGATATCCGTGTAGCCTTCCGCGGTGAAATGGCGCCAAATCGCGGAACCTGCCAAGCCCCGGTGACCAGCGATGTAGATGCGGGAAGTCTTGTCCGAAAGTTCTCCGATAGGCATTCTCGTTATAGTAGTCTCGCGCCACGAACCCGTGTCGGTGTGACCTGAGTCACACTAACCAAAGCAGCGTGGCACCCAAGCTTCTCCCGATGCTAGCGATCCAGAAAGCACGAGACATGCCCGACGCCGAAGTGCTCGTTGTCCTTCCCACCCTCGGCGACCGCCTCGAGACTCTTCGCCAGACCCTCGAGTCCGTGAACGAGCAACGCAAGGATCTACCGATCACTCTCGTGCTCGTGGCACCCCCGAGCGCGACCGCGGCGCGTGAGCTCGGTGCGTCTTTCGGAGCTGTCATCGTCGATGATCCGAAACAGGGCATCTCTGCCGCGATCAATTGCGGACTGGCGGCGCGCACCACCGAGATCTACTACGCGTGGATCGGTGATGATGATCTGATCCGCCCCCAGGGGCTCGTGCGGCTGCACGCTCTGATCGATCCGCGGCCTGACGCCGTCGTGGCCTTCGGCGGGTGCGACTACATCGATTCACAGGGCCGCACCATCATGGTCAGCAATGCCGGGCGGCTCGCGCTTATCCTCTTACCGTGGGGACCGGACCTCCTTCCAAACCCGGCAACACTGGTGCGGCTCGACGCTCTCGAGGCGATCAACGGTTTCGACGAGGACCTGAAGTACGCGCTCGATCTCGATGCCTTCCTGAAACTGCGCGCCCATGGAAAATTCCTCTGGACCCGCGAGTCCGTCTCGGCCTTTCGCTGGCATCCAGACTCCTTGACCGTGGCGAACCGCCTCCCGTCGAGCCTGGAATCGGAGGCGGTCAAACGTCGGCATCTGCCCATCGGGCTTCGCTCAATCAGCCCGCTGTGGGCATATCCGATTCGGTGGAGTTCTGCCTTCGCTGCAGCCCGCGTGAATGCTCGCGCGCGTTCTTTGTAGCGGCTACCAAAAGCACCTGCGCTAAGCTTGAGCAGCTCCACGACGGCTGCGTGCAGCTACGGTTGAAAGATGCCACCACGATCATCACGGAGTGAATTGAATGCATGACGCTACGCCAAAGAAAGCCATCATCACCGGAATCACTGGGCAAGATGGCAGTTATTTGGCCGAGCTGCTCCTTGCCAAGGGATACCAGGTTCACGGGCTGATCCGCCGGTCGTCAACTTTCAACACCGATCGCATCGACCACATCTTTCAGGACCCCCATACTCCGCACCCCAGTCTCTTCCTCCACTACTCAGACCTCACCGATGGTTCGCGGCTCGTGACCTTGCTCAATGAGATCCAGCCGGATGAGGTTTACAACCTGGGGGCGCAATCCCACGTGCGTGTGAGCTTTGACGAGCCTGAATACACCGGTGACGTCACTGGCCTTGGTACCGTTCGATTGCTCGAGGCGATCAGGGCCCTCGGCCTGGAGACCCGGTTCTACCAGGCGTCGAGCTCGGAGATGTTCGGCGCGACACCGCCACCACAGAACGAACTGACCCCGTTCTACCCACGCTCGCCCTATGGCGTAGCCAAGGTCTACTCCTACTGGATCACCAAGAACTATCGCGAGGCCTACGGGCTCTTCACGTCGAACGGCATTCTGTTCAATCACGAGTCCCCTCGTCGTGGCGATACCTTCGTGACCCGCAAGATCACGCGCGCCGTCGCGCGAATTAAAGCCGGCGTCCAGTCCGAGCTGTACATGGGCAACTTGGACTCCGTGCGCGACTGGGGTTACGCGCCCGAATATGTCGAGGCCATGTGGCGGATGCTTCAACACGACACACCCGACGACTTCGTGGTAGCCACCAACACCCACTACACGGTCAAGGACTTCCTCGCGCTGTCGTTCGGTCATGCCGGGCTCGACTGGGAGGAGTACGTGAAGTTCGACGACCGCTACTTGCGCCCGACCGAAGTCGACTCGCTGATCGGTGATTCGAGCAAGGCCCGTGATCTGCTTGGCTGGACCCCGACCATTCTCACCCCGCGTCTCGCGGAGATTATGGTCGACGCCGACATCAAGTCGCTCGAGCTCGGGGGCGAACGGTACGTCGACGCTGTCCAGACGATCTGAGCGGGGCAGTCGTGACCGGGGTCGCCCTGTCGACGCTCACAGTTGTTCCCGGTGGAATGGGCGACGCAAGGATGGTTGGGAGTCGCTTCTCCGCTTCGGTTTTGAATGCTGAGGAAACCTGCCGCGTGACCTCTTGCTGTATGCCGAAGATCGCACCGACGGCGAGATAGACCGCAGACCATAACGATGCAAATACACCGTACCGACTGGGTCCCAGCGTCGGGGCCGCGATCAGTAGAACAAGGTAGCCGGATACTGCGACAATGGCCGTTGCGGGGACAACTAGCCGCACTCCGCGGGTTCGGCTGGCTTCAGCTTCGGGCCGACCCGCGACCTGCTTCACTTCACCGAATCCAAGACGCTCTCGAGTAGCTCCAGCTCTCTTGGGATCGGGTAGTGATGATTTCCAACGAAGAGACCGTCCTCATGTATCCGATCAGAGTTCGGAAGGTCCGCTGGCACGCTAGCGTCAAGATAGCGCATAACAGGATTTCGGGTGAAATTCCCGGCGACAATCGGTCTGAAGTCAATGCCGGCGCCAGCCAGCATGCTCGTGACCTCAGCACGCCGCCCCCGGAGCTTGCCCTCCAAGACCATCGAAAAGCCGAACCAACTGCTCTCACCCTGCACTTTCTGAATACGGATGTCGTCTCGGGACGAGAACATTTCCTCAAATATTGACCCGTTAGCCTGGCGCCCAGCGACTAGCGACGGCACTTTGATGAGCTGCTTTCTGCCGATCGCTCCGGACATCTCGAGTGGGCGCACATTGTACCCAGGGAGAACAAATCGATAAAAATCATCAAACGGTTCACCCGTCTTGGGAAAGATGAGATTGTCCGCGGGGAGTTCGCGCGTCCAACCGTGGGCGCGCAACGAAATCATCGCCTCGTAGAGATACCGATCATCCGTAACGATGAGACCTCCCTCCATCGTCGAAATATGATGGGAAAAGAACGAACTGAATGTTCCCATCGCACCGAACGTGCCGGTGAACTTCTCGCCCTGACGCGCCCCGAGCGATTCGGCATTGTCTTCAATGAGAATCAGAGCGTTATCGTCGCATATTTTTCTCAGTGCAGCGAAATCAGCCGGGTTTCCCAGAAGGCTAACGGCAAGAATTGCCTTGGTCTTCGGGGTGATGTGTTTTTGGATTTCCACAGGGCTAATGTTCAAAGTGTCGAGGTCAACATCGACAAAACGCAACTTGAGCCCAAGTTGATGAACAGGGTAGAACGTCGTGGCCCAGGAAATAGCTGGAACGATTACTTCATCCCCCGGGTTGAGGTCCATGTCCGGGTTCACGACAGCGGCGGCAAGGGCGATCAAATTCGCGCTGCTGCCGGAATTAACCATTACTGCGTGCTTGGAGCCGAAATATTCCGCGAACTCTTCCTCGAAAGATCTGACTTCGGGGCCCATTGTGAACCGTCCCGACGTGACGACCGCCTGAATCGCTGCATACTCCTCCTCATCCCAGGTAGAAGTGGCGAGCGGGTAGCGAGCTTGAGGAGAAATGTCCATGATTTCCCTCATCCTAGGGGGTCTGGGGCTCGACCGATCTATTCCTGCTAACCCGCCCCGGACTCCAGAAAACGCGCATAAGCCACCTTCATGCCCTGTAGCATCCCCGTCGAGGGCGCCCACCCAAAGCGTTTTGCTTGGGTCGAATCCATCAGCTTCGCCTGCATTCCTGCAGGTTTGGACGGGTCCGTAACGAGCTCACAGCCATACCCGACAACTTCAAGGGCGTAGCGATAGTAGTCAAGTACCGAATGATCCTGTCCGAAGCCAAGATTCATCAGCGGAGGCCAGCTTGAGAGCGTGGGTAAGGCCGTCGCGATCCATCGGGAAATATCACCGACGTAGGTGAACTCGCGCCGAGCCTTTCCATCGCCCCACACATCGATATGTTGGGCTCCCGTGCGCTTCGCATCATGGGCCTTACGAAGTGCAGCGGCCACAAGATGCCCACGCGTCAGGGAGTAGTCGTCGTCGGGACCGTAGAGATTCGAGGGCACGATTACTTTGTAGTCCACGTCGAATTGAGAGGAGAGGTAGCCGCAATACTTTGCACCGGCAATCTTTGCAATGGCATAACCCTCATTTGTCGGCTCCAGGGGAGCGGCCAGGACATCACTTTCAACCAGAGGCTGCCTGTAGTCCTTGGGGTACATGCACGAGCTACCAATGTAGACGAAGCTCTTCACTCCCAGGTCAAAGGCACCCCTCGTAACGCTTGAGTCGATGAGCAAGTTCTCCATAAGAAAGGAGCTCTGATCACCCACATTCGCAGCAATCCCTCCCACCTTCGCTGCCGTGTGGACGATCACGTCCGGACCAATTCGCTTGAACGCCTCGCGAGTCGCATGCGCGTCCGTCAAGTCAACGTCACTGCGACCGATCGCCACGAGCTCTGCGCTCTCATCGCTCCAGGCGGAACGGATGCTGCGAGCCAACATGCCGCGTCCGCCGGTAAGTAGCACCTTCATGAGACCTCCAATTTGACGTCGAGGACCACTATCTCGATACGCGCCGCACCATTCTATTCGGGAGATAACGACGCTTGTCTGATGCCAAGTCGGATCGGTTGGCACATGGACACGTATAGCCCCGGCGGTTCGTGCACTGATAAGTCGAGGCGCGAACGGCCACTCCCTCAGGATTGATTGCGCCGGCCTGCCCTTCCGCCCAGCCGCCCGCAGGAAAGGGTGGGTGAGGTCTTCAAGCCTCGTTAGTTCAGAGGCCCCAGCCGTCGCGGTCAAGACGACTGGTTTGACGGTAAAAGCGAACCCACGTCAGGCTAATGTCCTCGAACTTCGATAGATATCGTCAACCGCAACAATGAGTCGACGGAATGCGCCCTGCAATCTGTAGACCTCTACTGCAGCCGGCTGGATCCGACCATGGTTCAAACCAGCGTTATTGTAGGTTCATGCGCCCCTTTCGCCTGATTGCACGTGACACTCGCAGGCCTAAGCCACTGATCTTGGTTCCGATCCTCGCGCTTTTAACGCTCAGCGTCTGGAGTTTCGCGTCCCCGGTCGGTTCGAGTCCAGACGACGACTTTCATCTCGCGAGCATCTGGTGCTCCGCTGGCGACACGTCCGGTCTGTGCGGCCAGGAACAGCAAGCCGACGAACGTTTGGTGCCCAAGGATTTGGTCGTAGACGCGGTGTGCTACGCGCACAATCCCAAGCAAAGCGCGGCCTGCCAGGGACAGGATTTTGGCACTCACCCGAACACGGTGGTGACAACCGCCCGGGGCAATTTCGCTGGCCTTTACCCTCCTGTTTTCTATGCGGCTATGAGTATCTTTGCGGGACCAAATATCGTTATTTCGGTGCTTTTAATGCGCCTCTTTGCGAGTCTGATCTTCGTAGCGGTGATCACGGGATTGTTTCTGCTACTTCCGCGACGACGAAGACCAGCTTTGGTCTGGTCCACGCTGGTCACCATGGTTCCCCTGGGTCTCTTCATCGTGGCCTCGACGAACCCGAGTGGTTGGGCTGTGCTCTCGGCAGCGACTCTTTGGGTTGCCCTTCTCGGATACTTCGAGACCACTGGCTGGAGGAAGGTCGCCCTTGGGGCGTTCGCCACATTGGCGACGGTGATCGGAGCTGGCTCGCGCGCGGACTCTGCAGTGTTCGCCGGCGTTGCAATCGTCGCAGTATTGATCATTGCAACGCGAAGGTCGCGTTTTTTCGTGCTTTCATCAATTCTTCCAGTGGCGCTGTTGGTCGTCGCGGTGCTGTTTTTTCTCTCTGCCGGCCAGTCCGCTGCGGGCTCTACTGGCCTGGAACCAGGAAGCGTCGGCCCAAATCCATCGCAAGTGAAGGGCTTGATCGTTTACAACCTGTTGAATGTTCCGGACCTTTGGGTTGGTGCTTTCGGGCACTGGGGATTGGGATGGCTCGACACTACGATGCCAGCAGTGGTCTGGGTGGCGGCTTTTGGGTGCTTTGTGGCCGCGATGTATGTGGCCATGCGCAAGGCTTCATGGCGTCGGAGTCTCGCATCCATCTGGGTTCTAGCGGGCCTTTGGATCTTCCCCACGATCGTGCTCGTAAAGACGGGGGCAATTGTCGGCGGATATGTGCAGCCACGGTACGTCCTGCCGCTTATCGTGCTGCTGGCCGGGGTCGCCCTTTCCAACCACAGCAATCCCACACTCGGCCTATCGCGGCGAGAATTATTTATTCTCGCCGTTCCCCTCGCGGCGGCGCAGTCGATCGCGCTCATTACGAACATGAGGCGATATGTAGCTGGAGCTGACAGTGGGGGTCTAAACCTCGACTCGAACCCTGCGTGGTGGTGGCACATCCCGGTGTCGCCGATGGCGATGTGGGCCATAGGCAGCCTTGCTTTCAGCGGCCTACTCCTGGTTCTCATATTGGCGATAACTCGCACCCGCCCAATGGCCACTACCCGACCCGGCCCTGAACCTGTTGGATGAAAGTGCCAAAGTGAGTGAAGTCATCGCAGGGCCCAATCATCGGGAGTCCCTGCCAAGCGGGGAAATTGGGCTGCGAAGCTAGAAGTCGATATGGGAGCTCGGTTGTCCCGCTGAATTTCAGAGCTATCGAGCACGCCTCAGAACCTGGGTCAAGGGATATCGTCCGCCGGGAGACGCCGATGCTGCGATGATGACCGTGGACGAGCGAGCCAAAAGCCGTCGCACCTCCGCAACGGTTCAGAGCAGATCGCCAGCCCGTCATCGCAGACCGACTGTACCGGCCATGCCCAGGTACCCCCAGATTGGCGGAGCCGTTGGTGATTTGTGGGGAGTTCTCATGGCCACCGGCGGTCATGTCTACTCGCCGCCCGTGTCCGGTTCAGCTTGGCAATTTACTTGCGGGGATGATCGCAATCGTAAATTGGAGCGCCGACCGATGTTTCTCTCAGGCTGTCGGCCCGGTGGGGTAGAGGTTCGCGAACCGCGGGAGAACCGTAATAAAGCCCCTGCCTGCGCTCAGTTGTACGAAGCGTTCCATCGATTCAAAGATCTCGCGCCGCTCCGGAAGAACGTCGTCGACACAAGGCATAGATCGAATTGTATCCGGCGGCACTACGCCGATGGACCCACCGAGTACAAGCTAGCGAAGCTATCGGGAACGTTCGTCCATGTCGCCCCCGAACTGATCGCAGCGAATCGGTTCATCGAGACCACGGGAAGCTTTTGTCCACCCGCGAGCTTGTAGATCGTGCCGTTATCGATCCGGATGAACGACGTCGCTGGCGTACCGACCGTGAGCTTGGCACAGGTGAAGCCGTCAAGGGGAACGTAGGTGAAGGGATAGAGCGGCGCAAGGTCAGCCGAGACCAAATGAACCGCACCGCCCCCCGCAATGTAGGAAGTGGTTCCGCAGGTGAGCCCGTAGCCTAGTAGCTGGGGTGCCAGCGGATAGGCCTGAATCCGCTCCTCGGTTGAGTACGAGAAGGAGCTGAAGCCGGCCGCTAGGGCAAAGTCGAAGCTCGAGAAAGCCACCCGATCAGTAACGCCGTTAACAAGGTAGACCGTCGTATTCTGCGGCGAGCGCACCAGACTTCCCGACGTGAGCGCGACGGGCCCGCGTGAGAATAGGCTCACCACCGAAGCGTCCAGCGTAGTGATCTTAGGACTTCCGCTCGAGGTGAGCGCAAGAAGGGCGCCCCATCCGCTCACAGGCCTGACGTCGCCAGGCATGACCACGTAAACTGTTCCACTGCTCGCAGACTTGATGAAGCTTCCCGGTTCGATCTTGCCGAGTAGCGGATACGAATCGATCAGTGCCTGGGGTACCGGCACGGTTGCGGCCGGGGGAATCCCGCCGCCGCTCAAGTCAAACCGCCCAGCAGACGAAACGACGGAACCGATGCCCGTTGCAGTCTCCTTGACAGCACCCGTGAAAACCGCGGGGATTCCGGGAATGAACGCTATGCTCCCGGCACCCAGAGAGCCAGTTGTACGCTGAGCCACGCCGAGGGCAGACTCCGCACCGGACGCCACTGTGGAACGGGACGACACTGTGAGAAGCGAATACGTTGATGTGCCACGCGTAAGAGCGAACGCGCCGTCTCGAACGATCGGCGTAGTGAGCGCGAGTCCGGCAAGCGCGTTCTCGGTGAGCACGTTCATCCCGGCGGGGATGCCTGCCAACGCCTGCGACTGGTCATCCAGGATCTCAGCCTTGAGGCCATTCTTGATGTAGTAACGTCCGCCCTCGACCGTGCCCATCACCGAACTGAGCAACGGCCCGGTGACGAATGCCGAAATCTGGAGGGCCGAAAGTTGCACGTATCCGGTCGCCTCACAGGACGCGCCGTAGTCCGCCGCCTGGGCACAGGTAGTGAAGGGGAGCTTCAGCCCCGAGTCGAAGAAGTAGATGGAGCCATCGGGTCCTCGCAGGCTTCGTCCGACCACGTGGCCCGGGGTGTAGGAGTCAAGGAGCGTGGGTGAGACGAACGCCACCTGCCCGAGGGGCGCCAGGGCGGCAAGAATCGAGAGGCTCGGCACCGGGTACTTCACGGTGTCCGACACGAGGTAGACGGTCGCGTTGTCGGTGGACCGTAACAGGCTGGTTCCGGCCGTCGGCGGCCCAAACCAGTCGGTGAAGATACGCCAGAAATTGCGGTTGCCGTAGGCGCTGCATCCGTCTCCGGTTCCGTACAGGTTTGCCAGCGCCGCGGTGTTCGGCTGGTAAGGGGTATAGATATACAGACCGGCGGTGGCCTTGTTCTGAATGAATACGGGGCTCGCGCCGCACGAACCGTTCGGACTATACAGAACTTGGTTGACGCGCCCAGCCTGATAGTTCCATTGCGTCGCAGTCTGCGCGTAGGTCAGGAGCTGACGAGCCGCGTAATAGACCTGATAAAAGAAGTTCCCAAAAACGGGGTCGCAGGGTGCCGTGTCTGGGCAGCTGAAACCGGTTGCGTAGTTGTATCGGGAGAGCGCAGGATTGTTCGCTGAGATGAGCGACGACTCTTTCTCGATGAGCACAATCAGCGACTTCTGACTGATGCCACATGCTGCGCCAACTTTCGCGATGATGTCGGACGCACGCTCGTTCGACGATCCAGCGTAGGGAGCACACCGATTGGCCGGCATCGATGGAGTGCCCTGGCGGAGATTCGCCATACAGGATGAACTGCAACTCGGCTCACGCTGTGCGAGGAAGGTCTGCACCTGGTCGGCCGACAAGGCCGCACCGTCGTACATCATTGCATCGCTGATGATGTTCCCCGGGTTGAACAGGGCCCCATTCGCCGCAAGCGCCGGGGTCGCCAAAACGGACGACACTGCGATCGTCGACGCTACAAGCGCCGCGATCAGCATCCCGCTCAGCAGCTTTCTCATGGGATATGCACCACGAGAGGCACGGACGATGCTTTCTCACTGTTCGACGTGTAGTTCAAGACTACGTTCCAGTTACCGCGGGAAAATTTCTCGATGGGCGCTTGGACGCTGCCACAGGAAGTACTCCGGACATTTTGCACACCAATGCGCGATACTTTCACTGCAACCCCCGTTGATGGGGAGAAGATTACGAATTCGCAAGTCCCCCCAGACTCACTTAACCCTGATACTAGTCCTGCGGCCGTCAGATTGCGACCGTCGACGTCGACTCCAGCGATCGTGACGGCAGCGCTCGGGGATGAGCTCAGTTCAGGGGATGGCATTCCCGACGAATTTGACCCACCACCCGAGCCGGGAGCGCCCGACTGCGAGCCGCCCGAGTCTTCGGCTGGCACAAAGACGCACGACGAGAAGAGCAGACCACAGCAGATGGCCACCGCCCAGCTCCCGGACACCACTGTTGCACTTCGCGCACGATTCTGTTTCACCCACCTACGGTAGTGACAATTCTCAGGACCAGCGTGCGGACACACCCCCGGTATCAGGAGACGATCGGACCGCGACGCGGCTGGCAGCCAAAGCCGAGGCACAGATCGCTTAGAATACTGCAGGTCCTTGTCAACAGAGAGTGTCTTTATGCCCGAAATTTCAGCGGATGTGCGTGCGCGTGCGATCGCCGCGCTGCCGATGGAGGAAGTCGGGAAGAAGCTCGGGTTCTGGACTGGAACGGGTGAGTCGATCCGAGACATCGTCGCCCATCGGGACCTTCTCGGGCTCCTCATCCGGCGCGAACTTCGAGCGAGATACAAGGACAGTTCCCTCGGTGTGCTCTGGAGCCTTGTGCGACCCCTCGCCCAGTTGCTCATATATTATTTTGCGATCGGTGGCATCCTCGGCCTTGCGAAGGGAATCCCCGACTTCGCAATCTTTGTCTATGTGGGGCTCACGGCCTGGACCTTCTTCGTCGAAATGATCTCGGCCGGCACGAACTCGGTTGTCGACAACTCGGGATTGGTGAAGAAGATCTATCTCCCCCGGGAGATCTTCCCTCTGAGTGCCGTCGGTGGTGCCCTATTCAACTTCGCCGTGCAGTTCGCGATCCTCCTTGCTGCGACGGCCGTACTCGGCAGGTTCCCGCTGAACGTCGACTTCCTCTACGCCCCTCTGTCTATCCTGGTGATCCTCGTGTTCGGAACCTCGATCGCGCTGTTCCTCTCTGCCTGGAACGTGTACCTTCGCGACGTGCAGCACCTGGTGGAGGTGGCGATCCTCGTACTTTTCTGGGCGTCGCCGATCGTCTATTCCTTCAAGTTCGTGAATGTTGCGCTCAAGGGCAACTGGCTCGAACAGATCTACCTCGCTAATCCGGTGACTCTCGTCGTCCTGGGAATGCAGAAGGCGATCTGGGTCGCGGGATCGCATCAGCCGGGAGTGCAGAACTTCCCACCGAATCTCAACATCCGACTTCTCATCGCGCTCGCCGTGAGTTTCATCCTGCTCTGGCTCGGCCAACGTGTGTTCAGTCGGCTGCAGGGCAACTTCGCACAGGAGCTCTAGAGCAGTGACACAGGCCCCTACGATCGTTCGCGTCGACTCGGTCTCCAAACGATTCATCATGCACAAAGACAAGTCTGTCAAAGAACGACTGATCAACTTCCGGACAAGCCGGCAGCATCGGGATGATTTCTGGGCGCTCAAGGACGTCAGCCTGGAGATCTCCTCCGGCTCGACGGTGGGGCTAGTCGGGCACAACGGTTCGGGCAAGAGCACCCTCCTCAAGGCCATCGGCGGGATCATCGAACCCACGTCCGGCACGATCTCGCGTCGCGGGCGCCTCGCCGCTCTCCTCGAGCTCGGTGCCGGCTTTCATCCCGATCTCACGGGCCGCGAGAACGTTTACCTAAACGGAGCGATCCTGGGACTCTCTCGGAAGGAGACCGACAGATACTTCGACGCGATCGTCGATTTCTCCGGTATTGAATCGTTCATCGACACCCAGGTGAAGTTCTACAGTTCCGGCATGTACGTG
>Ga0209512_1002376_pt1 | contig 20219 bp, 25 predicted proteins | sample frozenSSSSmetaG_FD_184142 | JGI IMG/M metagenome (GOLD analysis project Ga0209512, IMG submission 184142) | Glacier valley bacterial and archeal communities from Borup Fiord, Nunavut, Canada, to study Microbial Dark Matter (Phase II) -... | ecosystem: Environmental > Aquatic > Freshwater > Ice >... | reverse complement strand
CAAATCGGGACTTCCACGCACTAAATAGCACTGAAGTACTGTTTGGCTATTTAATGCATTGATGATTGATGGCCATTGTGATATTGCAAGGAGAAGTCCTGTAATCATTCCCTCAGACAACATATTTCTTTCAAGAGTGTCTTGTTCAGCATAGATGCGATGTTATTATGTTTTTTTTCGAGAATATAGTGTCTAAGCATAATTCTCATTGAAAGGTCTGTCTGATAGTACATGATCAAGAAACGTCATAATGTCTTCTGCTCGCCAAATTCCGGAGAGCTTGAAGCAATCCATACAGGAACAGGAGAGAGTCGATTAATCTACGCGAACGGAGGTAGCCAGAATGGATATCCACCATTCTTGATCCTGAAAACACTCAGCAAAAAGCTGTACATGACGAAAATAACGCCAGCCCAAACAAGAACAGCAACCTGCTGTGTCCTTGCATCAGCCATACGCGGCACCTTCAAGGCCAGAGAGATAGTGGCGAATGACAGAAGACCATCTGTTCCAGTTAGATAAGTTCTCGGTTTGTGGCATGGACATTGAGGACAAGAGAATCATAGGGTGTATCTTACACATGGCTGCTACTATTTGAGTTTCAAGCCCATATTGGTTGGAGAATCCTCCAGCAAAATAGCTTATTCCACCATGTCCATCGCCAGCTACGTACGGGACCTTTCTTATATGATTGAACATGTGGCCGCTGGTGAAAAGGAGTATGGCAATTAGGCTGATAGCGGCCCAAAGGTTGCGGCTTTGAATGATTGGTAGCAGATACGGCCACGACACGCTCAAGAATGTAATGGTTCCAAGTGCAGTCGTTGTCACTGCTATAATGCGAATCCAATTGACGGGGCGCTTGATCGGTGGATGAGGTCCGTCCACTAAATGCCGGCTGATCCAAGAATGAGCCTGTTCTGCAATCTGAGGACTGTTGGAATCAGGAGGATCAGCCTTATGTTTCGTCTGTAATGTTCAGAAGGGCATCTTACCCGCTGGAGAAATCATAACGAAGAGGTGTGCTGTCTGCCACAGCATGAGGCCCTGTTGTTGGCCGGAAGAATAACAGTACCGGAGCGCTTTGAAGACCAAGCTGTTACTGTTAGCAAGTATATTTGCTGCAATTGCTCTTGAACGCACGGATTGAAACGTCTCCTTCCCATTCCCGAAGTCCAATGTGCCATAAATCAAGCGTGATTCACCCTTCTTGTCGCCCTTAATCCAGCTTTTGGCCAGAAGCTCCCATTCTGGCTCGAACTCACGACATAATTTGCATCCATATTTCGTCTCCAAAGCGGTCAATAGGACTGCCACCGAATAGTCCCGTGGAGCTTTGGTCAGTCTCGCATAACTCGAATCTGTGAGCTTTAACGGCGTCGATAGAAGTGATTTCGAGTGGAAGTCCTGGAATCGGTCCGTGGCTGGTTTCTTTGCACCGAGGACTGGCACCAAGAGCAAGGCAAATATAAGATCCTTAAGGAAACGCATTGCGAGCAATGGATGCGGCGGACTCGAATTGTTAAGAAGTGATAATCCTCAACTCTGTTCTGGAGCTTCTCCGAAACCACTTGTCCTCAAGTATGTGCTTACATAAGACAATCGTTGGGCGGCACGGCGGCGCCGTGTACAAAGTACCTACAGTGGGTCTGTTGACGCCAGGTCCGGGGAAGCTTGGCGATGTTCGAGATATTTGTTTACACGGTCACTATCCCGACGCGTCCCCCACTAAGGACGTCACTCTATCAATATATATGTACTACGGCATTCACACCAGGAGTTATACCTACACAGTATAGCCTACATCATAATCTATAACCTACTGAAGCCTTTGTTTATGCATAACCATGGAGTCCTCGTCTTTAATATACGCTCACGACGTAAAGACGGACGATGTGAGTGAATAACATGCGAGATGAGCACAGATGGCACTGACGAGAATCACAGAGGCTGTCGAAATTACAATTACTGGAATTGGGGTATTTGGACAGCCTAAAGAACGAGGATAGCATCGTCAAGGATGAAACCGCGCGGAGACTTCGACTTCAAATTCTGATTCTCGAAGAAGAAAACGACGAATTACACGAGCAATTGGCCCTGGAAGATGATCGTGTGGATGTCTTGGAATGCGAAAGGATAGAGCTTCAAGCGCAAATAGAGCAAGCCGAGTTGGATACACAGAATTATCATGCTGAGCTCAGAGTCAAGGACAGAGAGCTGGCCAACGCGAAGGTAGATACGGTCATACTCGCATGGATCATAACGACACTGACACTTCACAGGCAGAGCTGCTATCTATGAATGGACTATCCAAAGACTCCACCAAATTGTTAACCGAAAAGCTCTCACTGGTCAGGGAGCTTGCATCGATAAAGCCAGAGCTAGAACACCTTCGAAGTCAAGCATCGTATCAGCAAACTTTACTTTCAGAAAAACTAGCACTCCAACGGCAATTGAGCACATTCGAGGCCGAACTGGAAACGGCCAACGTCAAGAATTCATCTGCGAAACGAGCAACTGCCAGGGGTTTAGCATCCGCGAGGGATATCGATCTGCAGACAGAGCTAGAGGAGCTGAAAAAAGAACTGCTGCGGGAAAAACGCGAGAGAGAAGAGTATCAAAAGGCGGCAGAAATTGAATCGAGCGAATGGGAAAGTCGTAGAGCAGTCCTAGAAAGCAAGATCGATGCAATGCGGACAAAACTTCGGGCAGCCAAAGAACAGCTAAAGGAAGTGCAAGCAGAACTTGCCCAAACTATTGCAACAGCCTCAAAGGTTTCAATTGCCTCAGAAACCCGTGATGCACCGGCCCATGCGCGCAAGAGAGGCGCGACCCAAATGTCTGATACAGCTATTGGGACGCCGGATGGAATCGCTGTCCGCGGAAAACGAGGTGGAGGCAAGAGACGCAAACCAGACCAAACTTCCTTTGGCGAGAAGTCCATGTTTTCAATAACACCATATTTGAACAGGACTGTCAACATGCAACCTGAGACACCTAAAGATATCCAAGAAGCCATTGCGAACCCCGGCGCCAGTGGTGAATCAGCAGCCGCCGATTTCGAAGATGGAGATGTTCTTGTCGAAAATATCAGGGTTCCACTTACCCAAATGGATGCATCTCCTTCTATGACAACGAAACCTAAGTCTATGGTCAAGCCGTCGAGAAAGCCTGCTTTGAAAGAATTAAGAACTGATTCAAAGAATAACGGACGAGCTACCAAGAAATCACGGGTTGCTAAACTGGAGAAAGTGCCGGAAGAGGATGCCAATGAGAATGAAGATCCTGCTCAGAAAAAAGTTTCTACTCTGGCCAAAGACTCCAAAAATCCCATTTTGCAAATCCCGGCAGTCGCTGTAGAGGAAGCAGAACCAAAAAAGAAGAGACGGAAGCTTCTAGGTTTAAGTAAGACGATTTTTGACGAAGATGATGGCGAGGCTACGAGACGGCCTGCGAAAGTCATCCTTGCTCCAGCCAGAACTCTTGGGAAATTAGGAGGGAAGAGAGATGCCACATCCAACGGTCTCAATGCTCCTATTGCAGGCTTTGGTGCATTTTCTCCATTGAAGAAGGATAAAAGGGGCGCACAGGCAAGCTTTCTCGGATGAACACAGGGTGCCAGTTACATAATATGTATGAGTAAGGTGCAATAATGTAGTCATGTCTTTTGTCTCTCGACGATAAACTCTCGTTCAGAGCTAAGGATTTGTGATGATCCAATTAAGACTTGCCTCAAGGTTTTGACATTGCCCCGAACATCTGTCTGCAACGCCAGACTTGTGAACGCGACATCTACCCATCAATACAAGGTGTGCAGATATAACATAGTATATATAGTATGGAGAAAGTGATCATGTTCAAATCTGTCTCTTATATTCCAAAAACGTCTGCATATTTGGGCTCAATCTTGCGGCGCAAGGCAACAAAATACGCTTCTTTCGATTCCTAAATTCATCAGCACGACCCTAACCATATTTTGCTATGCGTACACTTCTTGAAGATTCCGGCTTCTCTCTATGAACAACGGCGAACATCTTCTTGAGGCGTGTCTCGAGTTGCTTATCTTCTGCGCCTTGATAGAATTTGCACACGAAATGTCCACCTGACTTGAGAGTTTCATGTGAGAATTGAAGTGCTGCGGTGCAAAGGTCCTTTGACAAGTTAGAAACGGAAGACAACTTTAGTGTTAAAGGTTTGGACTCACCATGCTGCCGGCGTGGTCTCGGAACGGGATGCCGCTGGTATTCATCATCCTAATATACGGAACACTTAGACTTCTCTTCCAAAAACCAGTTGTTTGTTCCCAGGGTGCGGACATATCACTTAGAACAACATCGACGGTCTTCCCATCATCCTCCAACTGCCTCCTGCTTTTCTTTCCAGCAGCACCTTTTTCGTCCAAATTATTATGTGTATCTGCTTGGCGCTCCATGTCAATGTAGCTTTCTTGGACTAATATGCTATCCGGCGTTGACGGATGTGGCCCGTCAGTTGATGCGAGGTAAAGCTGCTGCTGCGGTCGGCCTCGCTTTGGATCATTAAGGAACCGCTTGACTTCCTCCTGTACTTCCTTTGACAGGAAATTGCCTTGTATCGTAGACACTCCTTTGGGCGGCTGTGCTGGGATTATGTCTATACCAATAATGCGACCATTGGGCTTTGTACGTTCGACTGCAACCTGTATTGAACTGTCAGTTATCTCACGAAATAGTGCGGCTATTTTACATACCTGTGACCAGCTTCCGGGAGCATAGCCCTGTCTTGTCAAAATCGAAAAACCTTAATTAGGGGTGCTTTCATACCAGATCCACGATAGTTTGGCCTTTCTTGAATAGCTTGTATTTCGCGTCAATCTGCGACATGTCAGGAGCTGATTGAAACACATAGAAGTAGCTGAGAATACCCACCTCTAATAACTTGAACGCTGCTCGACTCTTGAGTCCTTGAACTTTTGCCTCTCTTGCAAAGGAGTCTCGTCCTTGACGGCTTTTCCACCGTGTCGAAGAGGCTGAAGAGCTGTGCCTCGATCCATCAATAGCTTGCCCTGGAACAACTTGGCGAGAACAATGTCCTATCCATTGACAGCATCTGGCCTTCTCGATCAGATGATAGGGCTGTCCATAAAGAATTTTGCCTGCTGCACGCAAAGCGCGGTGCGACTGCATGTAGAGCTTGAGTAGGTGAATGCCATCTAACGGTGATATGACATTCACACTCATCCAGGATATTATTCTATCCACAAACTAACAGAAGGGTGATACCTTAGATATGAGGTTGAAATTTAAAGGTCAAGGAATTGCACTTAAGTAATTATTGCAGCAGTAATTATTAGAGCATGTCATGAGTTATTCCATATTAAAAAGCACAGAAGTAAGGAAGAGCAGAGTACAATCGTATAAGGTCATATTGGAATAGCTATCTGTGGTATCGTACGCGAGGTTCAAACACAGAGTAATGCTGTTGAACCTGCGATGGCTGAGAAGAAGTCTATAATAGACAACAGTCTCCAGAAAAGTATTCCACTGCTCAAAAATTCCAGGATTTGGAACTCCAGCGCATTGCTTAAGAACAGATTTAGACCTTGAAACCTCTCGAACGCCTGCGTCCACGGGCCTTCTCGAACTTGCGTCCCTTGGACTCGACGTAAGGTTTCTATACAGAAGTCAGTGATTGCAGGAAAATAAAGCTGGATCATGCGCAGAGGTTGGGTATTCACCTTGTGCTTGTGTGGGCCAAAGCCGAAATGCTTGACAGCCTCACGGGAGTTCTTTGGTCCTCTGAGGAGAAGAGTGTTGCTTCCAGTTGGTGCTCTCAAGGCCAATTGATCAAGAGTCAGAACCTCTCCACCAGCAGCCAGAATGCGTGCGCGAGCGGTAGCGGTGAAGCGCAGGGCAGCAACGCTGACCTTTGGAACAGTCAGGAGACGGTTGTCATCGGTAACGGTTCCAATGATGACGATGGTCTTGTTGTTGGACTTCTCGGATGTGTTCGCAACAATTCTGGAGAGAGACACTGGAGGTCTGTTGATGCGAGACATGAACAAGCGACGAAGGACGACCTTGTTGAAGGATGACTCGGTACGGCCTATTCAATGTGTTATTTGAAGATGCTCCACAATCGCCAAGAAGAAATGTCACTTACGGGCCAAGAACCTGTAGAGCTTGACGAGCAACTTCAAGTAGACGTTGTCGCTCTTTGGCGCCTTGCGGTGCGTGTTGCGAACATGATGTGCGTCGAGATCGATACCTGTTAGAAGCCTCACCGTCAGCCCATGTTCAGCATGCTCTTTGTATTTTGGTCTTGCGACACAAAACTACTTCGCAGAGATCTGATTGTTGATTCCACTCCGGACTTTTGAGGTCCGTGAAGTTTCGTAAACAGAATCAAGATCCCCACTTGCATACGAAGGCACAGATCAGCGACATACCCATTGTTGCGGTTGTCGAGTCACGTCGGTCGTGATGTTGTTGAAGAACAAGAGGGAAGTCGCACAATTTTGGGATTCAAGATAACTGGAAATGTGCGCTTGCCAAAAATCTCTAAGCGATGTTGTGGCCTCAGGCACAAATAACGGAGGACTACTTAATATCACGTGCACGCTTTTGGTATTCATATCCATTTTTAATCATAGATGGATGTCAATGATGTATGCAAATATAGCAGATTATCATACCAGCTGATGCACAGTCCTATTTATATTTCATCCGTCTTGGAAATTCTCACTTTATGAAATTCTAGCGGATTTTCAAACTACCTAATCATGAGCACGAAGAGATCCAAGTCAGAAAGCCAAAAGGGAGAATGCTAAGATACATATGTGCAATGCAATGCAAATCGATTGATGTAGGTCGTCATGCTGCATGGTCTCTTATTCTTATCTAGTAAGTCTCTCCTTTCTTTCTATTGCTGTATACATCCAATATGTACCCGCTGCAAATGCTCCAACGGCCCTCTATTTACAGACACCGTTCAAAGTGTGCAACGGTCGGGCTACTACTCATGGTATGAAAACAGCACCGAACGATTCCATCCGGAAGCCGTTTGCTGAGGAATGACAGTGGCAGTGTCGCACTGCTGTATTCTTAATACAACGCAGTGGGGTATAATTTTAAAGATCTGCAGAATCGGCTTTCAAGGTGACCAAGAAATCTCTTGTCATCTCGAAACTGAGCCAATTGCTTGCCATACTTGGTGCAACCTTCAGCAAGTTTGGTACGATGCCTTTATATAATCCTCTGATACCTTCCTGTGCAATTATTACCTTCAGGGCATCAAATACTCCCTTGTACTGATAACCCATGCCTGACATAGTGTTGATCTGAAAACGTCGACGGAGCACGTCACTGAGAAATGTTAGGTTCAGAGAAAGCAGGAATAATGAATCTATCTTGGTACTTACAATGGGTAGGTGCATGTTTGCGCAACTGCCCCAGAGATTGCTCCCGCTGCAAGTTTGCGCAAAGCACTAGGGTTCTCATCGCCCTCTGGCGTGAAGTATTTCCGTACTAGTTCGTAAGTCATAAAATTCAACCCGACCTGAGATAAGTCAGATACAGATCTCCAGGATTTGCAAAGACATCCTTACGTATGGGGCAACACCAGCGACAGTAGGTATTATTCCCCTGTAAAGGGCGAGAATACCGCCTTCGTTCTTATACATTAATACCATCGTAGTCCACATTCCCGGCAGCGCGGTTTTTGGGATGCCACCTAGAGCGGCGAAAGAAGCTGACTGAATCGAGAGACGAGTTCGAACAATGTCCAATGGGTATGTGAAAAATACAGAGGTAATTCCAGCAGCTCCGCCGCATATTAATCGCCTGAACGATGAAAGTTCAACACCTGGAGAAGGTTCGAAAAACTGTTTTCCGAAATCAGCATGATATCGTGGAGGGGTGTGGAGTATCACAAAGATATTTGCACACCTTCTTGTAGAAGTTGTAACTACCAAATTGGACAGCAGAATAAGGCACGATGCGGACGCAGTTTGTCCCGTTGCCTCTCATAAATCCCCTCCAGCCTTCCTCACGCCAGATCCTGGCCAGGGACTTGCCAACAGACTGAGTGTATTCTTCACGGCCAGCACTCTGGATCTGATACAGGATCTTAAGCCGTTCCAATGGCGACACAACTGTACGCGAGACGGCACCAGCAACTCCTCCTGCGCAGAATGCAGCAGCCACTGGCTGAGACACAAACTCTCGTAATTGCAGGGCCTCGAACTGCGCCTTTGGCTTCAACGTTTTCGCTCCTGGCTGTCATGAGTTCTCATTAGCAGGTACCCTAAGACAGGGCTAACGAAGAGGAGCATACATCTGCCATATTGCGTGTCGATTGAGGTGGCAATCGCCTCACCTTCACAAAGTCGCGTTCGAAACAGTACCACAAGGTCTTCAGGACATGGAAGCCCAGGGATGCGGATTGAGCCACACGAGTGGGATAACAGGGCGGATGTAGGTACTATGTCGATCTTTCCTTTGAGCGACCAGGCTGCCAGCTGATGCTCGAGAAAAGGCAAGGGCAATTCGCGCAAAGAGTCACTGCCTTGATAAGACTGTTGGGCAGCTCGTCGATCTTTAATGGCGCAGAGAAATGGGAGTTCGTGAGCGGGTCAGGTACGGATCCATTCAAAAGGAGCGTAGCGCCGAGGAGTGTTGTATGGATTAAGGATGAAAGATGAAAGAAAGATGAATGACGAGAGAGTAGTCTAGGTCAAAGTATGACTGGTTTGAACGGTTTCGACTACCAAGAGATCGATGTTGGGAATCATCTCTCAGGCCTAGATATGTATGTATGATCAATGAAGACCTGCTGGAGATTACCCAGAGATGCACGGTGGAGTATGTGTGTAGCGCACGGCTGGACAGGTAGTCTACACAGGACACCGGCCGGAATATCTTCGTGCTTGGCGTTCCGATGGCTTCTGTTGCCGGGCGCACGTGACTTGTCTGTCGTGAGTGTTCATGGCAGGCTCGGCGGGCACGTAGCGTAGCGTACCAAGAAATATAACAGAGGAAGTATGCGGGAAACAGAGCGAAACAGAGGGGTGCTTGACGCTTCAGAAGAGCTTCAGAAGACGTGCAGCACATGGCCAAGGTGTGTTAGCCGGTACACACAGTAGGGGTGTACGCCTCAGGCGACAACAACCTAAGCCTTACTGAACGTTAAAGTGCTAGCGTCCTGCCATCCATCCATGACCAGTGCTGTCATCGTGAACTACACCGGGCTTCACTCTCACCAATTGACATATACATACCTACCTATCACCGTGTGCAATTACTACACCCATTCGCCATCAACATCACCATCACCATCACTATCGCCATCACCCACAACAGTGAAAGGCTTAACGGGTGAACCAGTCTTGACACACATTACATACTCACCTTCTTCTCTTTTAGTCTTCCCTCTGGTCTCTCAGCACCAGTAACGAACGACCAGAGCAACAACACAACACAACCCTCCTCACTCCGCAAAGAGTCGTGGATTGGCTCCCAGTTAGAGCCCGAACCCAACTCCCAACTCCAGCAATATGTCTCGCGGCGGCGGAACAACCCTCTACGTGACTGGCTTTGGCCACGGAACCAGGGCTAGAGACCTTGCGTACGAGTTCGAACGGTACGTCCTCAGCAAAGCGTCGAAAACTCGATGATCAGCCTCGAGTCCGATGATCCCCTGCCTCGTCCTGCATCCCTTGGAGACGTCGCTGTCAACTTCCTCGCGTCCTGCACCCGATTCACCTTCTCTCCCCTCTTCCTCCGATCGAGCAATCGAGCAATCGCACAACGGCACAAGCAGTGTTCTTCGGCGAAGAAGGCAGGAGGCATTTTACGGCGGCAGACAGCTTTGTCTTTCAAGAGCTCCTGCTCATTCATTGACTGGACTCATCAACATCTGTCCTTTTACCAAAATGCCAGTACTGACGAGGCATATTACAGCTATGGCCGTCTGGTCCGGTGTGACATTCCAGCTCCCCGAACTGCAGCTAGTCGTCTGTGAGTTTAAAGTCCACCCCTTCTGCCTGCCTGCACTTCTAATATCGTTGACACGGAAGTAGGTTTGCCTTTGTTGAATATGAGAGCCGTCGTGATGCTGATGATGCGTACCACGAGATGCATAACAAGCGCATTGGACGGGATGATCTTCTGAAGATTGAGGTCAGTATTCCAAAGCAAAGCAAGCTAAGCTTCAAAGAGGCCAGTACTGATGTGATGATTGCTGCAGTGGGCCCGCACACCACCCTCTGCTTCTTGGCGCTTTGACACTGGAAGAGACCGTGAACGTGCATCTGGTGGAAGACGCTCACCACGCCGTAACGGCCGCTCTCCATCTCCACCTCCACGCAGAGGCCGTGGTGACTATTCTCCTCGAAAGGATGACAGACGCGACCGTGACTATGATCGTGATCGTCGTGACCGCAGTGACCGTTCCCGCAGTCCTGATGACAGGTAATTGATTGCAAGTTGTCCATCTCCAAGGGCTACAGCTGACGTCAATCTTCTAGGGATACCGAGATGAAAGATGAGCGTGAGGATATCCGTGAAAATGGCACAAATGGTGATGACAGAAAAGGTATATCATATCTTCATGTCATTGCAGGTGCTCTACTTCCAGCTAACCTTATTAGCACCGGAGTCGCCACTCCCAGCCCATGACGACCTGGATACTGCTGAGTAGATATACTGCATAGAGAAACCAGCACTTGCTACAGGGAGGTCGCATTGGGATTCACCGACGTTCTCACATTTCTATTGTTCCTGCCTTATGATTTCGGTTTTGGTGTCGCTCTTTCTGAATGATTCCAACATTGTCTCTTAACGCATTGGCAAAACTTTCATATCATATGTCTCTTTCCAGATCATTGATCAAATCACCATAATAATTCCGAATACGTTTTCTCAATGCACATTTCAAATGAGGGGCACATATCTGAGAGGTTCAGCCGGATTCCAAGTAGCAGCAGTAAACTCATGCTTGTACCTCTTCAAATATGTCTAAGGGGTAACCAGGCAGCAAATCTCACGTAGTGGGCGAACTGATCACCTTCGTGAAAACAAAAACAGTAATCTATGATTTTGAATGCTTGCCTACCCATTCCGGCCACAGTATAACTGCTAGAAATATATTTTACATTTTCTCGTACGTTGCCATCAGGGAGCCTAAAGGAGGATTAGAATGTCTGCAGTGCGTGTGCTGTATAGTTGAAGGAGCCGGCTTACCAATGAATGTTACCACCAACCGACTGCGAACTTGGCAAATATCTTCCGGAACAAGCCAAATGGTTGCCCCAAGCTTTCTCGCAATACTGATACTCAGCTTTGCATTCAAGTATGCATCGTCCTCCGTGCGGCCAGGAGTCACTAGATCGTAGTCGACGTAGCTGCTCTTCATGCCATTCAATACATCGAGCAAGAAAGTACCAGTTCCAATGGAAGAGTCCTTGAAGGAACGGATCGATGAACTCCTCCCTCCCTTGCGGGACATATCGTTGGCCCATTTCACCATTTCCGCATCTGTGATCTCACGCTTGCCCATACGCTGCGCCAGATCCGAAAGAGTCTCCGAAATATCCTTACGCATCAGTTGCCAAACAAGACCGAGTGTTAGGGTTCGTTGTCCATCCGTGATATCTGCACCTTGGATGCCGACCAGCGAAAATCTATTTTGTTTGCCCAGTTCGATTGCATAATTCGTATTCTCAACTGCCTTAAATCGTGAGATTTCTCCGCCGTTGGCTGGCGCTTTATTGGCATGGCGCCAGTTAACAGATCCCTTGATCACCTTATCGTATGCCTGCAGGAGAACGGTCCCATCCCGAAGATCGTCGAAGAGGGAGTTGACAGCTGGCTGCACATCCAAGCTGTTGAGCCACAGTGTAAACACTCTCGCTTCACGCTCACCTTCCGCATCAAAATCTTCGACCTGCAACTTCTCCTCTTCAGTGATCGGATCCAATGCTGGATGTGTATTGAAGAGATTGGCGACGAATGCGAGATTGAGCTTGGGATTGCCAGCAACAAGGGACGTTGGACTAAGGAACTTGCGGCAATTGAGTTTATCAGCATTCTGCAAAACCTCCTCTGCGCGCTGCAATAGATCACGAGTTTGGAGAGGTGCGCGACTGCATGTCTCCGGTGCGATCTGGTTGAGAAGGACCGTGTAATTTTCTCCGTCCTTAACGTCATTCGAGAAATTGTTTACCCTGCGCAGTGTTAACTTAATCAATAGCATAAAGACAGTGGCATTTACCTTCTTGGCCAGTTGGCTGCCTTCAGGTGATAATTGAACCATCTCAGAAGGATTTGCTCCGGGGGCAAGCGTAGAAACTGCTCCAAAGTCTCATCTTCCTCGAGAAGCCGATAAAGCTCTGGATGTAACTTGATGTCGATTTTCCCAAGTAATCCTCGACGAATGACCTGCCAAATCAGGCCAAGAATCAGATGTTCACGGACCTCAATGATATCTCCACTACCAATGTTCACGACAGAACAGCCAATACCTTTTGATGATTCGATGACAATATTGTTGTTCTCGGTCATGTGAAACGCATTCAAGGTCTTGATCTTCTTGCCTGGTCGGTTGAGGACACGCTCATCAATGGTGTCTGGAACACTGTCGTTGATTAATTTCGCGAGTACCAATCCATCCTTGCATTTATCGAACATCTCGAAGGTATCCGTCGGGAATGGCAGCATAGATCCTACGTCGGGGTCGCCGGCAAGGACTGCATTGATATGTCTCGTGAACTCCGTTCGCTCATCCTCGTTGATGGTGTGCGTAACATTTGCTGATGAGCCTTGAACCTGAATGCGACCGCTCACGCTTGGCTTTGACGCATGTCCAAGATACTGCGGTGATGCTGCTGCTGCCGTTGCTGTCGGGCGAGACGGGCCTGTGGACATGCGCTTTTGCGCCGGGGAAGATTCTCGCAATTTTGACACCAGCTATTGAAGAATTAAGCATTGATTTGTTTGTACAGATCTGGGTGAAGATAGTAATGACTTACGTCTACGAAATCCTCCAGTTCCACTCTCCTGGATGAATCAAGGTCGACCTCCTTCAATGCTTGTCTCACAACATCGTAAGGCTGCCTCTCACTCTGTTGCGTGGCTTTGATTGCGGTCGCCTCGTCGATGTAGCCCTTGTCATCAACATCTAGCTTGCGGAAGGCGTCCTGTAGCCCGAAGATCTCGTCCTGCTGAAACTGAGGATACTTCCTATGTGAGATATCTGTCAGCTGCGGGCCAAGGAGCATGGGAATCCAGAGCAGCCAGGAGGTGGGTCTCGAACGTACCTCTGCAGTCTAATGACGTTCATGTCGGAGAAAGAGCGAGTCCCCTCGCCCTCAAATCAATGATTTGATGCTGTAGAGCTGATCGCGAGTTCCGGAAAGAAAATAGTGCCACTGATGTGATGGGAGTGTGCTTGCTCGGCGTTGTGACTATGACAAGTGCACCAGCTCGGAACCTTGATTCCAAGGAAGCTGGGCTACTGGGTATAGTTAGTTGATCAGCTCAGCTCGATGCGAAGACCTCCAAGTTTGGGGTCGATGATGATGATACCTATAAGGTATCTTACAATGGAAGCCTAGGAAGCGAAAATGTCCTCTTGCGCGGCCTTTTCTATGTTGCCTGTGTTGGTGGTGGACTGGTGGTGGTGGCGGGAGGATGTATGTAGACCTGGTCCTGGTACTACTGGATGGAGTCTGACGAAATGGACGAGGGGTAATGTGGCTGCGGCAAGCAGAAAGCACCGTGTCCGGAACTGAGCGGCGGGGCTAAACTCACTCGTCATCTCTCACATCCCCATCCTCATCCAATCCATCGGACAAAGCTCATACGCAACGCATCGTTATCGTTGTTACAACAACTACAACAACTCCTCCAATATTAACTGGGAACTTAATATACTTACTATACAGTATACATATATCTATCTGTACATATTCCGCAGTAGTAGGCGTCTTTCGCTGAATATTTTTCCGCATTTGTCGTCTCAATCTGTTCAATAGATGGTGCAGTTCACGTACTTTCTCCCTCAAACTCACGAAAGGCTATCTATCTATCCCCTCAAGGCATAGCATATAAAAGGTGAGGAGGTAAGGTGAATCATTTACTCGGTCAAAGTATTCCTCCTATTATCCTCTCCGCGCATGCTCATTGTTCCAGTTTCATAGGGCTCGTTTCTTGGACACATCTGTGGTGCTCTCACCACCTCTCGTTTTCCTCAACATCAACAACAAAATCAACAACAACAACAGGCTTTGATACTCGGCTTCACATGGCATCACACGAATTAGAACATATCACTGGGGTCTGGAAGCGGATGCAGGGAAACAGTCCTATCTACGATTTTCTTTTCGGCAGTCAGGACCTGAACCTCATCTCTGCCTCTCGGGGAACTTTCAAAGCTCACCTTGTCCTCGCGGCCTGCCATGTTAATTCCCGAGGAACTATTCACGGAGCGGTCTCGGCGGCAATTGTCGACTGGGCGGGAGGTCTCTCGATTGCTACACATGGCCTAGAGAAGACTGGCGCATCTGTCGATATTCACGTCACTTATATCTCAACTGCTCAGGTTGGAGACACGGTGGAGATTGAAGGCACGGCAATTAAGGTTGGGCGGTCAATGGCTTTCACGAATGTCACAATTACTAAGTTGGTGGATGGAGAGGCTGGACCTGTGGTGGCCTCTGCTTCACACACTAAGTTTATACGTCAATAACTGCATTATTCAATTGTATGATGAGAGCCTTCTGGCCACACTTCTTCTCTTCGATTTATAGTATCATTGAATGCGTGTTTATCGTTTCCATAACCTTTGCTGTCCTTTTCGAGGGGGGGGGAGGAGAGAGAGAGAGGAGGGGGCAATCCACGCCGCTATCTCTTTGTGTGTAGCACGGTTAACATTCGCTTCGAATGCATGGACTTACTCGAATAGCGAATACGATTCCGCTTTTTTGCTTTGGCTTCAGTTGCTCGCGAGTTATAACAATGTGTGTGGGTAGTGTAAGATGGCTAGTTGCAATATATCACTTTTGTTATATTGATGGCAGTGGTTTTTTTTCGTTTAAATGCATATAACTTTGCGTGGATGCTATGTTATTTTTGCTTTATGATATATTATATTGAAGGTATATTAAGTTTATCTTTTTGCTGTGAATATTAGTTATCTGAGAATAAGGCCTCCGTACTGCTTAGATAGCTACGAGACTTTAGTTCTTTATAGATGTATATATATGCTGTATTAGGTGATATGGAAAAGGTATATAGTGGTAACGCTGTTATGACTATATTAAAGTTATTCATTGTGTTTGTAAAGCTAGTCTAATATATATGTATATGAGATGTGCTGTTTTGGGGTGTCACGCGAAATTTGATAGACAGGCGAATAAAATAATAAATGCCAGGAAAAAATTAACTGATGATTAACCCCAGCCACATAACTATCCACACAACACCATATAGTAATATTTTGAATCATCAACTGCTAGGTCCCTACAGATAGATCATTGCTGCTATCCGCCATCCATAGGATACAATGGCGACCTGCAAGGCTTGCAACCAGCCTCTTGTCCTGGAACTGGACCCAGAAGACTTTAACGAATCAACCTCCTCAGCAGCCGGAGGATCGTCCACAGTCGTCCCCGATGACGTCGAGTTGAGATGTGGCTGTCACTATCACTGGTATGTTTACTGATTTCAGTAATTTCTGGCGACATCCAGTCTTTGGTCACTTCCATGTCATGTCTCTGGAGAGGAGTGTATGAGACCCTACAAGCATTCGAAAGCTGCTTCACCTCCAGAAGACTTGATATTGATGGTCATACATTGTGGATCTCCTCTTATATTCACCATGTTTGCATTCAAGTTCTTTAGCTGCAACAAGTTTTTCTTCCATCGTCAAGCACGTGACTAATATTAAATAGGCAATGTCTTCTGGACGAGTCCCCAACGGTGGCCGCTGCCTTGGCTTGCCCATCCTGCAATGCACCGATCCAGTCCGTCGCCAACGGTGCCGATCGAGTGCTACAGGTCCTTACCCGCTATACAAACGAAGGTGGAATCCAAGACAATCTGGATATTCTGCCCAACGTCAGAGAGGAGGCGTACCTAGATGCCAACCCAAGCGCTCGGCCGGCGCGGGCTTACCTCACGTTCTGCAGCGAAGGAGATGTGCTGAATATAGTTGAACTCCTGCAGACACTCCAAGAAGACGATGAGGAGGACGAGGAAGAGGAAGAAGTTCCGAGGATGCATCCAGCTCATCTGCTGCGGTATCAAGATCCGCTAAATGGCATGAAGAGTGCAATGCATCTTGCAATCGAAAACCATCAGATGGATATCGTATGGCTGCTATTATGGATAGCTTCTGATCTCCCCGACTATGCGTTCCCAGAGGACGCCGTCAGAGGTGCGCAGGCAATTAGAGCACGCCGAGATATTGCAGGACCCGGACCAGATATCAGGAGCCTGCGTGATGAGCGAGGACAGACTGCTGATGATTTGGCTAGAATGATGGGTGGCCCGTGGGAACCTTTCGTGAATGGTGGCTTTTTTAGATATTAGATAGGTTCTCTATGTCAGTACAATGTGCATAAACATTGATTTCTCAAGGTGCTATTCATGTAACTCGTGAGGATCACAATTCATAATATACATTGAGTTTGTCAAAGTGATCGTTTTGTTCCTGTGCAATCTACTTATTATTTACACAAGATGAGTGCCTATAATGCCTTCCTGGACGTACTCCTCCCAAGAATCGTCCGTCAGCTACGCCAGATCAATAGCCTTAACGCTGACTAAACAATATCCTCTTCAAATAACCTTCCGAACGCATCCGTGACGCCTGCTGTCCTTCTTGGTTCTGCTGTTTAAACCTTGCTCTGAAGACGCCGTTGAAATGCCGCTGAATACTATATCGCATCCTAATAAAACGTGGTGTAATGAGAAAATGAGGTCATAACCAAAACGAAACTCCCCACAAGCCTAGAGTTCTCGGTAGTCACTCGGCCGTGCTCGTTTTGTTCGTCCCTGATGCCGATGAGGATTGACCGGGTTTCTGAAATATGCATTGTCCTCTTCATTCGGCAAAGGTGCCGTAAACACTGTCTTCTGTTGATTCGGGAAAACACCCTGTTGTCCTGAACTTGAAGCACTAGGCATAAAATTGCTGGTATTATTGAAGCCCATTCCCATGGTTCCCATGTTTCCTCCAAATCCATTGCCATACGGCATACCCATGTTCATATTGGGAAAGCCGCCGCCCATGGGGAATCCATTCATGCCCATCATCGGATTCACCATTGCGCCACCCATACCCATCATTGATGGCATGCTCATCCCGTACGTATTCATCATATTCATGTTGCCCATGCCCATGCCGTAACCACCTGGTCCGAATTGTTGTTGCGACATGTCGAAAGGCATATTTGGGAAGTTAGCCATAGGATTCATGCCATTCATCATGGACTGCTGCCTCTGTGCCTGTCTCTGTGCCTCTTGTTGTTGCATGGCCTTGGGAGCTTTAGGTATCTTGGGATTCTCAAGGAGCTCATCTGCGGGACGTTTCTTAGGAGCAACGATGGTCGAATCAACTACCGCAGATTTGTCTACCTTGTTGTCCGGACTTGCTGGCTTCGACAACTTAACACCAGCTTCAAATGGTGGAACGGGCGATGGAGATTTGGATTTAGTGCTCTCCGATACTGGGGTGATATTTTTGGACGCCTCGTTTTGTTGTATTTCAGGGCTTTTGGACCTGGCCTTCTCTTTCTTCAAAGCATCCTTCTCCGCAAGATAAACCTTGATCTTTTCAGACATCTCTTCATCAGGTTTTAAATTGTCGATCAGGACTTCATCTGTTTGGCAACCAGGACAAGTGAAATCGCTCTCAATGAGCGCGTTAGTTATGCAATCATTGCAATACGTCTTCCCACAACAGGGCGTCTTCATTGGATCTATGAACATTCGTTTGTCGATAGGACACTCTAATCCTCTGTCTTGCAACTCCTTATCACCTGATGCGGCCGCTTTCTGAGCAGCAGCCGACGACTTCGTCTTTGCTTGAAATTGCTCCCACGACGCCTTGTCTGGCTCTGCAACGACAAATTCGCCCTCAGCATTAACCATAACGCCCGACGGAGCTTTTGTATCATCCGTCGTTCCATCGCCTGTGAGAGCTACTGGCTTCTCAACAGTCTTCAAGAAGGACCTGGGAATTCCTGTCGTACGCTTCACTCGTGGCTTGTTGTCGAAGTTCGGATCATCATTGGTTGGGCATACTTGAATCCAGTGACCCTTTTCTCCACATCGATAGCAAATGTATCCTGTGGGAGGTTCATGATCGGGAACATTGGGAGGTGGGCCGCCTTTCTTACTGCCACCGGGACGGAAGACAGGTGTTTGACTAGAGAAGATTAGTTTTACGACCTTATTTATATACGGAATTAACAACTTACGTGGTCATTTCGTCCTGTTGGGCCGACCACTGTTCATTCTGCGCCTGAAACATGGCTGCCATGCGTTCTTCCTCCGTCATGGCACTATTAATTTTCGGCACAACCGTCGAACTTGCAGTTTTCGTACTGGATTTGGTGGCTGACAACTCTTTCCGGGATGAATTTTTGGCATTCACAGGCATCTTCCCGGACATATATCGAGCTGCTCGCCCCGCGCCAGCTTTCAAAGGTGGCAACCGCCGGGCAATGATGGACGTCGATCTCGGAATGATTGTCGTGTCATCATCGTACTCTATGATCTTATTAGCAACAGGCCGCATTAAATATAAGTAGTAACAATAGTAAGTAGAGTCTCACCTTCATTGCCATCTTCATTGTAGATAGCGAGATCGAATTCAGTACCATCACCAAGTCCACTCTTAATGATGATATCACGTTTCAGCTCAAAGACAGATATTCCGGTACCATCAAATTCAACTCTTGATGGCTCCTTTTGGGACTTGAATTTGAAAAAGACCGAGGAAGTCATCTTGACAAGACCTTGGCGGCAGTGGCCAAGTCGATCAGGCTGACTCTACGACTGGACAGACTGTCAGGCGAGGCGGAGCGGAACGAGGTCCAGCTGAGTAGAATATCGTTACCACGGACGCGATTGAAAATGTATTGCTGATGGACTGCCGCTCTTGTCAACCCTCCTCGTTGTGGGTCCTTATTTTGAAGGTTCTTCTGTAAAGTCTGAGACCGGACAAAGCGACCAGTATATCGATCGCACGGACGATCGCACTCGATACTCAGTATTCACCAGACGTGTCAAGCTTGCGCTGGGCAAATGCGACCGTAGAAGCCAAGTCTTTTTTCTTTTCGTTCTGTGAAAATACGGTAATCAAGTTCTGATTGCAATAGCTTGAAACAGTGCAGAGCTCTTGTGACACATACGACCAGGCAAAAAGAAAGATGTACAAATGGCAGCGACGAAGCCGCGAAAAACTGAGCTGAACGACACCAGTATCCTCCACAGTAGCCTCAAATGCTATCTAATCCTGAAACCTCAAAGTATCATCCAAAGTATCGACCGACCACCTTGGACAGTCACCTCACGAGTCAAATATGATCGAAGATATAGCTCTGCGATGACTTCTGTGTGATCGGATCTCTGCACTTAGATCCTTCGTTGGGTTGTCGAGGGAATTCCGCCACACACAAATAGAGAGACGACCGACGACTGGGACTTTCGACGGATGATGGAGCTGAACTGGAATTTATCGCTAGATAAATTGCCGACTTATGTTGTAGAATGAGGAACAAAGAGTGCTTAGATGAATGATTGAATGATTCAAAGTGGGAAGTTGAAGAGATGGACGGATGGAATGAAGTGGAGTTTGGAAGTGGCGTTGAATTGAAAGAAGTCAGGATGGAGTCAGCCGCGGTCAGTAGAAGAAGATGCTGCTGACACAATGTGAGCTAGTACAAAGATGGCTAGCGGCTAGTCTACATCGCAATGAATACAAAGTATCTAGGTACCTAAGATACCAAGTATGTAAGAGTTGGGGCCATTACTCTCCGCCCACCTAAGCGAGCATCGCGACGCGTCGCTTTTTTGACACCTACTTTTGTAAATTTCTTAATTCATTGACCACTTTACCAAATTACTACTAAATCAAAGATGAGCGATATAATCTTATCGAGTCCTTGTATTCCTAAAGAAAACGAAGAATGGCCTACTCCTGCGCGCGCAATTATCCGTGGAATGAGCCGGCTA
>Ga0209512_1002375_pt1 | contig 20222 bp, 18 predicted proteins | sample frozenSSSSmetaG_FD_184142 | JGI IMG/M metagenome (GOLD analysis project Ga0209512, IMG submission 184142) | Glacier valley bacterial and archeal communities from Borup Fiord, Nunavut, Canada, to study Microbial Dark Matter (Phase II) -... | ecosystem: Environmental > Aquatic > Freshwater > Ice >... | reverse complement strand
CCGGTTTCGATCAGCACATCCTGAATCGTGCTGATGTGCTGATCCAACTCGAGACGCGCGCCGTCGCCGTGTTGAACGCTGTCCGTCAGTTCGATGAACATGGGCAGCGCATAACGCAGTTCACCGACAAAACTATTGAAGCCGCTTTCGATCTGATTACGCAGCGTCGAGGCTACAAAAGGGCGGATCGCGTTCAGCGCATCGTTGGCATTCCGCTCAATCTGCCAGGCCGACCAGCGCTGCAAGCGTGCCGCGCTATCCACAAGGTCAGGCACATTGCGCGCCAAACCATGCTGCCCTTCCGCCATAACTTCAAAATCGATTTCGGCGTCAACCAATGCAGCTAATCCCGATTCGTGAACGACCACCTGACCCGCTTGTGCGTGATCAGCGATCGACAGCATAGCGTTCAGCGCGGGGCCGGAGAGCATATCGATCAAGCCGTGCTTGGACTGACCGATCACCCAACGATCGGCGCTGCCCTGGCCAATCGCAATTTTCAGCCGCAAACCGCGAAACAGCGGCATCATGCGCTGCATATCCATGCCCGCCGCCACCGCGCGCACGACCCCTGGCAGCCCTACCGCCGAGTCGAGCGCGCCAAACTGTTGATCGTCGAACCAGGCCATGAAGCCATCGCCCATGAAGCGGATCACGCTGCCGCCGTGGTGAAAGACCTGCCCTGCGACCGCTTCGAACATCGGATTCAGGCGACGCTTAAGCTCGTCGCTGGCTCGGCGCGCCCCGAATTCTTTTACCAGCCTATCGGTCAGCGGCGTAAAGCCTGAAGTATCCACCATGAGCGCCGCGCCATTGGCAAGCGCGGGCAGTTCCACACCCCGCAGCAGCGCACGGAAGCGATCGGTAGGCAAAAATGGGCCGAACAGATGCAGCAAATCTTCAGGCAGCATAACTTTTCAATATTAAGTTTTTTGATTATAGCGGATTTAGCGAGCGCGGGTGGGTGGTGGCTGAAAATGAGACAACATTGAGAGAGCGAGCGCATGGGGGCAGCGCAGCTTACCCGTAGTGCGAATCGCGTGTAATTGTCAGCTCACCGTTGAGCACCCTACCGCCTGAAAGTTTATGCTGAGTGCATCGCTTGAATTCAACAAGTAAGAAAGATATTCCCCATGTTCAACAAAACATCATTACGGGTCGCTGTGACTGCCGCCGCCTTTTTAGCCACTGTCCTGGGAAATTCGCTGCACAGTGTGCAGGCTTCCAGAGCCGCCTATGTTAAGGATTTCTACGCCAACTGCCACAATTTCAGCGTCGATGTGAGCGTGACGGGTGCTGTCAATGACGGGCAAGGGCTGGATAACTTCCGTTATGAAATAAGCGACGGTGCAGGTCATATTTTATATACAGAAAATGCTACGCGCACGGTCGGCAGCCAGAGCGAAAGCTTGGTCTATAACGTTGTCTATCAGAACAATGCTGTACCGACTCAGAATCCGATTACACTCAAAATTGTCGACACTGATCCATCCGGCAAAGTGCTTGGCTTGATGCGTCAGGCGTACTATGATGCGTCATGCCTGAAAATATCCGGTCAGGGCGGCTTTGCTGGAATTTTTGCACCTCCCGAAAGTTTCAAAGTAGTGAGCACCGCTGATACACAGTTTTATGATCAGCCCGGTGGCGCGCCAAGCACATTGAGCACCAAAGCAAATCAGTGGTGGGTCGGGGTGTACCGTACCGCCGATAATCAGTGGGTAGGCATCTATGTCAACGGAAATGAACTGCGCTGGCTGCCAGCATCAGCAGTGAGTCGCCAATATGCACTGCTGCCGATACGCCCCACACAGATTGAGCGTACCTCAGGCATCCCGGACGGGATCAGCATGACGCCGGGTGCGCCAAGTTTGCTGCGTAGTGCGCCATCACTCACCGCCCCGGTGGTCACGCATGTCGATACCGATCAACTGCTGAAAGTGACCGGGCGCAATTCAACCAGCGAGTGGGTACGCGTAGAATATCAAGGGCAATCATTGTGGGTTTATTACGCGCTAACGTGCCTGATGAACGGTGATATGCAATCTTTGCCGATCGTCGCTGCTTGATATAAACCGAAAAAGGATTAATCGGCTACAGAGTTGCTCGCTTAAAGCGCTGGCCTAAAGCCACAGCGCTCATACAGAAGAAGTGCGCTTTCACCTTTTGTTTTTCTTCTGTATGAGCCTCGGTCTTTAGGCCGGGGCATTCCCCCCTGATAAACACATTTTTATCACGTGATTACCAGATTTATACACAATACACATCGAATAGATGATCGCTAGACGATGGCTGGACGACTTTCGTGCATACTGAGCTTAATGTTCAAACATCCAAAGAAGCACAATAAAATGAATTCATCAACACCTCGGCAGGCAATCGTTATCGGTGGGAGCGTGGCGGGACTGGCAACCGCAGAAGTCCTCAGTCGGCATTTTGATCGCGTGACCATCCTTGAGCGTGATCATTATTCGGGAAACGACGAGTTTCGTAAAGGTATTCCGCAGAATAATCAGCCGCACGCTTTGATGAAGCGCGGCTCGATGGCGCTTGAAACGTTGTTTCCAGGCTTTACCAAAGAATGGATCGATGCTGGCGCTGTCAGCACCGATTTTGGGCGTGATGTGGATTGGTTTTCGTTTGGAAAATGGCGTCCGCATTATGAGACAAGTTTAGTATCCTACGGTTCCAGCCGTCCGCTGCTGGAAAATGTCATTTTGCGGCGCATTCAGGCCAATAAAAAGATTTGCATTCAGCAATCATCCGAAGTTACCAAGCTGATTTGTAATGCGACGGGTGACACGGTGACGGGGGTTCGCACACGTTCGCGTGACGGAAAGCAGATAGAAGAAATTCATGAGGCAGCGCTGATCATCGATACCAGTGGCCGCAGTTCGCATACCCAGGATTGGTTGCAGCAGTTGGGCTACCCGTGTCCTGATCGCTCTGTGGTCAATGCGAATCCAGGCTACGCTTCACGCATTTACGAGCGTCCGGCAGGTTTCACAGGGACAATGATCTACATTCAACCAACCCCGCCTGATCAGAAGCGCGGCGCGATCTTACTGCCACTTGAAGGTAACCGCGTGCATGTCGCGTTGATCGGCATGTGCAAAGATTACCCGCCAACCGATGAAGTCGGGTTCACGGATTTTCTCAAAGGCTTATCCGAAACGCGCATGTACGACTTGCTCAAAGATGCCAAACCGTTATCGCCCATCAGCGGCTATCGGCAGGCGCAGAATATCCGTTATCACTATGAGCGGCTGACCCGCTGGCCGGAGAATTTCGTCGTATCGGGTGACGCGGTATTGGCCTTCAACCCGGTGTATGGTCAAGGAATGACCGTCGCTGTTTTGAGCGCTTTGAAGTTGGATGAATGCCTGCAAGCGCATCTTGCACACGACACCAATCTGACCGGTTTCGCCAAAAATTTTCTCAAGGAGCAAGGGACAGTTCAAGCGTTTTCCTGGCAGCTTGCAACGGGTGAAGACATGCGGTGGGCGAGTGAGATAGAAGGCTTTCCGGCAAAACCGGGGATGATGGAAGCCTTCCGGCTAGGCTTCTTACGAAAAGTGATGATCGCTTCCACCACAGATGCCGTAGTCGCTGAAGCACTGTATCGGGTGATGAATATGGTGGCGACCCCGTCGGTGTTCTTCCGTCCCACTATAATGGCGCGAATCGTGCGCGCTTCCTGATCTTTCCTCATCAGAGTCGAGGATGTGTGCTGAATTGGTCGGATCAGTGCAGGCAGCACATATCACCGCTTTGAGTCGCTTTCAGGTTGGCTTGTGCAGTGGCGGTCGCGTCACTGCAACTGATTGGCCTGTCGCGATAGAAACACAAATCATTATGATAATGAGCATTGTATGTGCCGAGGCTGATTGGTATCTGGCGTGGCACAACTTGATTTGAACCGCTGTTGAAACCGCCATACTGAGAGAGGTTTGTGACAAGCGCGAACAATAAAATCAGCGAAAGCACCGCTGCAATGAGCACTATTCGCAGCCAATAAGCGAGTGCAGCATGAATACGTCCAGAAGTGGATAGATCACCCCGTTTGCGGCCATCTTTGAGAAACATCGCGGCCTCCTGGCTTAAATAGATACGAACATATTGGAGTAAATATTGCTGATGGCGGGGCCGATCAGCATCAAGCCAGCCAGCACGATCACACACGTCAGCACCACGATCATGATGATGCTGAATAGGTCAATGCCGAAACGCGGCAAGCCTTTCGGTTTGTCCAGCACAGTTGCGGAGTCGTCGTTCTTTGGCTTTTCGAGGAATTGTTCGGACATGTTGTTTACCTGATGTGTAATGAACTTATCATCAGGGTACACGCGATCGCCGCGAAACAGAATAAACATTTATCACGATGCCACCATGACAAACGCCTAAAATCTAAAATCGATCGCCGTCAGTCCACGATGAAGGCACATGCAAAGTCAGACGAAAGCGTTGATTGATGCAGGTATCCCCCACTCTAAATCCCTCCCTCCTTGTGGGAGTTAGGGGGAACTGACTTTGCACACGTTCTGATCATGGCTCACCGGACAGCGTAAGCCCATCGATGAGCGCTTCCACGCAGCGGACTAATTCCACTGGCTGAAATCCGATCGGCTTGTCGAGGTGAATAGTTCCGTGTGCAATGCGGGTTACGGCGTCCGACACATCAAACGCTGAAGTCAGAATCACCGACACCGTTTCCAACTGCTGATTGGCTTTCATCTGTTCAATGACTGCATTGCCACCCATTTCCGCCATCATCAGATCGAGGATCAGCACGTCTGGCGGTGAATGGCGCATAATCTCAAGCGCTTCGATCCCGCTGTACGCTTTACGTACCTGATAACCGGCGGACAGGCCGTGCAGCACATAGCCATATAAACGTACCATGTCCTGATCGTCATCGACCACGAGAATCGTGTGAATTGGTTTGTTCAGGTCGCGCAAAATGCTTGCCAGCACTTCAGGCGATACAGGTTTTGCCAGATAGTTCGCAATGCCAAGCGACTTCATATAGCGCTGCGTGCTCGGCATCGAACAGCGAATGACAGGAATATGCCTGACCAGTTCGGCGTTCAGCGTTTCGGTGTTGTTGATGTCCATCACCAGCGCGGAAGGGTAGAGTCCCTCGATAAGTTTGTGCGCTGCATCAGCACTCTGCACGCTCATCGCATGATGTTTCATGGTGTGGCGTTCAAAAAGTTGTGCAATAGACGGGTCTGCATCCAGCACGATAAACTGACGGGTTTCATCGACGAAAGGAAGTGCGCGCTGAGTCTGGAAAGTCCCGCTTAACGCCGGACTCGCTTCCAGAGGTAAAGTAAGCCAAAACTTGCTGCCGTGTCCAGCAAGACCGTCGCTCTCGATCCATAAGCGCCCGCCATGCAGTTCGACAAACTGTTTACTCAGCGTCAATCCTAAGCCCGATCCGCCCAACCGCCGCGCTAAGGAGCCTTCTACCTGATGAAATTCCTCAAAGACGCGATCTATTTCTTGCGGCGGGATACCAATGCCCGTATCGGATACGCAAACATATAAAAGCGCCTCCTTGGTGAACGCCTGAACCATGATGTGCCCATGGTCAGTAAAACGGATCGCGTTGCCCAGTAAGTTCAGAATAACTTGCCGGATGCGCAGTCGGTCTATCCAGGCTTTGGGCAAATTATCGGGCACTTCAATAATAAAACTCAGACCCTTGTGCACAATGCTGTCTTGCACAAGCGCAGTCGCTTCCAGAATAACGTCACGCGGGCTTGTATTATCTTTGACGACGGCCATGCGGCCTGCTTCAATCTGTGAGATGTCGAGCACGTCATTGATAAGCCCCTGCAAATGTTTTGCATTACGATAAATCGTGTTGAGGTCGCGCCAGTAAGCGGAAGGCAGCGCTTCACCATAAGTACGCGGACCCGCGATGATGATCTCCGCAAAGCCGACAATCAGGTTAATGGGCGTGCGTAATTCGTGGCTCACATTAGCGGCGAACTGTGCTTTCAGCCGCCGCGCTTCTTCGGCAGCAAGGCTGATATAGCGCAGTTGAACGTTGCTCTTTTCGAGATTTTGCTGCGTTTCTTGCAACGATCGGGTAAGCTGCATCAACTGCGCCCGGTGTTCGCGCGCTTCTCCTATTTGCTCAACGGCATAGGCTTGATACTCAAGAATCATTTGCAGCGCGCGATATAAACTGTCGAACGCAGCGAAGCCGATTAACAAGACCAGCCACCATAAAATGAGCAGCGGTTCGGTATTCGCGCGAAAAAGCGGGTAAGCCGTGAGCAGCATCGCTATGGAAATGATCACGGTGATCAACAGCGCAATCTGGCGGCGCAGCAAAATCCCTGAAACCAGCGGGATCACCAACGAGAGATAAAGCAAATTCGGCGCGGAAAAGACCAGCACGGCCCCAACACTTCCGGCATACAGGCCGCCGATAAACAGAAAACTGCTCAGGCGAACATGGCGACTTTTCAACAGTAGGGTTAATGCGCAGATGCCCTCGAAGCTCAGCCACAACGGGACTGCTGCGATAGGAGTAATCGGCATGACGAGGCCGCTCAGCAAGATTGCCAACCACGATGTAACCGCCGCAAGCACCACCAACAGCGTCAGCGTATCGCGTCGTAAATTCAACAATATATCGTCGTGCTTGAACGGCAAAACCATAGCGTGCGGTGACCCCATGCCTTCATCCTTGGAAGGTCAATCTTAACGCCGCATATTCAGTTCCACCAACGCCCCGATCTAGCCCTTGACCGCCCCTAACGCTAAGCCGCGCACAATGTAACGCTGAACTAACAAGGACAGGATCACCGGCAATGTTATGGCGATCAACAAACGTGTCGAAACAAAACCAAACTCTATCCCACGGACTGCATCCGATCCGGCGATCAACATTGTGTAGGGTTTGGCGTTGAGAAAGGCTAACACGCTGGAAAACAGAAACTCATTCCAGGAGAATGCAAAACAAATAATTCCCGCAGCGACCAATGCCGGAGCAGACAGCGGTAGCGCGACCTCCCAAAACACCTGAAGTTGAGTTGCGCCGTCCACCAACGCGGCTTCATGTAAGTCAGGTGGAAAATCTGCGAAGAAATCGCGCATGATGAGCACCGCGAACGGCAGCGTAAACGTCGTGTTCACGATGGTCATGCCGAGCGGCGTGTCGAGCAAGTGAAGCTGCTTGAACATCAGCACAAACGGGATTACTGTGGCGATGGGTGGCATAAAGCGCTGCGAAAGGAACCACATCACCAGATTTCGGTTGCCAATCCGATATTTGAAACGTCCCAAGCCATAGCCTGCCAGCGTCCCTAACGCGGTTGCAAAGACCGTTGCGCTGCCCGCGATCAGGACGCTGTTACTCAATGCTTTGAAAGTTTCCGGCCCACCGGAGCCAAATTCATTCGCCCAATTTGCGAGGGTGGGTTGATATTGCAACCACGGAATCATCGTTCCATCGTAAGAAGCAGTCTGCGTCTTAAATGACGTGGTAATGGCATAGATAAAAGGGAACAAAACCACAAACAGCACCACCAGGATTACCGCCCAAAGCGCTGCTTGCCCCAACGTCAGCCGTTTCAGCGTCAAGCCGACGGCGATTCTTTTCTGTACGACGCGCGACATGGTAACAGCCATCCGAACCCATCTCCATCAATCAAAGCGAGCACGAACCCGCCAGAAGTAAATCGAACTGATGATGATCGCCAGCACTACAATCAGGTAGGACATTGCCGAGGTATAGCCCTGTTGAAAAGGCGAGCGCAGTCCTTGTAAATAGGCATAAAACGAGTACGTTTGTGTCGCTTGACCGGGGCCGCCACCCGTCAAGGTGAGCGGAATATCCAGTATCTTGAATGTTTCCACCAGCCGCAGCAGTGCCACCGTGCCAAGTGCTGGTGCAATATGTGGAAACGTGATGCGGGTGAAAATAACCCAATCGGAACTCGTATCCAGCCGCGCCGCCTCGAATACTTCTTCGGGAAGGCTTTGCATGGCTGCCAGCACCACGATAAAGACGAAAGGCGTCCACTGCCAGACATCGGTCATTATGACGGCCATGCGGGCGGGCCACGCGCTCGTAATCCAGTTGATCGGCGTTCCACCTACAAATGAGATCAAATTGTTGACCGGCCCGTGCTGCTCATTGAAAATGACCACACCCATATAGCCGAGCGCAATCGGCGCAACAAACAATGGCATCGTCAGGATCGCACGCATGGTTCTGAGGCCGGGCAGCCTGTGATTAAACAGCCACGCTGTGAACGTACCTAATAAAAGCGTGCCACTGGTGCTGAATATGACTTGAAAGCCGCTGACCAGCGCGACTTCACCCGCCTTTTTGTCCGAAAAAATGTTCAGATAGTTTTGCAAGCCGATAAACTCAGTCGGCCTGCCGAGCCGCGCGTTGGTGAAGCTCAATACAAACGAATAGATCAGCGGAAAAAATGTAAAGGCTAGAATCCATATCAGCCCCGGCAGCAGGAATATGTACTTCGTCCAATTTTTCACAATACTGCTTCCTCTAAACTATACGCCGGGCTTGTACTAAGTGCGCGACCCAATGCGGGTTATTTCGTGTAACCGATGGTATCCTGATAATCCTTGAGCAGCTTTTCTGGCCCACCGCTGTCCGCAATAATCTTCTGCCAATCGACAGCCGTGTCGTCCAATGCTTGCTGCGCGGATTTTTGCCCTGTCATGGCTTCGGAAAGCCGTGTATCAAGCGCCGTCCAGTAGGCAGGCGTACTTGGGATGCGCAAATACGCTTCATAAATGGGAAACTGCGTCAGATTATTGGCATAGGCTGGCACATAGCCTGTCAAATCGCCAGCGTTGAAGCCCATCACTGTGTAATCAGCGGGCGTTGCTTTGCCCAGGGGCGCGAAAAAACTATAATCGCAGCATGGATCAATTCCCTGCCAACCCGTTGTTTCATCGAAAAAATTAATCTGCGGCGTCGCCAGCATCGCCATGAAGAAATAGCTGAGTTCAGGCGCTTTGGTAAAGGCTGATAAAACAGGATGCCAGCTCCCCCCAACGGTATTGCCTACACAGTTCGGATGGGCGGTATCGGTGATCATCTTTTTTTGTTCCATGTCGTACCAGGTATCGGAACAAGGAATTGGCGCAGCGCCCAGTTTGCCCTTGATCTTGGATTTGTCGGGGTTCTGCGAAAGTGAACCTACGTCACCCCATGAGAAAGTGGCAATCGCGTTGCCATCCAAAAAGTTTTGCCAGGCTTCCGCAAGTTCCCAACCAAACTGAGCTTTTTGACCTGTTGCGGCGAGCGTTTGCAGAAATTCAAGAGCGTACACCTGGCCGGGTTGGTTGATCAGCGGCGCCATTGTGTCGGGATCGAACCAGTAAATATTATGATATTTGGTGACTTTCTTCGGATCGCTGCCGGGGTTTGGCGTAATCGAGAAGGGCGCAGAGAGCGACATAAAATGAAACATGCCCTGCCCACCGACTTTGAGATGCATACTGATCCCATCACCGGCTTTACCGCTGCCATTGTAATCCTTGCCTTTGAAGAAAGACGCCACTTTCAGAAGCTGCTGCCACGTTTTCGGCGGATCAGGCAATGCTTCGCCTGTTGCTTGTTGATAAGCCGCTTGCCACTTCGGATCGCTCAGCACATCTTTGCGGTAATACAACAGCTGCGAATCAGCGTCCATCTGAGTGCCATACTGCTTGCCGTCCCAAACGTAGAGTTGGTGAATGGACGGCACAGTTGCTTGTGGATCCCACTGCGGAAACCGTTTATCGTTGATGTATTGATCGATCGGTTGAATCCACCCATTCGTAATGTAATCGCCGTAAAACCATGCTGCATTGACCAACACATCATAGCTGTTCAATCCAGTTAAAAAGTTCATCGGGATGCTTGTTTGGAGTTGGCTGAACGGAATCTCGACAATCTCCATTTGAGCACCCGTTGCCGCTTCAAAGGCAGGCCGCCAAAAGTAGATCGTGCCTGAAATACCACTGGTCGGCCCATTCCCCAGGCTGGCAACCGTGATCGTTTTGCCCTGACCAAGGGCGTGACCATCCGGGATATGTGCAGCAAGCAGCAGTCTGAAAGCATTTGCTCGCGCTCCCTGAATGATGTCCGCAGAGCCGGGCGGAAACGCATTGTCAGGGAATAATTCCTCGGCGGTCTTGCCAAAAAACGTCAGCGCATCCGCTTTTGCGTCAACGCTGAAAATGAGACTGCTGCTCAAGACGAGCAGGAGCACTAACAGGATACTTTTATGACCAGTTTTAGGGAGCACAATCTATTGCAGCGGAGCTGTTTGTGAGTCTGTTGGCGCTTTAGCTCCGGTCATAATGGCTACCGCGTCGGACATGGTGTAATCGGCTGGCTTGATAATTGCAATCCGCCGCCCAAGCCGCTGAATATGGATGCGATCGGCCAGTTCAAACACATGCGGCATATTGTGACTGATCAGGATAATCGGCAAACCACGCTCGCGAATTTTGCGGATCAGATCGATCACCATGCCCGACTCCTTCACGCCGAGTGCGGCCATAGGCTCATCCATGATGACCACTTTATTCGCGAAGGCGGCGCTGCGTGCCACGGCCACCCCCTGCGCCTGACCGCCTGACAGCGTTTCGACCGCCTGCGTGATGGATGGAATGCGAAACTTAAGGTCTTTCATATAGCCTTGCGCTTCTTCCAACATGCGCTTTTTATCGAGCATCTGCAAGACATTTCCGGCAAAACCAGGACGGCGCAGTTCGCGGCCAAGGAATAAGTTTTCGACAATGCTCAGCGCCGGCGCAACCGCCAGATTTTGATAGACCGTTTCAATACCCGCTTTGCGCGCATCGATCGGGCTGGTAAAGTGAACATGCTTACCGTTCATGAAAAGCTGCCCTTTATCGGGGATCACTGCACCAGACAGCACCTTGATCAGGGACGATTTACCCGCCCCGTTATCACCGATTACCGCCAGAATTTCGCCGGGGTAAACCTCGAAATCGGTGTAATCCAACGCAGTGATATTGCCGTAATGTTTCACGATTCCGCGCGCTTCCAATACCGGAGTCGGCAAATCGTTTTGGTGGCTCATGACCGCTGATTCTGAATTTGTTACGGTCGTCATTAGCGTTTTCCTCTCTGCGAAAGTTGATCGATTGATACGGCGAGAATGACCAGAATACCCGTGATCAGCACCTGATAAATTGAGGGCACGCCCATGAGTTGTAAGCCGTTGCGAAAGACGCTCACGATCAGCGCACCTACCAGCGATCCGAGAACATTGCCGCGTCCGCCGAATAGACTGGTGCCGCCGAGCACAACCGCCGTGATACTCTCCAGGTTGCCATTTTGCCCTGCCTGCGGATCGCCTACGCCCGTCCGCGCGATGAGCAGCAGCGCAGCAGCGCCATAAAAAAGACCCGCCAACGTGTACACGCCGATCAGCAGGCGATTCGTCGAAATTCCCGCGAGTCGGGTGGCCTCGGCATTGTTGCCGACTGCATAAATATGGCGTCCGAAAGTTGTTTCGCGTAAAACAAACCACACGATAAGGAACAAAAGGATCATCACGACCGACCCATAAGTGATCGCGGTGCTCCCTATTTTGAAGGTATCCCCCAGAATAGTTTGTTCGTGTGGAAGATTTTGGATCGACTCGGTCGTGTAAATTTGAGTCAGGGCAAACGCAATATTCAGCATTCCCAACGTGACAATGAAAGGGGGCAGCCGCAGCTGCGTCACTAATAAGCCATTCAAAAAGCCAAAGCCGCCGCAAACAATGAAACCCACTGCAATCGCAATGAACGGGTTGACGCCATTATCAACAGCAAGTTTGGTCATGATCACTGAGCCTAGCGTCATGATTGCGCCGTTGGAAAGGTCAATGCCCGCCGTCAGGATGATCAGCGTTTGACCGATCGCCAGCGTTGCGACCCATACCGACTGCTGAAAAATAAACGAGAAGTTAGTCCCGGTGAGGAAGCGGCTGGTCTGAGTCGAGAAAAAAAGGCACGCCAAAAGCAGCGCAAAGAATGGGCCAATGGTCGGTGTAAGCAGCACCTGACGCAAACGATTCAGGCCAGATGCACCAGCGTTGGCGGGGCCAGGAGCGGTAATTTCACTCATAAGATTTCCTCAAAAAAGGGATGGTACCAATTTTTACTGTACCATCCCAATATTTTATTGTGAGTAGATGATCAGGCGGATACGGATCAGGCGGACAGAATTACTTGGTGGCGGCCATCGTCGCCATCATGGTCGCGCTGCCAGTCGCCATCATGGTCGCCGCACCCGTGGCAGCCATTGTCGCACTGGACATCTTGATACCGGCGGCAGCATCGGCCTTGGTCGCAGCATCGAGCGCGGTGCTGCTTGGCGTGCCCCAGCAGCTTTGAACGCCGAAGACACCACCCTGGCTATCGACACCGGTCATAGGCGCTTCACTGATCAGCGTGACGCCTGTATCTGTGTAACCCGTTGGCTTAACGCCCGTCTTTGCAAAATTCACGATCGCTGCAACGCCAAGCGCCGCCATCTTGAGCGGATACTGTTGTGAGGTCGCGGCGATCTTGCCAGCCACAACGCCTTCAACACCTGCGCAACCGCCGTCAACGGAGACGATCATCACGCCTTTGGCCTTGCCTGCTTTATCCAACGCGGTATAAGCGCCGAATGCTGCTGGTTCGTTGATGGTGTAGACGAGATTGATATCCGGGTCTTTGGTCAGGCAGTTTTCCATCGCGGTCTGACCCTTGGACTGATCGCCCTGGGTATCCTGTTCGCAAACGATCGATGGATCGCCTTCCTTGATACCAAAGCCTTGCAGGAAACCGTCATGGCGCAGTTGTCCAACGGTGATCCCAGGCGCTAAGTCCAGCGTGGCGATCTTGACGGGCTTGCTGCCAAACGAGGCTTTGGCATACTGACCGATGAGGACGCCCGCCTTCAGGTTATCCGTGGCGAACAGCGCATCCGTGGCCGTTTGTGGGTCGGTGGGCGTGTCGAGCGCGATCACCACGACACCCGCAGCGCGCGCTTTTTGAATCGCTGGCACAATCGCTTTGGTGTTGCTCGGCGTGATCAGAATGCCTTTAACGCCTGCGTTGACCATGTTTTCGATCGCTGTGACCTGGCTTTCATTGTCACCATCGAACTTGCCCGCTGCCGTCAGCAGCTTTGCGCCGAGCTTATCAGCGTTGGCTTGTGCGCCTTCTTTCATCTTGACGAAGAAGGGGTTCGTTTCAGTTTTCGTGATCAAGCCGATTTGGATCACATCCGTCTGCGCCTGCGATGTGGTATGGGTGGCGAGAGTGGTGGTGAGCATGAGGGCGGCAGCAAGTGCAAGTGCAGATTTTCTCAAATGGGTGATAGACATTAGCATTGACTCCATGCAGAATTAAATTTCCAAGAAAGTTAGATTTGTTCGGTTGACAAGCATTTCACGAGACGTCACAGGACATTATGCTGCACGTTTAACTTTTTAGCGATCGATCTGATTCCTTTCGTCTGATTTATTGATTTGCGGCAATGATAGACTCCGCCAGATGGTCTGTAAACGACACATTCTGAGCGGATCGCTGCCAACATCTGCCAATTTACTGCCAAAAGCAAGTCATATAATTTTCTGATGTGTTCACGCACAAAATAATTAGAGTCGTGCGCAGCCCAAATCCCTCCTCACGAATAAGGAGGGAAGCGGCTGAAGCGGGGTTATCAGAAGGCGCTTGCTGAAGTTGGTACGGCTGGCGCTTGTGGAGTCGCAATAAGCGTTGGCGTGATAGTTGCCGCAGGCGTGGCAGTAGACGGAGTGACGGGCAGCGTGGCCGTATTGGTCGGCGTGATCGTCGGTGTGAGCGTGTTGGTGGGTGTCAGGGTAGGGATCATGCGCGCCGTGTTGAGCGTCATGAAGCTGCTGCGCATCTGGCCGAGTTCGGGCGGGATCGTCTTGTCGGCGTCGTTGAGCAGATCAATCCCGCGTGTGGTGGACAGCATAATCGCGCTGTACAACGTGCCATTAGTGCCATTGAGCAGCGTGGCGACCGAACTACGCGGGTTGCCGTCAGCGTCTGGATCGTTATAGGACACGACATAACCGCTGGCATCGCCGCTGCTGAACGGCTTGACGGTTTGTACTACCGCTTTCGGATTGCGAGCGGTGATCCATGCGCGCGCATCGGGATCCGTGCGGGCAGCTTTGCCGGGTTCGCCTTGTGTAGTCATGGTGATAGTCATGCTGCCAAGCGGCCCGGTCACGATATACGGCAGGCCGAACGCGCCGCTGAGTTTGTTCCAGGCCGCCGGGTATTTGATCACGTAGCCGACTGCCGGATCCGCAACGGACGACCACGACAGCGGCGTATTCGCTTCATTGGTATACAGCACCACGCCGCCCCACACCTGAGCTTGTAAATCATCCATCAGCTTCGGGTTGTTAATGGGCGTGACCAAGCGTGCGACAACTAGCCACGCATCACTGAAACGGCTCACCTGTCGCCCCAAGTAAGTGCTGCCGTTCAGATACAGCTCAAAGTCGATGATGTACTGATCACCTTCAATGTGCCGCTTCGTCTCTTTGTAGCCACCCGTAAAGTTTTGCCACGCCGCGTCCAGGTTGACTTTATCGTAGAACGCACCCAAGTCCTGAACGGTTTTGGCCGTGCGTTTTGGGTCGCTCTCTGCGAAAATGTGGACGACGCTCAACGCATTGCCGTTGATGAACGTAGCACCGACGCGCGATATACCCGCCCCTTGTGCCGGATCGGTACGCTCTTCACCGCCCGTCGGCAAATCCCAACCGAGCAAATGTGGCGCTGAAAATACGGCGCTAGGATGAAAGTACGTATAATCACGCACGAGCACCGCACCACCCGCTGCCACGGTCGGAAATATGAGCGCGGTGGGCGATCCGTTGGCGGCGGTCGGTGTGATGCCGGTAGTGCTGGTATCGCCGCGCTGCAACTGCAAACCGCTCAGCGCGAATATGGCAACCAGACCAAGCAGCGCGATAATCCGCAGCGCGCGTTCACTGTTGGAAGTAGTCGATACGGGTGGAGCTGCATAGCGTGACCGTTTGGTTGAGGGCATGGACAATCCTTATTTTTCTGTAAACGTAGGGTGTAAACGGCGGATGAGCCGCATTGACTTTTCGACAGATCGGCAAAAACGCGCGTAGAATGATACACTTTTGCGTGCCGTAATGCCAGATTATTCAGGTGATCAGATCATGAGCAGATTAGCAATCAGGATGAGCAGGACGAATCTTGGCAAAACTTGAACCCGATGATGAGTTGGAAAACGTGGCGCGGGATTATGCGCGAGCGGGCTGGTCAGTAACGAGCCGCACCGTCAACGCGCTGACGCTGGCAAAGGATGCGCAAACAGTACGGCTCACCCGCGAACCGTCAGGCGCAATTCGCACTGAGGGACCGCCACCCGCGATCTTCAACTTTGACGGGCGGGTGCGCGCATGGGTTACGCTGCTGGCACTGCTGATCGCGGTATTTGCGGTGGCGTGGGCGCTCGGCGTCTTTCGGTGATCGTCGATGTTGTTTAACTTTCGCCTTTTTCCACTTGAGACGATTAAGCCTTGGCGTTCGGGTGGTGAATCATATCTGCATTGGTTTGGTTTAACGGATGGCTGCTATTGGCTGCGTGCTGGAAATGCAGAACTTTTCCGCTACGGCGAACAATATCTTTCAGTGCAAGTTGCTAAGCATGGCTGCGAACCCTACGTATGTTACAACGTATCCCGGCTGTGGGAAGATATAGTGCAGATGCTGCCCGCTATTTTGACGCCAATTCCTCAAGCGTTTGCAGATCAACTCACAGCGTCGGGATTGATAACCTGGCGCGAGCGTGCAGCGCATTGGCTTGAGCATCGCGAGGATGACCAGTCGATTGCGCTTTATGTTCAAGCGACCGAATGGCTGCAAGGACACCATTTAGGTACTGGATATTTGAACAACGCGCCCACTATCTACTTTTGGAGCGATGGACGGCGCGTTCATATTGAATGGGATAATCGCGATCAGCAAAAAGACGGTGTGCCGATTTGGGGTGCTGAGTTCGGCACGTGGTCATTGAGTGTACAAACGTTTTTAGCGGAAGTTCAATCTTTCAACGCACAATTTATCGAAGCCATGCAAGGTAGAGTTGAGCTAATCAGGGCAGGCTCGGCGCTTCCGAACCTGGCGGTTGATCAGGATCAATTGATTGTGGAACAAGCTCAGCGTTCAACATGGCTGGAAAAGTCACTCAGCAAGGCTTTTCAGCAACCTGCCTATGATTGGACTGAAACACTTGAAGCGATCGCCTTGATTGAAGCTGACTTTTAGAAGTCAAGCAGCTTTTTAACTCAGTTCCGGCGTAGTGCTCGGCGTGGCAGTGGCTGGCGCAGGCGTGGCGCTGATCACCGGCGCGCTGTTGAAATCGACGCTGTCCAGCACCTTTTGCAAATCGGCTTGTCCGTTATTGTAGGCGCTGACCGGATCGACATAACTATAAAACAGCAAGCTGCGCCCGTTCAGCCGCAAACCGGCGTACCATCCCGCCAGCTCCGGTGTGCCGTCCTGACAGCCCGTGACCTGGAAATGTTGGCCGATCGCATCCTGCCCGCCAACTTTGAAGGACGTTTGCCCGTAGTTGCCCACGATGCACGATATATCGATCACCGTGCCGCGCAGCAGCCGGATACCGTCGGACAGCAGCATTTGCTGGTTGAACTGCGCGGCGGGCAGCGGACTGGCGGCAGGGTTAGCAGGCATCACGCTTGGAAAGTTCCACAGCACGTAAATGAAGCCAGTGCCCTTCGCGTTATTCGCAAGCGGACCTGCATACGCCGCAATGTTCACGTTCGCGCGCGAAAATTGATCTTGCACAGTCACGCGCGTATACGTCGATCGCCACCTGGTCGGCAGCGTAATCGCGAACGGCGGCGGATCGCCGGGCTGCACGGCGGCAGGCGATGGGCTGAACGTTGCGCCAAGCGTGGCATCCGTGTTGGAGGTGGCGGCTGCTACCAGCGCCGAAGTTGCCGAAGGCGTCAGGTTGATCGTTGGCACAGCGGTTGCGGTAAGCGGTTGGGTGGGCGCAAGCGTGAGCGTTGGCGCAGCAGTCGGGCCAGGGGTGACTGTGTTCGGTATCAGCGCGTTGGCCGATGAAAAGCAGCCCGTGAGCGTCAGCAGCAAGCCGATCAGGATGAGGGTTGCCCTCACCCTGAGAAAATGCAATTTAGGGTGAGGGCTTCTGAAAAGGTGCATAGGGCGTTATTCCCATTCGATCGTGGCGGGCGGCTTGCTGGAAATATCATACAGCACACGGTTGACGCCGGGCACTTCATCGACAATGCGCGTGCTGATCCGTGCTAGCGTTTCGTAGGGCAAACGCGCCCAATCCGCCGTCATAAAATCATCAGTGGTGACCGCGCGCACCGCCACTGCTTCATGATACGTGCGCCCATCGCCCATCACGCCGATGCTGCGCACGGGCAATAACACCGCGAACGCCTGCGCCGTTTGACCCCCCGCGCTGTTCGTGATCAGGCCAGCGCGGCGTAGTTCATCCAATACGATCGCGTCAGCTTTGCGCAGGCGTTCCAGCCGTTCCCAGGTAACCTCACCCGGACAGCGGATCGCCAACCCCGGCCCCGGAAATGGCTGCCGCCACACGATCTCATCGGGTAAGCCGAGTGCCGATCCGATCCGCCGTACTTCATCTTTGAACAACATCCGCAGCGGTTCGACCAACTGAAAATGCATGTCGGCGGGCAGGCCACCCACATTGTGATGTTTTTTGATCAAGTGCGCACCCGGTCGATCTTTGGCGGCGCTTTCGATCACATCGGGATAAATAGTGCCTTGCGCCAGAAATTCGACCGTGCCTAATTTGCGCGCTTGCACTTCAAAGGTGCGGATGAAATGTTCACCGATGATCGTCCGCTTTTGATCGGGATCGGTGACTCCTTCCAGCGCACTCAAAAACGTTTCGGTAGCGTCAATGGCGATCAGCGGAATGCCTAGATGCTGCCCGAACGTCTCGACCACCTGTTCCGGCTCATGCAAGCGCAGCAAGCCGTTATTCACGAAAATGCAGGTCAGTTGATCGCCAATAGCGCGATGAATCAAGGCGGCGGTAACGGACGAATCGACGCCTCCACTCAGGCCGAGCACCACCCGTCCCGTGCCGACTTGTTCGCGGATACGGCGCACGCTCTCATCGATGATCGAACCGGGCGTCCAATCGGCGGCGCATTCGCACACGTTGAACAGGAAGTTGCGCAGAATTTGCGTGCCGAGCGGCGTATGCGATACTTCGGGGTGAAACTGTACGGCATAGATGCGCCGCGTATCATCGGCCATTGCCGCGAATGGTGAATTATCCGAATGTCCGATCGCGTGCGAACCGTGTGGCAGCGCATCAATATGATCGCCGTGACTCATCCACACGTCAATTTGTGGCGGCAAACCGTCGAACAGCGCCGACGGCTCAACCGCTACGCGCGCCGGACCATATTCACGCGCCGCACCTTTCGAGACGGTACCACCAAAGGCGCGCGTCAACAACTGCATCCCATAGCAAATGCCGAGCACAGGCTGTGCACAAGCATAATCGGGCAGCGTGGGCGCGTGGGCGTCGTATACGCTGTTGGGACCGCCCGATAGAATAATGCCCTTCGGATGCAGTGCCGCCACCCGCGCCGGATCGACGTCCCACGGGAATATCTCCGCGTAGACGCCCTGTTCACGCACGCGCCGCGCGATCAACTGCGTATATTGCGATCCGTAATCCAGCACGACGATCCCGTTCATGGGCGCATTCTCTGTCATAAATCTTTACCTATGTACTGAACAAGGTGCTCAGGCAAATTCAATGTGGCCGTTGTCCATCGAGCTGATCGTGACCAGCGCTTCGATCGGCACGCCGTATATTTCCAGCGATGCGCGGCCAGTATCGAAGCCTTTTTCAACGACGGCGGCAATCCCGACTAATACGCAGTTGGCGCTGTGAATAATGCGGATTAAACTTTTAAGCGTGCGCCCGGACGCCAAAAAGTCGTCGATGATCAGCACGCGCTCACCGGGCGGCAAAAACTCCGCTGCGACCAGCAGATTCACATCGCCACCTTTGGTATGCGACGGCGCTGTTTCCAGAAAGACCGGCCCGGACATGGTGACCGGCTTGATCTTGCGCGCGTACACGATCGGCACATTGAGCGCTACGCCCGTCGCAAAGGCTGGCGCAATGCCCGACACTTCGGCGGTCAGAATGCGTGTGACGCCTTTATCCGCGAAACGCAGGGCAAGCGCCTGTCCGCAGCGCATCACCAAACCTGGATCGATTTGATGGTTGAGCAAGCTGTCGATTTTCAAAATACCGTCGCCAAGGACTTGACCTTCGGCGCGAATTCGCTGTTTGAGTTCTTCCAAGGCGATCTCGCTATCATAAACATCGGTGTTGGCGAACCATTATAGACGGCTTTAGGCGGGATGCAATTGGGCAAAGTCGTTGACCCCTAAACCCCAATTGTTGACCCCTAACCCTAGCCCTTTCCCCGATTACAGGGGAAGGGAGTCAATTTCATCGTTTGAACCCGTGGGGGTCTTTAAGGTAAGCATCCAGATCGGGATCTTCCACGAGCCACCCCTGAGTATTGACGACCTCGAAATCGTCGCCTAATTCTCGGACTACGGCTTCAAACAAATCGGTCGCCGCTTTGTTAAAACGATCACATTCCTCCTGACGCCACGGACCCGGATCAGGCGGATAGCCCCAGTTGAGCGAAGTGTGATGCCAGTCTGAAAGATAATGTACTCGCTCAATCGTTTCAGGCGACAAAGGCAGTTTTTCAGGTCGGATCATGTACCCAAGCTCATATGCTGCATCGTTATCAGCTTGAAACGCCGTGTCAGCCCCCCACTCGAACCAAAATTTTAGTTTGTATTTTGCCAGGATAGCCTCTCCTTTACTCAATCGTGAACACCCCCGCGATCACCCATTGCGCGCCCGCATCTTTGCCAGTGGTCACGAGTAATTGACCTGTCGAGTCGAGCACGGTCACCTCGATATGATAGTCACCGTGCGGCGTATCCGGGTTGACGTTCAGCACATAGGCGATCTGGTGCAGCGTCGTATCGCTCAGCGTCAGCGGTGACTCGCCCGTCAGCGCGCCGCCGAATACGCGCCCACTGCTATCCGTCAATCGAACGCGCGGCGTGATGGTAACGTTTAC
>Ga0209512_1002374_pt1 | contig 20223 bp, 20 predicted proteins | sample frozenSSSSmetaG_FD_184142 | JGI IMG/M metagenome (GOLD analysis project Ga0209512, IMG submission 184142) | Glacier valley bacterial and archeal communities from Borup Fiord, Nunavut, Canada, to study Microbial Dark Matter (Phase II) -... | ecosystem: Environmental > Aquatic > Freshwater > Ice >... | reverse complement strand
CGGTGCCAGACATAGGGTAAGGGTTATAATCTCGCTCATGGCTTTTCTGGTATGGTAACGTTGTGAGAGACATCACTTTACCTGAAAACCCTGCTTTTTTCTGCCCTCATTTTGGCGAAGGTATTGAGGATGAGATTTTACCAGCGAACGTTAATCTGGTTTATCGCTTATCGACCACCAGCAGTAATGATGCGATCGATGTTAAATATTACGATCGGCTGGAAAACTTCTTTTTTGGCACCATCGGGCCTATTCATTCTGTCCTGAAGTTCAACGAAATAGGATTGAAGTTATTTGGGATTGCGGGGATCGTAACTGGCGATCTGAGCACCTATGCAGGCACTATCAACGCCGATGCGTACAAGCTCGTGGCTAAGACAGATAAAATCGCGCTGATCGCCTATAACAATAAATTGCCGCTTTATCACACGGTGGTCAATGCGCTGATTGCCGACTCGGATGAGCAAGCCTTAAAGTTTTTGGATACTCCCGGCTTTGATCCGGCAAAGACGGTTGTGCTTAGCGCACCCAATAGTGGACCCGATAGCGGAGTCAACACTTTGCAGGCAGCGCGTGATGAGCAAAATGCAGTGGAGGTGCTGTCCGACAGTGCCACGGACGTGCGCTTAAAAGTTAGCGGGCGCGTGCAGCCGGGCTATATGGTGCTGGCGCGAACATATTATCCCGGCTGGAAGGCTAAAGTAAACGGCAGCCCGCAGCCTGTTTATCGCGCGAACTATGCATTCAGCGCGATCGCCTTACAGCAAGGCGATAATCTGATCGAGTTTTATTACGACCCCGACTCGTTCAAAGTTGGGGTCGTCATAAGTCTGGCAAGTTTACTAGCGCTTGTTATCTTTGGCGCAAGCAAATTTCGGACGGGTGTGTCGCCGCGCTAATTCGCTTCCGGCACAATCAGTGTGCCCACATCCTGACCGCGTACCGCAGCTTCAAGCGCGCCTTCTTCCCAGAAGTTGACCACCAAAATCGATAGGTGCGAGTCCATGCACAACGTGAAGGCGGTCATATCCATCACTTCGAGCCGTTTGTCGAGCGCTTCACGATAAGTCAATGAGTGATAACGCACAGCATTCGGGTCTTTGTGCGGATCAGCGCTGTACACGCCGTTGACTTTGGTAGCCTTGATGATCAATTCAGCATCGATCTCGCGTCCACGCAAAGCAGCGGCGGTATCGGTCGTGAAGTACGGATTGCCAGTGCCGCCCGCGAAGATCACGACGCGCCCTTTTTCCAGGTGGCGGATCGCGCGCAGCCGAATGTAGGGTTCAGCGACTTTGTTCATTTCGATGGCCGTTTGCACGCGCGCTTCAATGCCGATCCGTTCCAGCGCATCGCGCATTGCCAGCCCATTCATGACCGTTGCGATCATGCCCATATGATCGGCGGTCGTTTGATCCATGCCGCGCGCCACGCCCACCGATCCCCGCCACAAGTTGCCCGCGCCGATCACCACCGCGACCTGTACGCCCATCTGGTGAAGTGATTGAACACGCCGCGCTAGATAGGCCGCCTCGTCCGGGTCGATTCCCATGCCACCCGCGCCCGATAACGCTTCACCGCTCAATTTGAGGATGATCCGTTTGTAGACGAGCGGCGTGATATTCGCGGCATGATCGTTCGTACTGTGGTCAAGATTGTGGTCGGTGCTGACATAATTTGGTTTCATGCAAGAAGTTCCTTTAAGCGCTTTTGAGGCAAAAAAAAAGGATCAGGTGATTGACCTGATCCTTCAAAATGTGACACAATCGTTATTGTTCCGCCGTGGGCGCTTCGCTGGTCTCACCGAGGCCATAGCGCGCAAAGCGACGAATCACAATATTCTCTTTGATCTCACTGATGATTTGCGCCAGCACTTCGCGCACTTTCAGCTTATCGTCGTGCAGCCAGGGCTGCTCCATCAGGACGATCTCTTCGTAGAATTTGTCCATCCGGCCATCTACGATTTTGTCTACGACGGCTTCTTTTTTACCTTCGTTGAGCGTCTTTTCACGCTGCACAGCGCGCTCGCGAGTGATCACCGCTTCGGGGACTTCTTCACGCGTCATGTATTGCGGCGCAGAGTTGGCGATATGCAGTGCCAGTTCCTTGACGAACTTTTTGAAGGTATCGTTACGCGCCACAAAGTCGGTTTCGCTGTTCACTTCCACAATCACTGCCAGGCGTCCGTTGTGGTGGCTGTAGGTCTGGATAAGCCCTTCAGTGGCGACGCGTCCAGATTTCTTCTCAGCAGTGGCGATGCCTTTTTTGCGCAGATAATCGGTGGCCTTCTGCATATCGCCACCGTTCTCTTCAAGCGCCTTGCGACAATCGTTGAAGCCAGCGCCGGTCAGGTCGCGCAGTTCTTTAACAGCTTTTGCGGATACTTCGGCTGCCATTGGTTTTCCTTTTTGCGGGTTAAGCAGAGTATTTAGCAGAAAACGAGACTCAAAGCGGCTGCGTCACAGTCATATACAATCACAGCAGGCGTGACGCAGCACAGGCTCACAAAGCAGCGCAGCTTAGCGCTTCTCGTCCTCGTCGAAATTCAGATCGCGCAGTTTGGCAAGTGTGCCTGCGCCCAGGAAGTTTTCGTCGCCGTTATCTTCGGCGTCCAGGTCGCGCTCGTACTGCTCAAGGTCAATATCTTCCATTGAACCCGGCTCGCCAGGGTCGTTATCGCCCAGGGTGGCTTTGCGCATTGCCATACCTTCAAGCGCGGCATCGGCCATTTTGCCCGTCAGCAGCTTGATAGCGCGAATGGCGTCGTCGTTGGCGGGAATGACGTAATCGATCTGGTCGGGATCGCAGTTGGTATCCACCAATGCCAGGATCGGGATTGCCAGCGTGTTCGCTTCTTTGACGGCGGTATGTTCACGGCGCACGTCAACGATGAACAGCAGTTCCGGCAAGCGGCTCATATTGCGCAGGCCGCCCAATCGCAGTTGCAATTTGTCGATAATACGGCCACGGATCAAACGCTCTTTTTTGGTGAGCATGGTATCCAGACCTTCATCGCGCTCCTGCTCAAAGCGCTTGAGGGTTTCGATACGGCGCTTGATGGTCGTCCAATTGGTGAGCGTGCCGCCCAACCAGCGTTCATTGACGTACGGCATCGAGGCGCGGTCGGATTCTTGTTGGATCGTCTCTTGTGATTGGCGCTTGGTGCCCACGAACAATACGTTACCGCCGCGCGAAACAATATCGCGCACCAGTTCGTAGCCTTCTTCAAGGTTGGTCAGCGTCTGTTGCAGGTCGAGAATGTGAATGCCATTACGTTCGGTGAAGATGTACGGCTTCATCTTTGGATTCCACTTCTTGGCGCGGTGGCCGAAGTGAACGCCTGTTTCGAGCAGGGCTTTCATGGAAACGACGGTCATAATAGAAACTCCTTGCGTGTTTTTGCTGGCATTGCCCCTCATCCCTGACATTCATCCCGCGAATGAGCGCAGGACACACGGGTCAGGTCAGGGCGTGCGCGGATTAGGTTCTCATCAACCCGATCGCGTATTCTACCGCAAAAAGCAGGGTTCAGCAAGGGGCGATTATGGGGAAAATCAGTTAGAAGCGATTTAGAAAGCCGCTTATCCGCTGGCCTCTTTCGCGGGATGGTTTCTTTCAATATTTGCGAGCAATACGGCAGAGGTGGGCGAGTTTTTGACTCGCCCGTTTAACATTCGGGGCTAGCTAGCTGACGCGGTGGCAGGCGACCCAGTGCGCTGGACGCACCTCGACCAGTTCTGGCTCAGTGTGATAGCATACGTCGATGGCGACCGGACAGCGCGTGTTGAAATTGCAACCCTTCGGCGGGTTAGCGGGACTCGGGACGTCACCCTTCAGGATGATACGCTGCCGTTTGCGCTCAATCTCTGGATCAGGCACGGGCACAGCGGAGAGCAGCGCTTGCGTGTAGGGATGCAGCGGATTGGCGTACAGTTCTTCGCTTGGCGCAATCTCCACAATCTTGCCCAGGTACATCACTGCAACACGATCGCAGATGTAGCGTACCATGCTCAAATCGTGCGCAATGAATAGGTAAGTCAGGTTAAGCTCTTTTTGCAGGTCTTGCAGCAAATTGACAACCTGCGCCTGAATCGACACATCCAGCGCCGAGATCGGCTCATCGCACACGATGAACGACGGATTGAGCGCCAGCGCACGCGCGATCCCGATACGCTGACGCTGTCCACCCGAAAACTCGTGCGGATAGCGGTTGATCAGGTACGGGTTCATATTGACTTTTTCCATCAGATATTGAACCCGCTCCTGCTGTTCTTTGCCATTGCCGACATTATGCACGATCAATGGCTCGGAGATGATGCGCCCGACCGTCATACGTGGATTGAGCGAGGCATACGGGTCTTGAAAGATCATCTGCATTCGGCGGCGCATCTGACGCAGTTGTTCACCGTGCAAGTGCGTCAAATCCTGACCTTCAAAAATGACAGATCCAGCCGTCGGGCGGTATAACTGAAGCACCGTGCGGCCTGTTGTGGACTTGCCGCAGCCGGACTCACCTACCAGACCGAGCGTTTCACCGGGGTATACATCGAAGCTAACGTCATCGACGGCTTTTACGTTGCCCACTTCGCGCTGAAGCAGCATACCAGAAGTGATCGGAAAGTATTTCTTGAGACCGCGCACTGAAACCAGCGGTTCTTGAACCGCCGAGGGCGCTGAGAGCGGAACTGCCTGTATATCAAGCATAAGCGTTGTATTGCGGCGCGGCTATCAGCCTGAGCGACAGCGCAAGCCATTCCTTTCTTTTCTAAAATCGCTTGTTACGGATTACTGTTGCTCGCTACGGATTATTGCTAGGCGCGCCGTCCGTGATGCCCGGCCCTTTGCGTACATCCACCCAACACGCAGCGATATGAGACGAAGTGCCGTCAGTCACCGGCTTCAACGGCGGATTTTCGGTGAGGCACTTATCGACGTGATAAATGCAGCGCGGTGCAAATGGACAACCGACAGGTTTTTTGCGCATATCCGGTGGCAGCCCTTCGATCGAGGTGAGACGCGTGCCCCGTCCATCGATGCGCGGCAGCGCACCTTTCAGCCCAAGTGTATAGGGGTGGCGTGAGTCGTTAAATACCTCGTTCACGGGGCCGCGTTCAACGATAAAGCCTGCGTACATCACCTGTACCGTATCCGCTAGCCCGGCCACCACACCCAAATCGTGCGAAATCCAGACCATTGCCATGCCGATTTTGTCGCGCAGGCGTTTCACCAAATCGAGAATTTGAGCCTGAATGGTCACATCAAGCGCGGTGGTGGGTTCGTCCGCGATCAACAGCTGCGGGTTGCACGAAAGCGCCATCGCGATCATTGCGCGCTGCCGCATTCCACCTGAAAACTGATGCGGATAACTGTTCAAACGCTGCGCCGCCATCGGAATGCCGACGATCGACAACAATTCAGCCGCCCGTTCACGTGACTGTTCATTGTCCATGCCCAGGTGCAGCCGCAAGGCTTCAGTGATTTGCCGCCCGATGGTCAGTACCGGATTGAGCGACGTCATCGGGTCCTGGAAGATCATGGCGATCTCTGCACCGCGTACCATACGCATTTCTTCGCGCGACAGCTTGAGCAAATCACGCCCACGGAACATCACCGTACCGGACGCGATAATCCCTGGCGGGGTGGGAATCAGACCCATGATTGCCAGCGATTGCACACTTTTACCGCTGCCGCTTTCGCCGACCACGCCGAGCGTTTCGCCTTCGTCAAGCGTGTAAGAAACGCCGTTCACCGCGTGAACAACGCCTTCTTGCGTTTTGAAACGAACTACGAGGTCTTTGACCTCCATTAAGACGGTCAAAGGTCAACTCCTTTATTTTAATGAGTAAATCAGAACGAAAATTTGAGACGCTTCTGGCGCTTTTAATTTGCCCTTAATGCACGCCGAATTGTAATGCGGACTGAGGTGTCCTGCAAATTTAACACGGTTATTCGCTGATATTTGCTGAATAACTGTGCTGAATAACTGTCATACTGCCCAATTCAAGGCTTTGTAATGCCACCAAACCAGCGATCCAGGCGATTGGCAATGCTGGTGCCGCGCTGTTCGATCACAATGCGCACATCAATAAAGCGCCCACTGCCACGCAGCACACCATCGAATACAACGCGATCCAGCAGCACCATCACCCGACTAATGATCCGTGTAGCACGCATTGACTTTGTTCGCCTGACTTTCTACACCTCGTAGACAGATTACTGAAGATATGCACAAAAGGTTCAAAACGCCCTCACCCTAAGTCCCTCGTTTTTGGGAGAGTGCCGGGGTTGAGGGCTGCTCTTATTCCTCAGGTGCGCTCAAGCGACGGGCAGATGCAACGTGAACATGCTGCCCTTACCGATTTCGCTCTCAACGCTGATCTTCGCATTGTGCAAGGCTGCAATCGCTTTAACAATCGCCAGCCCGGAGCCGGTGCCCTGATCTTCGTAATGTTCACGATTGATCTGATAAAAAGCATCGAAAATCGCGTCGAATTTGTTGGCGGGAATTCCACGCCCTTCGTCGGTCACGCTGAGCAAAACGTGCTCACCGCTCGCGTCTGCTTGTGCTCCCAACCAGATATGCGAATTTGGCTTCGTGCTGAACTTGATCGCATTATCCACCAACCGCATCAACGCATCGACCAAATATTGAGGGTCACCCATAAAAGGCGGCAGATCGGCGCGGGTGGGCTGAATTTCTATGGTTATGGGCATATCTTGCGCAATAATGGCGGCTTGCCCGGAGACACGATACAAAATCTCGTTGACATTCGTGATCAGCGTGCGCCGATAATTAAAAGCTGCCTGCGCTTCGCCCGTTTCCAATTCGATCAGGAGCATGAAATTTTCGATCAAGCGCCGTAAGCGCTGCGCGCCCGTGTTGATGCCACGTAGAAAAAGGCGCAGTTCCGCGACCGAAAAAGTTTCTGGGTCGTTGTCGAGCATCTCGGCGTAAGCAATGACAGGCGATAACGGCGTGCGGAACTCGTGGTTCAGAATCGTTAAAATGGTGCGCTTGATCTCGCGAATTTGCAGAGAACGCACATCGGCTAATTCAGCGCGGCGCTTGAGTTTGGCTTGAATCGCCAGCAGCAGATCGTTGGTTTTGAACGGCTTGGGCAGATAATCATCAGCGCCAGCGACCATGCCCGTGCGAATATCGCCGCGTTCGGTGCGTGCCGTCAGAAAAATGAACGGGATTTCCATCCATTCACGCTCCTGCCGAACGGCATCCAGCAAGCCATAACCGTCCAGGTGAGGCATTCCAATATCGGATACGATCACGTTCGGCGGACGCGCACTGTGTTCGTGCAGCACATTCAGCGCTTCCAGGCCATTGCTGGCGCTCAGCACTTCATAATGCGCAACTTCGAGAATATCGCGAATACCCAACAATAGATTGCTATCATCTTCGACTACCAGAATGGTTGGACGGGCGGTGAAAACCATGGAAATTATACCTGACCTAATCTATGCTTCGTTGACGGTTTCTTCAATGGAAAGTGGCAACGTGACGTGAAAGGTGCTGCCCTGGCTGACCGCGCTTTCAACGCCTATTGTACCACCGTGCAAGGTGATGATCTCTTTGCAGATTGCCAGCCCCAAGCCAGTGCCGGGCACGCTGATATTCTGAACGTTCTGGCCGCGATAAAAACGTTCAAAAACATGCACTTGATCTTCCGGCGCAATGCCAATGCCGTTGTCCATCACTTCGATGCGGATACCTTGCTCAGTCAAACGGCTGTAAACGTTGATCGTGCCGTCGTCGGGTGTATAGTGAATGGCGTTGCTGATCAAGTTCGTAAAAACTTGCGTCAACTGGTCGCGATTCCCTTTGACTAAGGGCAGCGGAATTGTGGACGGGTGATAAATCAACCGAAGCTGTTTGGCGTCAGCTTGCAGCAGGTTCGCTTCTACTACTGTCGGAATCAGCGGATTGAGATCGAGCTGTTCGTAGTAGCGTTGGCCGGGTTGTTCCAGGCGCGAAATGTCGAGCAGATCGACGATCAAGCGTTCGAGTCGGTTCGCTTCACCTTCCATGACTTGCTGATACTGCTCGCGCTTTTCGGGTTTGCCCGTCTGCATCAGTTGCAGGTACAGCTTGATGTTGGATAGTGGTGTGCGCAGTTCGTGCGAGACGGTCGAGACAAACTGCGTTTTGAGCCGATCGATCTCCTGCATTCGAGTGATGTCGCGCAGCACGACCACCGCGCTAACTTCTTGTTCCGACTCGGTGACTTTGGCGCCGTTAGCCTGCAAAATCAGTCCGGCAAGCTCGATCGTTTCGGTATACGTTTGTGTCTCATGATTGAACAGATGCTTTGTCAGCGTTCGTATATGCGTCGCTAGCGAACTATTGCCTGTTTCGCCTGCCGCGTAGATCACCGAATATTCGGCCAACAGGCGCTCAGCCATCGGGTTTGCCATGATGATCTGACCTGTCAAGTCGGTGACGATCACGGCATCCGCAACCGAGCGCAAGATTGCTTCAGTATGCTCTTTTTCAATGCGCAGTTGCAGCGTTGCTTCGGCAATTTCAGAGTTACGCTCGATAATTTTCTCGTTCACCACGTCGAACAGCCGTACGTTACTGACCGCGATCGCCAATTGGGCAGACAGCGGCTCCAGTACGTCCAGATCATCGGTCGTGATCGCGGTATGCCGCTCAATATTCAGCACACCGATCACCTCACCTGAAAAAACAAGCGGGACGGCCAGTTCATGCCAGCCCGTAGGCGGTTTTTGGCGTGCCCCTAAAACGCGCATCGACAACGTAATATGATCGAAATCCAGGACGGGTTCACTTTTCATCATGGCACGCGCCGCAACCCCATCGATAGGATTCATCTGGCGTCGACCCGTGTTAATGAGCGACCGTTCCGGCGTGAGCAAAGATTGCAAGCGGATTACTTTGTCGTTTTCAACCAGCAGCAAGCCGATTACGTCATAGTGAAATTCCGAGAAAAGCTGATCCGCAATGCCCCTCATCAACGGGTCGAGCATGAGCACCGAAGTTGCCACCCGTCCCATCTCATTGACTACGCGTAGTTGATCCAAACGGCGGCGAGTCTCGGCAAACAGCCGCACATTCTGAATGGCAAGCGCGGCTTGTACGCCAAACAGACTCAGTTGATCCAGATCGCTATCATCGAAACGCCGATCGTTTTCAACATCGATCAAAATCAGCGCACCGAGCACATGGGCACCGCGCATGAATGGCACGCCGAACATTGAACGAGCACCGAGCAGCGATCCGAGTACCGGATTGTAGTTGTCTGCCGAAACGTGATTGATGTAAGCTGCCTTCCGGTCGCGAATGATCGCTGCGCCGAGCGTGTCGCTCCCCTCTAGCGGCAAACGTCCCCCCCGAAATAAATTGGCACCAATTCCGGCGGCGGCTGTTGCGACGATTTCTTCATTCTGAAGCAGCCACAGGTAAGCGCCATGTACCCCAAAAATCGGCAGGCTTTGCTGGCAAATCGTTTCGAGCATCTCGGTTTCATCGAGCAAAGCGCCGAGCGCTACGCCCATCAAAATCAGATCGTCCGCGACACGTTCGCGCTGTGCCAACCGCTCTGCGTACACATGATTGGCTTGTTCGACCACGCATAACGCATCACGATCCAGCACGACAGCAGTTTGCTGCGCAATACTTTCTAACAGCCCGCAGGTATTCGCATCGAGTTCGGTGGGCACGGTGTACCACACATGCAGCACGCCGTGTACGACATCTTCGCCGGGCGAATGTGCGAGGGTCATCAATGGGAAGGCCATTTCGGTCAAGCCGTTGGCCGTCACCGCTTGCTGGCTGTCGAGAGCCAATTGTGCGGTTTGATTTGGCAGGCTGAGGTTATTCGGCGGTGCTGTGCAATTATTCAGTTGTGACAGGCAGCGCAGTTGCTTGGATTCCGAGTCGATTATATACACCGCAGCGGCGCAGGCCTGGCTCACACGCAGTGTATGGTTAAGGGTCACTGCTGCGATCTGGTCTGGACCTGACGCGCTGCCACTTTGCAGTACAAATTCTCTGAAATCAGCCAGACTGTAGGGGTCAGCATCCACTGGAAAAGTTGAGGTTCCGTCCGGTGCGGGTGCTGCCTCGGCGGATTCGACGTGACGCCGAAGATGGGTTGTAGAAGCAATAATGGTTAGTGGCATCAGCAAAAGCGATATAAACAAGATGTGCCTGCGGTTGTCAGCTTCAGCGATCAGGTTAATCGTCAGTTTAGCATAAACTGACTGCGTTCGCATCAGTTATAACCCATTTATAACCTTTGCAAAGCAACTTGTTCATAACAATTTTCATCGCATAGTCCACTTGATCGAGGCGTTCAGGCAAATAAGGCTTCCCACGCTTCCATTTTTGCATCCAGCGCAGCTTGTGCGGCAGTGTAATCCTGTCCCAATACGCGCACTTGATCAACTTTTCCGGCAGCGCTCGCTGATCCCAGATCGCCGGACAGCTTCACGAGCTTCATTTCCAGCTCATGAATTTCGCGTTCGATAGTGGCTGTCCGTTTTTCAAGTTCGCGTTTGCTGAGCAGTGATTGCGTGCCATTTTTGACAGCACCGTTGGAAGTACCGTTGGCAACCCTGGTTTGTGCTCCATTGCTTTTAGTTGGCAGTGGTTTGGATGCGGTCGATCGCTCAGGCGCTGCTTTGAGGGTACGTTCTGCTTCGCGAGCGGTGACGTATTCCTGATAAGAGCCTTTGAACACGCTCATCTGACCCGGTGATGCTGCCCAAATCTGGGTTGCCAGCGCGTCAATCAGGTAACGATCGTGGCTGACCAGCAAGATCGTGCCTGTAAACTCTGCCAGCACCGCTTGCAAGACTTCCTGCGCCGGAATGTCCAGATGGTTGGTTGGTTCGTCCAGGAGTAAAAAGTTGGCGCCGCCGAGCGAAAGTTTTGCCAACGCTACCCGTCCGCGTTCGCCACCGCTGAGCGTGCCAATCGTGCGGTACACATCATCGCCCGTGAACAGGAACGTTGCCAGATAGCTGCGCCCTTCGCTGATCGCCATCGGCTTGACCGTCATTAACTCGTCAAGCAGCGTATTGTCCGGGTTGAGCAGCTCATGCGCCTGCGCAAAATAACCGACTTTGACCGATGCACCGAGTTTGCTTTCGCCTTGCAAAGGTGGCAGCGTATTCAGCAGCGTTTTGAGCAGCGTCGTTTTGCCAACGCCGTTAGGCCCGATGATCGCAACCACTTCACCACGCATCAGCACCACATCAGGCGCGGTAAACAGCACCTGATCTGCGCTGTAGCCCACTGTCAGCCCGTGCGTCATCAGCACCTTATCGCCGCTGCGCAGGCTTGCCGCCAATTTGAGATGCAGTGCGCGTGATTCGCGTGGCCGTGTGATCAGTTCATCGCGCTTGAGTCGATCGAGTCGCTTGAGGCGTCCTTGCGCCTGACGGGTATTCTGCCCGGCCATGTTGCGCCGAATGTATTCCTCTTCCTTGGCGATCTTCTCTTGCTGCGCCTCGAACTCCGACCAATGGGCGGCGTGCCGTTCTTCGCGCTGCCGAACGTAGGCGGTATAATTGCCGTTGTACGTTTCGAGTTCGCCCCAATCCAGCTCCCAAATGACGGTCGCCGTGTGATCCATGAAGTAGCGATCATGGCTCACGACAAGTACCGCGCCTTCGTAGCTGTTCAGGAAATTTTCGAGCCATTCCACCGCCTGAATATCGAGGTGGTTGGTCGGTTCGTCTAATACCAGCAGGTTCGGTTTTTCGAGCAGCAAGCGTGCTAAAAATGCGCGCGTCTTCTGGCCGCCGGATAGGATCGCCAGCGGCGTTTCGTAATCGTTGGCATCAAAGCCAAGTCCGGTCAGCACTTGCTTAATGCGTGTCTCGAACGTATAACCGCCCGCCGCCTCGAATTCATCTAACAGCTTGCCATAGCGCTCCATCATGGCGCTGGAATGTGTGGGATCAGCGAGCTGTTGGGCAAGCGCGGCCAATTCCGTTTCGCGACGCTGCAAATCAGCAAACGCCGTCAGCATTTCGCCCCACAGCGTGCGGTTGCCTTCCAGATCAGGGCGCTGTGGCAAGAAGCCGATCGTCAGCCCTCTGGAGTGGTTGACCGTGCCCATCGACGGATCATCCTGCTTGATCAGCAGTTTGAGCAGCGTCGTTTTACCCGCGCCGTTCGGACCCACCAAAGCGATCCGTGCGCCATGTGGAATATCGACGGAAATATCCTGAAAAATAACATCCGCGCCGAACAATCGTGCGACGCGCGTAGCAGTCAAAATAGACATGGCAGAGTCCCACTCAGCATTGCATTATTACGATCATGGCTTACGATAAAAAGCCCGCCAATGAGTATACCATGCGCGCTATATACATCGCGTTAAATTATCGTTGAAACACCAAAGCTAAGCCGTCGGCAAATACAGCGTCAGGTTACGCTCGCGCTGCTACCGTGAACGGCACTTCCAGCCGATGCTGAACGTTGGCGTGATCATCATAATATAATTCGGCACGCAGTAGATAATCGCCCGCCGGATTTTGAGTGCCCCTGATATGGACTGTGAACTCCATGACATGATGCATCGTTTCGATGATGCTCATTTCCGCAATCGGTTTGTTGTCGGCGGTAACTACTTCAACTTCCAAGTTAGGGCGCTCTTGAAAGGGCGTCACGGACAGCATAATACGAACGCGCCAACCATCCGGGTAAGGTTGGGCGCTGAGCTGTGTGATTTTGACTTTATCGCGGGGCTGCGGAACGGCATCTGACTCGAAGAAGTTGAGTTCCATCAGGTGTGCCGACTTTCAGAATTCTGATTGCCAAATGAGCGGAACTGTCAAAAAGAAGCAGAAGGAGGTGGATCGGGCGAGAATCGAACTCGCGATTTTGCTTTGCAAAAGCAATGTTTTCCCCCTAAACTACCGACCCATTGTGGGTCAGACAGGAATCGAACCTGTGACCTCTCGGTTATCAGCCGAGTGCTCTAACCAGCTGAGCTACTAACCCGTCACGCCTACGCGCTGCGAAAAGTATACCACGTTCCGGGGGGTGTACAAGGGTCAATCAAAGCAGTTGTGCCGTTCCGCGCTCATTTCAACGTTCATTGACGGTGAAGGCAGCCGTGCTGATCGGCTGCAAGGATTGGCCGAGGTATAAGCGGATTTCGTAGTTCCCCGCCTGAAAGCCTTTGGGCTGATTGAAGAAAAAATAGCCCGTGCCGCTGGCGGTAGTGTCCCACAAGCGCGCGTAGTGATTAATCACACGCCCATCCCACAGCAGCGCGCCCCGCCATAACATGCCGCTCGATAGCTGGCTGAAGCCGACGAAGAAATAGATATGCTTGAAACCCGCCACAAAGGTGCTGCCTGCCCCGATCGGCTCGGCGGTAGTCGATACCTCCTGTGCCAGCCCTGTAATCCACAGATTGGCGTCAGGAAGTGGGGTCACGCTTGATTGTAAGGTGCCGAGTGAGTCAGCTTGCGCGCCGATCTGCGGCGTGGTAGTTGGCGTGGTTGTGGGCACAAGCGTTGGAGTGGCCGTTGGATCAACAGTCGGATCAAGTGTCGGCGCACTGGTCAGCGTTGGAAGTAGAGTCGGGCGAGGCGTATTGGTTGGCGGCGGCGGAATAGTCAGCGTTAGCGTGGCCGTGGGCGGGATAAGTGTCAGACTAGGCAGCGCAGTTGCCGTGAATGAGGCGGTAAATGGTAGGGTGGGCGCAAGCGTAGCAGTGGCCGATTTCGCAGTCGGCAGCGGCGGTGGATCGGTAGCGGCCATGATCATCAGGAGCGGGGTGGCAGTCCAATAGCCGCGCACCACCCATCCAGATAAGCTGCCACCAACACACATCAAGCCAGAACCAAAAGTCAGCGCAAGCGCTAACAAAGTCAACTGCCACCCGCGATTACCCGCTGCCCGTCGCCGTCGCCAATACGAGTCGCGGCGACTTTTGCGAAATAAGCGTAAGGCCAGCACCAGCAAGATCAGCGCCAACCCCAAAGTTACTGCCGCAATAGTGAGCGCCGCCGCCTGAAGTTGCGAAAGCGTCATACCCGCCTCGAATGGTCTGCCAGAAAGAATACGGCTAGTGTAGCGCGCTTCTCGCTCTGTTGCGATGTGACTTCACTTACTTTTCATACAAAGCGTGAAGTCAATTGGTGAGCACCAGATGCGGGTGTGCAATCAAATTGTAGGTTTCAACCGTGTCTTCGCCATCGAATAAAGTGTCGATTAGTTCGTGAAGATTCATCATTAAATCGCCCCATGTGCGCCCATCCGTGGTTGCGGCGATCTCAACGCAGGATGCTACGTGACATACTCCCCATGCCTAAAGGCAGGGGTTTTACGGTGTGTTTCGATAATATGGGTAACCTACATCGCCTTCTTCTTGACCATCAAAATAGGCAACATTCACATGCAGTGTGTCATTGACTTCCAACATAACAAAAATCTCCAATGATATGTTTTGGTGGGCGCAGCAATTTACTGCGCCCAGTGATACAAAATCTCGCCATGATCGCATCAATCGCCAGAGCCGACCTCACTGCGCACCACCGGCTTTGGAGCGTTTGCCACTGCTGGATCGGCCACCACACGGCCACCACGTACCGTCGCACCGATTACGATTCCCGAACTGATCAACACCAGATTTTTGATGATGTACTGGCCTTCAAGGGTTGGCGCATACGGAAAGTGCAGAAAGCTCTCGGCGGGAAAGAATATCAGCGGCATGAGCGTTCCGAGCATCTGCACGAACAGCAACAGCAGTATCGCGCGCATGAATTTACCCGTGATCAAACCCAGGCCGATCAGGCATTCCCAACTCGCCAACAACAGCAAACTGATGTTGTCAGGCATCAAGCCAAACGTGATAATGTGAATGGTGCGTCCCGCTAAATCCTGCGCAGGACTGGCACCCGGAAAAAACTTGAGCACGCCGAACCAGAAGAACACGATCCCCAATGAGATGCGCAGCAGCACGACGCCATAGCGTGCCATCCAACTTGTGATACGCTTATCCGCAGTATCGAACAGGATATTGAAGTTACGCACGATCGACCATCCTTTCTTGCGAGCAACCGAAACAAGCTGAGTGAGAATTGTTCAATTGAGAACTATATCAATGTCTGCATCATCTGATCAACTCAGCTTACCGCCGGAATGGATGCGTGCTCCAATACGCTTGCCAGAATTGGTGATGATCGGCAGTGGCCCGTTCGTCATGGGGAACGATTTTGGATCGAGCGAAGTACGGCCTGCACATTACATCACGCTGGATGCTTATCAGATTGCACGCTATGCCATCACTTATTTAGACTACGCAACCTATATCATTCATACGCAGCGCCTACCGCCGACACGTTGGCCGCGCCCGACTCGCTGGCTGGAGGAATCGGCGCTGCCTGTGTGCGTCACCTGGCCGGAAGCCATGGCGTATTGTGCCTGGCTGAGCGCGCAAAGCGGATCGACGGTTCGGCTGCCCACCGAGGCCGAATGGGAGAAAGCCGCTACCTGGAATGCAGCAGATGGGGTCAAAACGCTGTATCCGTGGGGCAACGAGTTCGATCCGGCTTATTGCAATACGGCGGAAGCGCACCTGGACACGCCAACGCCTGTGGACACCTTCCGTCCGGTGGGCGATAGCCTCTATCATGTGAGCGACCTGATCGGCAACGTGGCCGAATGGACACTTGCTCGCAAACTGCCCTATCCATACAGCGCGGCAAGCGGTCGCCACGACGCCAACGTGGTCGAAACGCGCGTGGCACGCGGTGGCAGCTTCGCCTCTGATGGTAAGCGCATCACTGCCTTGTATCGCCAATATTTGCCACCCGATGAACGGCGCTATCCGGTCGGCTTTCGGGTGGTAGTGACGTGATCCGCTCAGCCCGCCAGCGCGCCGAAGTGTTGACCCGTGCTGACGGGTGGCCCATCCGTTGGTGCAAGCGCGTAAACAGTGCCACTGATGCCCGTGAGCATGAAGCCGTGCTCAAAATCTTGCCACGCACCGCCGTACTGCTGTTCGCCGCCGAGCGCCCATCCGAGCGATCCGCGAATTTGCGGATTGTTGCGCCACGCATAGCCGAACCCGCGCACCGGCTGACTCAACCCGGATGGCGCGTTCAACCCCGGATCGGAGGCGGGCAGCGAGTCGTTCCACGTATCGGCCACTCGCCAGAAACTGTCGCTTGCCGCGCCTTTGCTCAGATTTGCGGTGGTCAGCGCGTAAATCTCTTTGCTGTCGCGCCAGAACATCACGCCCGTTTGAAACGGCTCGGTCACTAACGTAAGCGCATAGCCAACAGCAGTCGGACAGCCCAAACGCTGCGCAACTGTGGCATTACGCCCATAGGCATTGGCGAACTGTGCCGCAATCGCGATACCGCATACGCGACCAGTGCCGGGCGTGAGAGGCGCACCTGCAATGAGCGTACCGTTAGGCGGCGCGCCGGATGTTGTGATGGGCACATTACCGATCGGAAAGCTGCCCGCGATAGGTGCAGCGGTCGGATGAAAGCCCGGCTTAGCGGTCAGAATGACGACCAGCGGGCCATGCGTGGGCTGCCACTGAAACGTACCGTCCAGCGCGGGGAACGTTTGGACACCCATAAAAACGCCAACAAAAGGCGTCAGCGTGGGCGTAAAGGTGGCTGGCGCAAACGTTTCGGTGGCGGACGGGATCGCAGGCGTCGTTGAAATATTCGCCACATCAGGCGTTGGCGACAAATAAACGGTGGCGAGGGCTTTGGGCAAAGCGTCGAAACCACCTAATAACGGACCATCCGGTTCAGCAGTTGGCGCAGCAGACGCGCACGCACTGAGGGTCAACGCTGCCAGTACACAGATCAACAACACAAAGGGATGCGCTAACACAGTGGGATGCAGTCTGCAACGTGCGATCAAGGCTGACGGTTTTTCTTGTGAATTTCCAATCCGGCGTCGGCAGCAGCCTTGCGCACGTCTGGATCGACATCGTTTTTGAAGATTTGTTCAAGCGCGTCCATCGCTGCATAATCCCCGATGAGGCGCAGCTCTTCGATCGATTTCAGGCGAACGTCACGGTTTTTATCTTGTAAACGGCTGATGTGATAATCGACAAGACGACGAGTGACCATCTGATAAATTTAAGCCTCTGGCATTAGTAGCGCTAGCCTTGATTGTAGCGAGTCTTGGCGATATTTTGCTGCTGTATCGATAATTGAGTTATGAAACGACTCACGCAGCCGGAATTGCTTGACGATCGCGACGTTGACACCGCCGAACTGACTGTTAATCTCGCCGACATTGCGCGGCTCAATCGGCTGACGGGCACAACCGCTGCGCTGTGCCGTGCGGTGCTGCCTCTGCTTGTGAATGGGCAAACGGCTAATCAACAAAGCGCATTAATCGTGGATGTGGGCACGGGCGCGGCTGATTTTCCGCGCATGATGCAAAACTATGCAAAGCAGCACGGAAAGGCAGTGCACGTGATCGGCAGCGATCTGCACAGCGGCGTATTGCGTTACGTTCAGCGAACCGATCCGGGGCTGCCGATCGTACAATTGGATGCAGTGCATTTGCCATTCGCCGATCGCAGCGTGGACGTGCTGACCTGTGCGCAAACGATTCACCATTTGCCGCCAGCGCTTATAGGCGCATTGTTGATCGAGTTCGCACGGGTCAGCCGGATCGGGTTCGTGGTGCTCGATCTGGAGCGCAGCCGCCTTGCCGCAATCACGATCCACGCGCTGACGCTCATGCTCAGCCGCAGCCGTTTATCACGTCATGATGGTCCCTTATCGGCGCGGCGTGCATATCGCGGCGCAGAGTTTGCAGCACTGGCCGCAAGCGCCGGAGTTGCCGTTGAAATGCGACCTGTGTTCCCGTTTCGCTGGCTGGCTATTCGATCGAACTAATCATCAACAAACACCGAGGAATAACAAATATGTCCAAAATTATCGGCCTGGGAACTGCACTTCCGCCCTACGCCACCCCGCAAGAACTGGCACGTGATTTCGCAGCGATCCATTTCGATCGTTATCTATCGCACATGGATCGGCTGACCAGCGTATTCAAGAATGGAAAGATCGACAATCGATTTTTTGTCGTGCCGCATGAATGGTGGTCAGTGGAACACTCCTTCCAGGAGCGCAACGAGCTGTACATGAAATGGGCGATCGAACTCGGCTCACAAGCGATCGATCGTGCGTTGGCCGATGCGGGTTTGACCGCGCAGCAGGTGGATAACCTGATCGTCGTCAGCAGCACTGGAATTGCTACGCCGAGCGTTGACGCCTATCTGATCAATTGTATGGAAATGCGTCGCGACGTGCGCCGCACGCCAATCTGGGGCTTGGGCTGTGCAGGCGGCGTGGCGGGTTTGGCACGTGCTGCGGAAATGGCACGCGCGCTGCCTGACTCGATTACGGTCATGGTCGCGATTGAGATGTGCGGCCTGACCTTTCAGTTTCAGGATCACAGCAAAAAGAGCTTCATCTCGACTTCGTTGTTTGCCGACGGCGCGGCTGCTGTGGTGGTGGCCGGATCAAATCGCGCCGAAGCCGGGATCAGCGTGCTGGACAGCGCGAGCACACTGTGGCCGGACTCAACCCGCGTGATGGGTTGGGACGTGATCGACAGCGGGCTGGATGTGGTGTTCGGCTCGCAGATTCCGCGTTACGTGGTCGATTTGTTCCGGCCTGAAGTGGATCGCTTTCTGGCGCGTCACAATCTTGACGTAGCGGCGTTGACGCATTTTGTGCTGCATCCGGGCGGCGCTAAAGTGATCGATGCTTATGATCAATCCCTCAGCCTGAGTAACGGCCATTTGAACGGCACACGTGAGGTGCTGCGCTTATATGGCAACATGAGTTCGCCAACCGTGCTGTTTGTGTTAGACTATATTCGCAAAAACGATCAGCCGAAGTCGGGCGAGTACGGGTTGTTAGGAGCGCTCGGACCGGGCTTCAGCGCCGAACAGGTATTGATACGCTTTTAGAATCCAGCTGGGGGCGCGATGCGTGACGTACAGTGAGTGACGTACAAAGTGTGCGTACCGAAGCGGTCGAAGATTTGTTGAAGACGGTCTACAATCTTCAAAAACAGATCGATCCGGTGCCAACGAATTTAATTGCGCGATCGCTCAACATCAGCGCGCCGTCGGTGACCGATATGGTCAAGCGGCTGTCGGAAGGCAAAGTACATCCGGCACTGCTGGAGCATCGCCCCTATCATGGCGTGCGGTTGAGTGAATTGGGTGAAAAAATCGCACTGGAAGTGATCCGCCACCATCGATTAATCGAGCTGTACTTATCGCAAGCGCTCGGCTACTCCTGGGATGAAGTGCATAACGAGGCGGATCGACTCGAACACGTCATTTCGGAACAATTCGAAGAGCGCATTGCGCAAGCGCTCGGCAACCCGTCAATCGATCCGCACGGCGATCCGATTCCAGCGTTGGACGGCACGATCCATGCGACCGGCCTTTCATTTTTGTTCGATGCTGAAATCGGCGCGTCCATCACTATCAGCCGCATCGTCGATCAATCTACCAATGTGCTGCGCTATCTGTCAGCACTTGAGATGCGTCCCGGAACGGTGCTGCACGTCGTCAGCAAAAGTCCGCTCAATGATACGCTGGCGATCGATGTGGCGGGCAGTGAGCATACAATCAGCGCGGCAGTGGCGCGCAGCATTCTGGTCACTCAAAATTAGCTTCCACAAAGTATCCATATTATCATGAATCAACCCTCGCCCGCCCCGCCTGATCTGCAAATTGTGCCGTTGATTACGCTCGTCCCGCATGAAGAACACGATGCGCAGCGCTCCGAACCGCTCTTAGAACGTATCCGCACGGCGGGGACGTGGCTCAACCCTCCTGTTGTCGCGCCAATGGGCGATGGGCGTTACGTTATTCTGGACGGCGCGAATCGTCATTACGCATTGAGCGCGTTAGGTTATGCCTACATTCTGGTGCAAGTGGTCGATTACGAAAGCAGCGCGGTTGAGCTGGACACCTGGCATCATGTGGTCAGCGGATTATCATGGTTTGAACTGTTACGGCACGTCCGCGCGATCGACGGCGTGCGCGTCGAGTCAACCGATCTGCTGAATGCGCGGGCGGCTTTGGCGCGGCGTGACGTGTTGGCCTATTTTGTGTTGCAGGATGGGCAAGCCTACACGATCGACGCGGATGCAGCGACGTTGGCCGCGCGCAATCAACTGCTGCGAAACGTGGTCAATACCTACAAAAGCAGCGGCGC
>Ga0209512_1002373_pt1 | contig 20225 bp, 20 predicted proteins | sample frozenSSSSmetaG_FD_184142 | JGI IMG/M metagenome (GOLD analysis project Ga0209512, IMG submission 184142) | Glacier valley bacterial and archeal communities from Borup Fiord, Nunavut, Canada, to study Microbial Dark Matter (Phase II) -... | ecosystem: Environmental > Aquatic > Freshwater > Ice >... | reverse complement strand
CACGCTGGGCGAGGGCGCCACCATCGGCGGCGGGTCGACGATCTCGAAAGACGCGCCGGCCGGCCAGCTGACGGTGGCGCGCGGCAAGCAGGTGTCGTTGGCGGGGTGGAAGCGGCCGGTGAAGAAGGGCTGATGCCGGTTTGACGACAGCCCGCGCGGGTGGGCTGCTGGGTCCGCCCTCAAAGGTCCAGCACCAGCCGCTCCGACTTGCACCCCGACACGCACACCATCATCACGCTGTTCGACGCGCGCTCGGCGTACGGTGTCAACCTTTGATTTGCGCCGCGCGCTGCAGCGGGTCGGCGCGGCAAAGGCATGCCCAGGCAGGCTGCTCCGCTTCGGCTCGGGCACGCCTTTGCTGAGCCGTAGGTGCGGTCCGAACGAAGAGCCAACACCCTTGGGACACCTGGACGGTTCCTGATCAGGCCGATGGGGTGTTCTGTGAAGCGAAGTCAAGGGGGAGGCCGCAGGCCGGAGGACATGAGCGGAACAGAACGCCCCGGCGGCCTGATCTCGCTCAACACGCAAATCACCCAGCACTCGGATCGATCATTACCTTCGCCCCGGTGTTGCGCGGCCCGTAGACGCTGATCGCCTCCAGCGTCAGTGCTTCCCTCAACGACAGCGTGCGCGCATAGTGGCTTGCGAACGTCGTGTGCAACTCACTGACCACGCGCTGCTTCAAGCGGTCGGTGGCTTCCGTGCCGATGCGCTGCAGGAACGGGAACATCAGCCAGCCGCCCACGCCCCAGGTCATGCCGAAGCTGCGCTGGATCTCGGTCGGCCCGGTGTCCAGGCCGCCGTAGATGTAGACCTGCTTGTGCACGTTGCTGCCGTAGCGGCTGTACTCGGTGGCGGTGCGGGCGATGGCGGCTTCCATGCCGGTCAGGATCTGCCCCGCCAGGCGCCCGCCGCCGATGGCGTCGAAGGCGATGGTCGCCTTCGTTGCGACCAGTGCTTCCGTCAGGTCGGCCATGAACGACGGCGCGCTGCTGTCGCACACGTGCACCGCGCCGAGGCTGCGCAGCAGCGCGGCCTGCTCGGGTTTGCGCACGATGTTCACCAGGCCCACGCCATCGGCCTGGCAGATGCGGTTCAGCATCTGCCCGAGGTTCGATGCCGCCGCCGTGTGCACCAGGGCGCTGTGGCCTTCGCGGCGCATCGTCTCGACCATGCCGAGCGCCGTCAGCGGGTTCACGAAGCACGAGGCACCGGCGGCGGCGGCCGTGCCCTCGGGCAGCACCAGGCAGGCTGATGCGGGTACGGTGCGGTGCTGGCTGTACATGGCCCCGCCGAGCACCGCCACGGTCTTGCCGAGCAGCGACTGCGCGAGCGCCGAGCTGCCGGCTGCCACCACGGTGCCTGCGCCCTCGTTGCCCACCGGCATCGATTGCCCGATGCGCGGCTTCATGCCCGGCAGTGCATTCGCCGGAACCTTGGCGGTGATCACCGGGTGCGCAGGCGTGCCGCTGGCCACGGCCGTGGTCATGTCGGCCGCGCCGAACAGCAGGCCGATGTCGGACGGGTTGACGGGCGTGGCCTCGACCTGCACGACGACCTCATCGGCCTTCGGTTCCGGCACGGGCGTGTCGACGAGCGAGAGCTGCAGCTCGCCCTCAGTGGTGATCAGCGAGCGCAGTTGCAGGCTGCTCTGGGGTGCGGGCATGGTGGTTCTCCGGTGGGGTGACGAAGGTGGATGTTGGCGCCGATTGTGGACAGGTGCGCATGACGCCGCGCAAGGCCGGGCATCATGCGCGACTTCACTTCACCCCACCTCTCAACCGAAAGCCAGCGCATGAACCGAGTCCTCGCCCATTGCGGCGCGCGTGTCCCCATCCTGCAAGCCCCGATGGGCTGGATCGCGCGCAGCGCGCTCGCCTCGGCCGTGTCGCGTGCCGGTGGCCTGGGCATCATCGAAACCTCGTCGGGCGAGACGGCCAACTGCCAGCGCGAGATCCGCACGATGGTGGCGAGCGGCCTGCCGTTCGGCGTGAACCTGCCGATCCGGTTCCTGAAGGACGATGCGATGCTGCGCTTCGTGTGCGAGTCGGGCATTCGCTTCGTGACCACCTCGGCCGGCAGCCCGGCCAAGTTCATTGCGCCGCTGAAGGCGGCCGGCATCGCGGTCTACCACGCGGTGCCCACGCTGGAGACGGCGCTGAAGTGCGTGGACGCCGGCATCGACGGGCTGGTGGTCGAGGGCGCCGAGGGCGGTGGCTTCAAGAACCCGGAAGAGGTCAGCACACTGGTGCTGTTGCAGGCCATCCGCGAGCGCGTGAGCGTGCCGCTGATCGCGGCCGGCGGCATTGTCGACGGCCGCGGCATGGCGGCCGCCTTCGCGCTCGGCGCCGAGGCCATCCAGATGGGCACGCGCTTCGTTGCCAGTACCGAGAGCCCCGTGCACGCGCACTACAAGAACGCCATCGTCGCGGCCGAAGCGACCGGCACCTGGGTGCTCAACAAGCGCGCCACGCCGTGCATCCGTGCCCTCAAGACCGCGTACACCGAGCCGATGCACGAGAGCGGGCTGCTTAGCCCCGATGCCTTCGCGGGCATCCAGCAGGTCTACTTCGGTGGCGACATGAATGCCGCGCCGGCACTGGCCGGGCAGTCGGCGGGGCTGGTGCACGCGGTGAAGCCGGTCCAGGCCATCATCGACGACACGGTGGCAGAGTTCTTCGCGATCAGCGCGCGCATGGCCGGCATGGCGGCGGCGCGCGCATTCGGCTGACGCGCGCGCTCATCGGGCGAGCGGGCGGGGCGGTACGGTCTGCATGAACGCCTGCAGCTGCGTCTTCCAGAACCGGGCCATGCCGGTGGTGCCGTGGCCGCGCGTTTCGTCGCCGGCGGGTATGAGCAGCAGCCGGCCGTTCTTCACCCGCTTCAGCTCGCGTTCCATGATGCCGAGCTCCGGCGGGTTGCGCTCGTCGTCGGCGGCGTTGATGGCCAGCAGCGGGGCGCCGATGCGCTCGCGCATGGGGGCCGGGTTGTAGTCGCGTGAGGCGTCCCACTGGTAGACGAAGTCGTTCGCATCGGCCGTGAACGGCGCGGCCATGCGCTGGGCCACGAGCTTGTCGGCCGCTTCGCGACCGGGTGCGAGCTTCTGATACGCGAGCGAGCCGCCGATGGTCGTGATGTTGAAGAAGGCGCTCGCGAACTGCACCGCGCGCGGCTGCACGGCGTAGTTGCCGCCTTGGTAGTCGGGGTCGCTGCGCACCGAGTCGATCAGCATGCGGCGCGTCATCCAGTTGCGCCCGGCCATCTCGGTCGGCTGGAAGGCCATCGGCACGAGCGCGTCCATGAAGTCGGGGTAGGTCACGCCCCACAGCCAGGTGTGCATGCCGCCCATCGAATTGCCGATGACGAGGCGCAGGTGCTTGATCCCGAGGCCCTCGGTGACCAGGCGGTACTGCGCCTTCACCATGTCGTCGTAGTTGTAGCGCGGGAACGCAGCGCGCAGGCCGTCCGACGGCTTGGCCGATTTGCCTGCGCCCAATGCGTCGGGCAGGATCACGAAGTAGCGTTCGGCGTCGAGCGGCTGCCCCGGGCCGAACAGCTCGCCGGCGAACGCGGGGTTCAGCATCCCGCTGCCCGACCCGGCCGTGCCGTGCAGCACCAGCACCGGCTCGCCCGTCGGCTTGCCGAGGGTCGTGTAGTGCAGCGTCAGCGCCGGCACCACCTCGCCGGTGTGGAACCGGAAGTCCTTCGCAACCCAGTCGCCTGCAGTGGCCGCAGGGGGTTCGGCTGCCCGCAGGGGCAGGGCCACGGTGCACAGCAAGAGGGTGGCAAGGGCGGTGCGCGCGGCGCATGCGGGCAGGGTCATGGCGTCTCCGTCCTGGCGCACTGGGGGGCGCCTTTGGCTCGCGGGCATAAGGCGTGGCCTGGCGGGCGTTCAAGCGCCCGCAATGGGGCCGACTTTCAGTTCGCGCTCAATAGGGGCCGATGACGAAGCCGTGCGCCGCGCGCCGGCCGGCAGCCGGGCCGGCGTAGACCACCGCATCGCCCTCGCGGCGCAGTTCGCCCAGCGGCGCCAGCACCTGCACCCAGCTGCCGCGTTGTGTGTGCTTGGCCAGGTTCTCGATCAGGGGCGCCGCTTCGCCCGCGACCGCCGCACGGGCGCGCGCGCCGGGCTTGATTTCGCTGGCCTGCGCGCCGGCCAGCGCTGCGCTGGTCGGCGGCTTCGTGAAGCGTGTGGCGAGGAGCTTCACGAGGGGCGCCACGTCGGCCGGATCGTCGCCGACGCTGTCGATGCGCAGCGTCAGGTTGCCGAGTTGCAGCCACGCCGCGTGCAGGTCGGCCTTCGTTCCCCGGGCGCCTTTTGGCGCACCCTTGGTCGCACCCGCACGCGCCGCGAAGGCCACGCCGGCGGCGGGCACCAGCGCCTTCGGCGCGGGCGGCACCTCCGGGTTCATGCTGTTCGCGAGCACGCCTTGCAGGCCGAGCAGCGCGCTGCCCACGTCGCTGAACTCGCTGATCGACACACGCAGCAAGGCCTTGCCCTCAAAGCCCTTCCTGGCCCAGAGGTACACGTGTTCGACGGCGCCGGGTGAGTCGGCCATCTCGGCCACGTTGACCAGTTCCCAGCCTTTCAACTCGGCGCCGAGCATGCGGTAGTTGTGGATGTAGACGGAAGGGACGCCGGCGGCTGCAACCCGCCAAGCGCCCATGTCGTGTGGAATGTTCATGGGGCAGGGCTTTCGTCAGGTCAGATCAACGCGCGGCGCTGGCGCGTGGTGGCGGGCGCGGGCACGCAGGCGCCGCAACCACCCGGCCCGGGTGGGCACAGCCGCAACCGGTAGTTCATGGTGGCGCAGTCACCGAACAGCAGGTTGGTGGCGAGCAGGGGCGTGTGCGGGGCGCTGGTGGGGTTGGCGTCGCCGTCGACCTTCAGGCAGCCGTCGAACACGTTGTCGAACTGCGTGCAGCCGCCTTTCCACGCGACCTCGTGGTAGCTGAAGCTGCCGTTGAACGGCACAGCCCACGTGTTGAAGCCGATGGCGATCATCGGGTTCAGCGCGAAGCCCGACTGCATGCGCGACTGCCACAGGTCGCAGCCGAGCAGGTTGGCCAGGGTGGACACGGTGTTCGCGCTGTCGGTGCAGTTGACCTTGGCGCCGAGGCCCGGGCCGCCGTTCAGGCGGTTGATCATCTGCGTCAGGTTGTACGAACCCCAGCCGTAGAAGGTGGCGCCACTCACGGTGTCGTAGGCCACGACACCGCAGCCGTTGTAGCGCTGCGTGACGAGCGCCGCCGCCGCGTCGCGGGTGGTGGCACCGGCCGCCCAGACGCAGGCGATGTCGAGCGCATCGGCCCAGGGCAGCGACGTGCTGCCCGCCGCCTGCACCCAGGGCAGCGTGGGTGCCGCGAGCGTCACGTAGATGCGGTGGCGCGTGGCGCGCAGGTCGCGCCAGGCATCGGTGCTGCGCGCGCGCCACTGCCAGCGCCATTCGATGTCGTGCCGGCCCACACCGGCAGCGTGGAAGGTGGGCGCGGGCAGCGCGAAGGTCTGCCAGCCCGATGCGCCGGCAGCGTCGAACGAAACCAGTTGCTCCGCCATCGGCCCGAGCGTACCGCCGCCGGTGGCACGCACGAACGCGGCGGACAGGCCATCCGCGCGCAAGGCCACGCGAATGGCGAGCGGCCGGCCCCACGTGTCGGCGATGCTGTACAGCGCAATCGAGTCGGCCGCGTTGACCGACGCGCCCTTGAGCCACGACGGCGACGGTGCGCTGGCGGCAAAGCTGCGCCGCAGGTTCATCGAATCATTGCTGCTTGTCGCGTTGTTCCAGTTGAACTCGATGGCCGTCAGCTCGTGGACCACGCGCGTGAACGAGTAGATCAGGTCGTTGAACTTGTCGGCGCCGAAGCCCTTGATGTGGGCGAGTTGCGCAAGGCTGCTGAAGCCGCCCAGGTTGGCGCGCTGGGTGACGATGCGCTGCGCTACCGTCAGGCCGATGTCGTAGCCGCGCGCCTGCACGCCGCTGCCCGACGTGGGGTCGTCGAACACCGGGCCGGCCTGGTGCTCTGTGCCCGCGAGCGCGGCGGCGCTGCCCACGTTGTTGAGGAACTGCACGATCAGCGCCTGCGTGGCCGCATCGGTGCCATGGGCTGCAAGGGTGCTGGTGATGGTGCTGGCCGACAGACCGCTCATGGTGGGTGCCTCTCGTCGATGCGCGGCGTCGCTTGCTGCGCGTGCTCTGGGTTGGTGTGTGAAGTTCAAGGTAGGCCACGGTGCCGGCTTCGGCCATCCCTATGACGTGGGCGGGGTTGGTGGCGCGTTCGCGAGACCTGTTGAGCGGCAAAGGCGCGCCCGGGCAGGCGTCAGCGCTTCGGTTCGGTGGTCGATGTGACCATCGACTTCCCTGCGGTGCTCGCGCTTCCGGCCGTCGCCGAACTCACTTCGCTCCTGCATCGCTACGTTCAAACAGTCGGCGACAGTCAGTTGACGAAGCGCGCTGCGCGCGCGGCCGAAAGCCCTGCGCTCCTCGGCACCTCACAGGCGCGCAGCCACCTGCCCGGGCGCGCCTTTGCGGAACGGTGGGTGGCATTTCGTCGAACCGCAACCACCGCCAGCCGCGAGTTCGCTCAACCCCCAACAACGACGCGCCATCGGGTTTGTTCTCTGCCCCGCTCGCGCCTGTGCGCAAATCATCGACAGCTCGCTGTGGCTGGCGCAGCGAACGTCGTTTCACCATCCCGAACCGGAGACTCGAATGACCGATTTGTTCATTCACCCGAACCAGGCCACGAGCGCCTGGCTGGCCGATTTTTCTTCTGCGCTTGCGAGCAACGACGTCGAGGCCGCCGTTGCGCTGTTCGAGCCCGACAGTTACTGGCGCGACCTGGTGTCGTTCACCTGGAACATCTGCACCCAGGAAGGCCCGCAGGCGATTCGCGAGATGCTGGCCGCGCGGCTGGCCGACACCCGGCCTTCGAACTTCGCGCTCGAGGGCCAGGCGACCGAAGCCGGCGGCATCACCGAAGCGTGGTTCACGTTCGACACGGCAGTGGCCCGCGGGCGCGGCCACCTGCGCCTGCGTGGTGGCAAGGCCTGGACGCTGCTGACCACCATGACCGAGCTGAAAGGCTTCGAGGAGCGCACGCACGAGCGGCGGGTCAAGGGCGCCGAGCATGGCGCGCAACCCGGTCGAAAAAGCTGGCTCGAGAAGCGCGATGAAGAGGCCGCACGGCTGGGCTATTCCGAGCAGCCGTACGTCGTGATCGTGGGCGGTGGCCAGGGCGGCATTGCACTCGGTGCGCGGCTGCGGCGGCTGGGGGTATCGGCCATCATCGTCGACAAGAACGCGCGGCCGGGGGACTCATGGCGCAACCGCTACAAGTCGCTTTGCCTGCACGACCCGGTCTGGTACGACCACCTGCCTTACCTGCCGTTCCCGAACGACTGGCCGGTGTTCGCCCCGAAAGACAAGATCGGCGACTGGCTCGAGATGTACAGCAAGGTCATGGAGCTGAACTACTGGGGCTCGACGGTCGCGAAGAGCGCGCAGTTCGATGAGGCGAAGCAGGAGTGGGTGGTGACCGTGCTGCGCGACGGCGCCGAGGTGGTGCTGCGGCCGAAGCAGCTGGTCTTCGCGCTCGGCGTGTCGGGCTACCCCGTGACGCCCAGTTTGCCCGGTGCCGATGCGTTCGAAGGCGACCAGCACCATTCCAGCAAGCACCCGGGGCCCGAGGCCTATGCCGGCAAGAAGTGCGTGGTGCTCGGCTCGAACAACTCGGCGCACGACATCTGTGCCGCGCTGTGGGAGCACGGCGCCGACGTGACCATGGTGCAGCGCTCGTCCACGCACATTGCGCCGTCCGATTCGCTGATGGAACTGGCGCTTGGCGGGCTCTATTCCGAGCAGGCCGTGAAGAACGGAATCGACCACCACATGGCCGACCTGATCTTCGCGTCGGTGCCGTACCAGATCATGCATACGCTGCAGATTCCGGTGTACGACGAGATGAAGAAGCGCGACGCCGACCTCTACGCGCGACTCGAGAAAGCCGGCTTCATGCTCGACTTCGGTGTCGACGGTTCGGGCCTGTTCATGAAGTACCTGCGGCGTGGCTCGGGCTACTACATCGACGTGGGCGCGTCGGAGCTGGTGGCCAACGGCAGCGTCAAGCTCAAGAGCGGCGTGAGCATCGAGCGCGTCAACCCGACCTCGGTGACGCTGACCGACGGCACCGTGCTGCCGGCCGACCTGCTGGTCTACGCCACCGGCTACGGCTCGATGAACGGCTGGCTTGCCGACATCATTTCACCGACGGTCGCCGACAAGGTCGGCAAGTGCTGGGGCCTGGGCTCGGCCACGCCGAAAGACCCGGGGCCGTGGGAGGGCGAGCTTCGCAACATGTGGAAGCCCACGCAGGTGGCGAACCTGTGGATCCACGGCGGCAACCTGCACCAGTCGCGCCACTACTCGCAGTTCCTGGCGCTGCAACTCAAGGCGCGCATGGAGGGGCTGGATACGCCGGTGTACAAGCTGGCGCCGTCGCATCACGTGAGGTAGAGCCGTTCAGCGTGAGCGCCGCAGGCGAACATTGACCACAGGCCTCGTGGCCGGCACCGGCCGAGGGTTTGAGGTGCGGACCTTACTCCGTCGGCCGGATGGCCTTGTCGCTGCTCAGCTTGACGCCGCCGAGCTTCGCCATCATCGTCAGCCCGTCGGCGAGGCGGGTATCGACCCATTCACGGTCGACACGATTGGTCTTCAGGCGTCCCCAGACAGGGTCGAAGCCGAAGGCCCCCCACACCTCGACCCGGCATTTCATCTGCGCCGCGTCGGCGCCGACATTGATGAGCCGGACCGAATAGACCAGCGACCCCGACATGTTGTTCAACAGATTGCGCTTCCACTTCGAGAACTGCGTCGGCGCGAACACCAGTGCCGGGCGGCTGGGATCGAGCGTGCTGAAGTCTGGCGGGTCGCCGAGATTGGGCGCCGGCAAGACAATCACCTCGCCACCGAGGCTGTTCGAGCGAAGCACCTTGGGTGCACGCTCGGCGACGAGCCGGTTGATGTCGTCAAGTTTCCAGTCTGCCCATTCCTCGTCGGGAGCCTGTTCGGCTAGGCCCGCCTTCCTGGAGGTGGCCGTGACAAACACGATGTCGACGGCCGTCAGCAGCGCCTGAGCCTCGGCGCTTGCGGGCGTAGCGTTTGGCGCCGGCTTCGGGCAGGTCTCCCTGGTGCCGCCGTCGGCCGCCGCGGCTGACAGCGCGGCGGTCAGCGCGAAACTCAGGATCGAAGCGCGACGCGCCGAGGCAATGGACCAGGTCATCATGGCGTATCGGAATCAGAGAAGTTGAAGGGGAAGCAGGGTCGGCGAGATCTCTTCGCCTTGCGCGTCTCGGGGCACCTTTCCGTGGAGCGGGAACAGGCCGTCGCGGTCAAGCCCGCGCAGCACATCGGCGGCCAGGCGCTCGGCGCGCTTGGCAGCGTCTTTCGGCATGACACGCAGCCTCAATGCGTCGAAGGTTGCGGCGCTCGCAAGCGTGCCCTTCCAGACCAGTTTGCGGCTGCTCGCATCCCACAGCACCGCTTCGTAGCGGACGTAGCCGGTCTGCTGGTACTGGCGAGTCAACACCAAGGCATGTGAAGCCGCGTTGCCTGCCGGTGCTTCAGACCAGGATCGCTCCAGCGCCTTCAGGTCTTCGAAGGGACGCTGCAGTGTCACGATCTGAGTCGTTTCCAGGCCGCTTCGCTGCAGCGTCGCGACAAAGGATTCGTGCGCGGGCGAAGCGACCACCGGATCGTCACTGCCCCATGCGAAGACACGCACAGCGCGAATCGCGTTCGAGGTCGGAGTGAGCCGCTCGGTCGGCGCGTGGACACAAGCCGTCAGTGCAGCCGCAATGACAATCAGGAGGAAGAGGCGCCGGTACATGCCGACCGAGTATATGGATGCCGGTCGCTCGACGCCGTGACGAAACTAACGCGTCAATCGGTTGCAGTGATTACTTTGGGCGAGGGCGTGCCGGCTCAGGCAGTGCCACCATCACGGCCTGCCCCGGCTGCGTGCAGCCCGTGTCGCAGCAGCGGCCGGGCTGGCGGTTGCGGGTGATGGTGCGGGTGGCATCGCGTTCGTTCTGCGCGAGCACACCCCGGTCGAGCAATCGCTCCACCAGATCGACCTTGCTGCCCACCGGGTAGCTGCGCCAGATCTCCTGTTTCATCGCGGCCGGCGAGCCGCCGCCGTGCAGGCTGATGAGCGAGTACCAGCCACCCTGGTACGACGCGGTCAGGTCTTCGATGAAGCGGGCCACCTCGATGCGCTTGTCGTAGGGCACCGCAGGGTTGGCGCGCAGCACCTCGGCCAGCGTGGCGGCGGTTGCGGGGTTATGGTCTTCGTCGGGGCCGGGCAGGGCCACGATCAGGCCGCCCGACACCTCGTGCGCGAGGCGGTGCATGTCGTAGATCTGCGTGGCGAGCAACAGCTTGCCGATGTTCGCGAACACCGGCTCGGGCATGAACGTGCCGCTGTGCTCGTCGCGCGTGCCATACACGCTGGCGGCCACGCCGCAGGCGAAGAAGCCTTCGGTGATCTTGATGAGCTCGACCATCGGGTCGCGCAGGTTCGCGTGCGCGCCCGGGTCCAGGCCGTTCGCCTCGCACATTAGCGCGCCGGCGCCTATCAGCAGGTCGCCAAAGCCGGCGCGCGCCGCAATGCAGCTGTGGCGGTGGTGGGTGGCATAGCTGTGGGTCAGGTGGCCCGAGTGCTCCCACTCATCGGCGTAGAACACCCGCTCCCAGGGCACGAACACCTTGTCGAAGATGACGACGGCGGTCGATTGCCCGTAGCGGCGCGAGAACAGTGCTGCGCCGTGCTCCAGCTTCTCACCCGGGCGCCCGGCGGGCCGCGCGACCATGGTGATGCCGGGGGCATCGACCGGCACCGCGCAGCACACGGCAAAGGCGGCGTCGGCCTCGGTCATGTTGCGGCCGGGCATCACGATGAGTTCGTGCATGTAGGGCGCGCCCGTGACGATGGCCTTGGTGCCCGAGATCACGATGCCGCGGCCGTTGCGTTCGACGATATGCACGTAGGTGTCGGGGTTGGCCTGCTCGTGCGGGCGCTTGCTGCGGTCGCCCTTTGCGTCGGTCATCGCAATGCCCAGGCTCAGGTCGGCGTCTTGCACGTGCTGCAGGTAGGCCTGGAAGCGCGCGCGGTGTTCGGTGCTGCCGCGCGCATCGTCGATGCGCGCACTCACCTGGCCGAGCGCATTCAGCGCATCGTGCGCGAGGTAGCGCTGCGCGCAGCCGGTCTCCTGGCACAGCAGGCGGACGGCTTCGAGCTTGTTCAGCAGGTCGCCGGCCGACTCGTTAAGGTGCAGCATGCGATTCACGACCTTGCCGCTGGTGGTCGACTGCGTTGCCGTCATCAGCGGCGCCAGTTCGGGACGAAACGCGAAGTCGTAGGTCACGGCGAGCGCGTTGATGCCGGGCTGAAGCGAAGGCGCATCGGCCACCGAGTCGATGCGCTGCCCGTCGACGTACACGACGGGCTTGCAGCGCCGCAGCGACTCGCGGTAGTCGGCGCCGGTCATCAGCGTTGACGTGGTGGCGGGCGGGGTCGGAGTCGGTGCAGTCATCGGGCTTGTCTCGAGTCGAAGCAGATATTGAACACTGTTCAATGCAAAGAACGACTGTATATTGCAGTCATGATCTCGTCAAACAACAGTGCAATCCATACGGTGGCGTCGCGCGGTGCGCGCCAGCGCGCCGTCGCCGACGTGAAGCGCGCGCACGTGCTGGCCGCCGCGCGCACGGCGTTCTTCGAACTCGGCCTGGACGGCGCCAGCATGCGCGAGATCGCACGGCGAGCGGGCTACACGCCGGGCGCCATCTACAGCTACTTCGCGAGCAAGGAAGAGATCTACGGTGCGCTGCTCGGCGAATCGCTGGAGCGGCTGAACGCTGGCGTCGCGCGGGCGTTGCCCCCAGCCGGTGCCGGGCTCGGTGCGCGGGCAGGGGCAGGGGCGAAGGCGTATGCAGACGCGGGCGCACTGTTGGTGGCCGCAGCCACCGCCTTCTTCGACTTCTTTCGCGAGAACCCGCGCGACCTGGACCTGGGCTTCTACCTGTTCCAGGGCATGCGCCCGCGCGGCCTCACGCCGGCTCTCAACGAGCGCCTGAACGCCCGTCTGCGCGACGCCCTGGCACCCGCTGCGAATGCGTTGCTGGCGCTGGGTTTCGACGCGGCCGCCGCCCAGGCCGAGACCACCGCGCTGTTCGCCCACAGCGTGGGCCTGCTGGTGCTCAGCCACACCGGGCGCATCCGCATGTTCAGGCAGGAGTCGCGGGCACTGTTCGGCCACTATGTCGAAGCCTTGCTGGCGCGCGCGCCGGCCGCCGCCGCGCGGCCCGAACCGAAGTCCCGAGCCGACGCCCGAGCGAACGCCCGAGCCGACGCAACAGTCACCGCAGGAAAGGCCTCGCCATGATCAACACGACCGACCACGCCATCGACCCTGCTGGCTGCGTGCTCGTGCTGGTCGACTACCAGCAACGCCTGATGCCCGCCATCGACCGCCATGCCGACGTGCTGGCCGATGCGCTGTGCCTGGCCGACGCGGCCCGCGTGCTCGGCCTGCGCATCATCTGCACCGAGCAGAACCCGCAAGGCCTGGGCCCGAACGTGCCCGCACTGCGCGAGCGCTGCGACACCACGCTTGCGAAGATGCACTTCGACGCCTGCGCCGACGGCCTGCTCGACCTGCTGCTACCCACCGAACTCACTGCTGACGCAGCGCGGGGCGCTCTGCGGCCCGACGTGGTCATCGCAGGTTGCGAAGCCCATGTGTGCCTTCTGCAAACCGCGCTCGGCCTGCTGCGTGCCGGCCACCGCGTCTGGGTCGTGGAACCTGCCTGCGGCTCGCGCACCGCCGCCAACCATGCGCTGGCGATGGGCCGCCTGCGCCAGGCCGGCGCGGGCATCGTGAGCGTGGAGATGGTGCTGTTCGAGTGGCTGCAGACCTGCCGGCACGAGAAGTTCAAGTCGGTGCTCGCGATCATCAAGGCGCGCTCGGCGGCATAGCGGGTTTTGGCGCGCTCGAACTTGCGCGCCGCGCATTTCCGCCTGCGTGAAATGCCGCGCCACGCGCATGGCGGGCCGGCTCTGTCACCATTGCACTGTGCCGTTCGGGCACGTACAGAGGCACACCATGTCGACAGCTTCCACTCACCGCCCGCACCGCGCGCCGTTCGCGGCTGCATTGCTTGCGCTCGCTGCCTTCAGCGCGGCCCAGGCCCAGCCCGCTCCCGCAGCCGCCGCCTGCCCCGCTCTGCTTCAGCAGACCATGAACCGCCTGCAGGACGAAAAGCCGCAAGCGCTTTGTCAGTACGCGGGCAAGGTGTTGCTGGTGGTCAACACCGCCAGCTACTGCGGCTACACCTCGCAGTACGAAGGCCTGGAGGCGCTGCATGCAAAGTACGCGGCCAAGGGCCTGGTGGTGATGGGTTTCCCGTCGAACGACTTCGAGCAGGAGCCCGGCAACGGCAAGGAGATTGCCGACTTCTGCTTCAACACCTATGCGGTGAAGTTTCCGATGTTCTCGAAGACCACCGTCGTGGGCAAGCAGGCTGCACCGCTGTACGTGCAACTCGCCAAGGCAACGGGCGCGCCGCCGGCCTGGAACTTCCACAAGTACCTGATCGACCGGCAAGGCAAGCCGGTGGCAAGTTACTCCAGCAAGGTGGAGCCGGGGGACAAGACGCTGGTGTCCGCCATCGAGAAGGCGTTGGCGCAGAAGTAGCCGTGGCGTGACCGACTGAAACCCATCGACCGCACGACCGCATGACCGCCGACACCGACCTGCCCGACACCCTCAAATCCCCCGGCCTGTGGCGCGACAACGGCTGGACCGCCCGCGTCGTGAAGAACGAGGACGACGAAGGCTGGGCGGTCGAGATGCACCGCGACGGCGAGGCCGAGCCCGCGCTGGTCGGCCCGTGGACGATGGGCCGCGACAAGAAGAACCCGAAGCCGCTGGACGTGTCCGCCTTCAACACGCTCGTGAAGACGGCGGCCGAGGTGATCCGGCGCCACGAACAGTCGCTGCACGCCGTGCTGCACAAGTCGGTGGCGGTGACCGTGGCGGCGGCGCGCTGGAACGTGACGCTCGACATCGTGCCCATCGAGGACGACCCGCATGCGCTGCTGGCCGCACTCGACGCCTACGGCGACTGCGCCGCACGGGTACGTGTGCGCCCGGACTTTCGGCTCACAGGGGCCAGCGCGGCAGCGTGGGTCGAAAGCGGCTTCGCACGGCCGGGTTGAACCGGGTTCCCGTGCGCTGTCAGCGCCCCGTGCGCTCCCCGCGCCGGAACACCAGGGTCAGGTTGTTCGACGGCATGGCCACGCGCTGCTCGAACAGCAGGCCCACGCGCTGGGCTTCGCGAACCACGTCGGCGAGCAAGCGCAAGCCCCATTGCGCATTGCGCAGGCGCAGGTCGAGGTCGAACGCGGTGTTGCCCGGCGCCACGGTCTCGCCCTGCACGAGGAACGGCCCGTACAGCACCAGCACACCGCCAGGCACAAGGTGCTGGGCGGCTCCCTGCATGAGCGCCGCGCAGGTGGCCCAGGGCGCGATATGGATCAGGTTCGCGCAGAACACCGCGTCGAACCCGCCGAGTGCCGCCGCCCACGGGCGGGCCAGCACGTCGAGCGCGAGCGCGGGGCGCACGTTGGCGAGGCCGGCGCAGCGTGCATCGATGAAGGGCAGGGCGCCGGCGTCGGCCTCTGTTGGCTGCCACGCCCAGCCGGGCTGGGCGCCCGCGAAGTGGGCCGCGTGCTGGCCGGTGCCGCTGGCCAGTTCGAGCACGCTCGCACGGCCCGGCAGTGCGCCGCGCAGCACATCGAGGATGGAGTCCTTGTTGCGCTCGGCGGCGGGGCTCATCGGCCAGTCGGAGAAGCAGGTCGGTTCGGTCATCGTGGTCAGGGTCATGCGGATGCATTGCGTTGTCGAGCCGATAGAGTGCCAGAGATGCCAGTGACCTCCATCCCCCTATTGCAGGTGCGGGACCTCCGCTTCGCGTATGCCGGTCAGCCCGCCCTGGTGCAGGGCTGGACGGCCTCGGTGGGGGCGGGCGTCACGCTGCTGTTCGGCGACACCGGCAGCGGCAAGACGACCTTGCTGCGGGTTCTTGCCGGTGCGCTCGCCTGCGCTGGGCAGCTGAGCATCGCCGGCATTCGGCTCGACCAGGATGCGCAGGCCTATCGCCGCGCGGTCTTCTGGTTTGACGCCGAGGCCGGCAGCGCCGCCGAGGCCGGCGCGGCGGCGCGGGCGGCGCTCACCCCGCGCGAGTGGGTGGCGGCGTGGTGCGCCATGCACCCGCATTTCGACGCCGCAGCCTGGCAGCGCTATGCCGAAGGCTTCGGCCTGGGCCCGCACGTGCACAAGCCCATGTATCAGCTCTCGACCGGCTCCAGGCGCAAGGTGGCGCTGGCGGCCGCGCTGGCAAGCGGTTGCCCGCTGACGCTGCTCGACGAGCCCACCGGCGCGCTCGACGCGCCATCGGTCGCCTACCTGATGCACGCGCTCGCTGGGTGTGCACGGCGTCCCGATCAGGCCGTCGTGCTGGCCAGCGCCGAGCGCCCGCCCGGTGTGCTGCTGGCCGGCGAGATCGAACTTCCGCTGCCTGCTGCGGCCGTGGCCTGAGTCGTCATCGTCACGACGATCGAACGCGGCGGATGAAGAAGTTCTGGGTACCGCCGTGCAGGGCCTCGGCCGCGTTCCGTTTCCAGAATTCGGGCCGCTACTGGACGGCGAAGTTCGCCACGTAGTAGGCCAGCCCGTCCAGGTCTTCTGCCGGCACTTGACTCAATGCCTCGGACATCGCGCGCGTGTAGCCGAGTCGATCACCTGTCTTGTAGCCATGGAGGACCGCGCGAACGTAGTCTTCCTTCTGGCCGCCGATGCGCGGCACGCCCTGGCCGCCATCCAGCGCCGGGCCGTGGCAGAACACGCACTTGTGCTGCTGGGCAAGGGCCTGCCCCTTGCTCATGCGCGCCCCCTCGGGCGCCGTGGCCGGCGCAGGTCCCGCAACGGCGGGCAGCGTACCGATGAACGCTGAGTACCCACGCAGATCCGCATCCGTCATCGACTTGGCGATTGCCACCATCGCCTCGCTGCTGCGACGGCCTTCACGGAGCATGAACAGCTGCGTGATGGCGTACAGCGAGTGCTGTCCCGCCAGTACGGGCGTGCCGGCCATGTCGCTTCTGCCGTTGGCGCCGTGGCAGGCTGCGCAGACGGCTCCGAAGCGTTCCGCATAAGCCGCGTCCGCCGAGGCGGCGGCGCCGGCAGGGCGCACGCCAGGTGCCGCGTTCGCAGCGGCACCCGTCGTGGTTTGTGCACCCGTGGGCGGCGCCGCCGCCGCCGACGCGAGCAGTGTCAATACCACCGTTGCCGCAACGTGTGACGCGCGTCTCAGGTCAGGTGCCGGCATAGCTGATGCGGTAGATCGCACCGGCATGGTCGTCACTGACCAGCAAGGACCCGTCCTTCATCACGAGGAAATCCACCGGCCGACCCAGGTAGCCGTTGTTTTCCACGAAACCCGTCATGAACGGCTCGAGCTTGGCACCGCCCTTGCCATCGGGGAACGCCACCATCACGTCAGCGTATTTCTTGGTGCGGTTCCACGGGCCATGCCGAGCAATAAACATCGCACCCTGGTACTTCGCCGGGAACATCTTGCCGGTGTAGAACTTCAGGCCCAGCGTACCGGCGTGCGGCCCGGTGAAGGCGACAGGCTTCGTGTAGTCGTCGCACGACTTGCCCCAGCCGAACTCGGGATCGGGAATGTTGCCTTGGTGGCAGAACGGGAAGCCGAAGTGCTCCTTGCCGGGCTGAGTCACATGGTTCAGTGTGTCGTTCGGCAGCTCTTCACTAAACCAGTCGCGAGCGTTGTTCGTGAACCAGAGCTCACCGTTCTTCGGGTCGAAGTCGTATCCGACGGTGTTGCGCACGCCGGACGCGATTGTTTCGTTGCCCGACCCGTCGAGGTTCATGCGGTAGATCTTCGCGAAGTCGCCCGGATCGCAGATGTTGCACGGCGCGCCGATGTTGTAGTACAGCTTGTTGTCGTGCACGCGCAGGAACTTCCAGCTGTGGTCGTCGCCCCCCGGGAGCTTGTCGGTCAAGACCGCGCTCGGTTCGCCGAGGTTGTCGAGCTTGTCCTCGACGTTGTCGTACCGAACGATTTTCTTGTTGGTGGCGAAGAACAGCGAGCCCTTGTAGAACTCGATCCCGGTCGGATACGGGGTCTTGTCGATAATGACCTTGGGCACGCGCTTGCCGTCTACCGCCTTCTCGGGAAGCACGTAGACCTTGTTACCGACGAACAGCGTGCTGACGAAGATGTTGCCCTTGTCGCCCTGGCGCAGGTCGCGCGCGTCAAGTACGCCGGCAGCCCAGGTCTCTACCTTGAAGCCGGGGGGCAGCTTGAACTTCTTGGTCGGCAGATCTTCAGCCGCAGTCGGGATCGGAAACGCCGGCACGGGCGCCAGCTTCATCGCCGTCTCGGTTTTGGGTCGATCCTTGGCCCAGCCGGGTGTGGGTTCCTCGGCAGCAAACGAAGCGGTAGCCGCGCACAGGAGCGGAACGACAGCCAGGAAGGTCGAAAATGAGCGACTACTTTGATGCATGTGTCACCTTTGAGAGCGTTGTAGAAAAAGTGGTTTCATCGAGTGGCCAATGGCCTTCAGCAGCACGCCGCCGTGGTACGGCGAGTCTCGGGTGACGGACAAGGGTCATGCGTTTGCTGCACCAAACAGGCTCGTGACGAGCCGGGGCAGCTTTGCGCCTATGACGCCTCTGTGGGTCGTTGCCACATGCGATCCAGAAACTAAGACAAATGCATCTTAACGAGTGCAGGCGGCAAGTCGAATAGGGGATAACGCACGGTGTTGTTAGACGATGTGCAACTGGATCGGCCAGTCACGGCGCACCACCCCCGTGCCGGGATGACGTGCCAGGCCGCCGCCTTTCGATGAGGTCGCCGACGATCCCGGCACAGTTCGACTGACCGGAGAAGTCGACGCCACAATGCAGTTGCCCGGTGCCATGCCGCAAGACCCGACGAGCCGGGCCACCCGCACCACCCGCATCGCCCGGGCCACCACGCGGCGCTGCGCCGCCGCACCACGACCCCGCTGCCCAAGGAGCACCGCATGATCCACGTCGTAGCCATCATCACCGCCCAGCCCGGCCAGCGCGCCGCGCTGCTGGCTGCCTTCAACGCGAACGTACCGGCGGTGCTGGCTGAGGACGGATGCATCGAGTACGTGGCCACCATCGACGCTGCCGGCATCCCCACATCGAAAGGCAACGTCGGCCCCGACACCTTCGTGGTGGTCGAGAAGTGGGCCAGCCTGGACGCCCTGAGGGCGCACGCGGTGGCGCCGCACATGCAGGCGTATGCGGCGAAGACGAAGGAGCTGTTGGCTGGGCGGGTGATTCACGTGCTGGAGCCGGTGGCGCGCTGAGCCACCATTGGCTCGTCACTCGGGCCTCGACGCCGATGCCGGTATCTCGGCTGTCATTCAGCGTGAAGCGCAAGCCCGATACTGCGCCAACCGCCGTCAGCGGGCAGGCGAAAGCGTTGCGCCAAGCGGCCCGGCCCGAACCGGCCGGCAAGCGCGGCGAACCTAACGTACGGGTGCAAGGCACCGAACGACGGTCCAACTGGTCGCACAGACGGCGCGTGTAGCGCTGTCGCGTTCGCAACGAACAGCGGGCCCGCCTGCGTCGATGTGGTCAGACCACCCGCGTCGATTTCGATGAAATGGAGTTGTGCAGACTCATCCTTCGCCAAAGCATCTTGTGGAATGGCCGGCAAGTCCAACGAGTAGCGTTTATGTGACGCCATGCGAAACCACCGCGTTCGTCCACCTTCGGCTCGACGTCAGATAAACGCTATTCGTTAGGGACCATCTGCATGCCGAGCTTGGCGGCGCGTTGAGACAGCGCGCGCAGCACCCGCTCGCGGTAGCGCTCCTCGTAGTAGTCCTGGCCTTGATCGGTGTATTCCTCGCCCTTGGTCGGCATCGTGTAGAGCAGCCGCGCGAGCTTGTGAGCGGCGGCGGTCACAGCCTTGGGCTTGTCCATGCGTGAGCACATCCTGCGGAAGTACGCACCCAGAGCCGACTTGCTGCTGCGCAGTGCGGCGGGTGCCAGGCGCAAGGCCTGCGCCGCGCGGGTGACGACCCGCTTGTCTTGCTGCTCATCACCTTGCCGCCGGTGATCTTCGTTCCTGGGCACAGGCCGAGCCAGGAGGTGAAGTGCTTGATCGTGGGGAAGCGCGACAGGTCGGCGCCGACCTCGGAGACGACAGCCAGCGCGGTGGTGACGTCCACGCCATCGATCTCATCGACGCTGGCGCGCACGCGCACGTTCTTCATCGCACTGAACACCTGAGCGTTTCGCTCGCCGGCAACAATAGCGCGCAGGATCTTCTGGCCGCTCTCGCCGACGACGTCGGACAGGACGTTGGTGAGCCAACCTTTCCTTCAGGCGGCCCCGCCTTCGGCGATTCGCTTAAGTCAAACTCATGGTGGGCAAACGAGTCGTCGTGCTGGTGCGTTCATCAAGAACACTCAACGGGCACTCGATCGTGAGTTGAAGCTGGCGCGAAAGCGACTGAAGGAGTTGCAAGATGGCTGAACTGAAGTACAAACCCGTTCCCCATGATCACGAGGCGTTCCTTGCGAAGGCTACGTCGCCAGGATGACCTTCGATGCAGAAGACAAGATCATTGTCGGCAGGGTGCTTGATATCGACGACATCATTTCTTTTCACGCAGAGTCCGTATCCGACTTTGAAGTGAACTTTCATAGCGCAGTGGATGACTGCGTGTCCGCGTGCGAGCAATTGGGTAGCGCGCCAGAGAAGCCGGCCAGCGGAAAGCTGATGCTCAGAGTCCCCCCAACGGTGCACGCGGCCGCGCTCAAAGCCGCTGCCCGCAGCGGTGTGAGCCTGAACAAGTGGGCCGAGCAGGCGCTCAGCTCGGCGAGCCGAAAGCTGGCAAGCCAGCGAGTGGCTCGCGACAAAGGCTTGCTCAGGTCCGTCGCGACGAAGTCAGAGCTGTCGAAGCTCGAAGCTGCTGCACACGCCACCTCGATCAAGGCGCCGCCTCGTCGGGCCGGCAAAGCCGACGCGTAACTGCGCAGCCACTTTGACAGTCGTAGCCCACAGGCTACAATCAAACATGCGGGTC
>Ga0209512_1002372_pt1 | contig 20228 bp, 15 predicted proteins | sample frozenSSSSmetaG_FD_184142 | JGI IMG/M metagenome (GOLD analysis project Ga0209512, IMG submission 184142) | Glacier valley bacterial and archeal communities from Borup Fiord, Nunavut, Canada, to study Microbial Dark Matter (Phase II) -... | ecosystem: Environmental > Aquatic > Freshwater > Ice >... | reverse complement strand
GCCGGATTCGCTCTCAATCACCGAGTTCAAATCAGCGATTGATGTCACTATCGCGGAAAAGATGCTGCAATTTCCGCTGTTGGGTGAAAACGTGCCGGGTAAGTGGAAAATCAAGTTTACATCTGAATTTCACATGACTAACGACAGCCGCTTGTTCCACAAAGAGCGCCAGCCGGGGATGCTGCCGCTGTACGAAGGGAAGATGATGCATCAGTTTACGCACCAGTGGGGCGGCACTTCGGCGCGCTATTGGGTGGATGAAAAGGCCGGACGTGCGGCATTATTGGGCAAGGAAAAAGATAACGGTCAAATTCTTGGATACCAAGATTATCGCTTCGTATATCGACGAATAGGACGTAACACGGATATTCGCACGTTGATTGCCACCATACTACCCAAAAACACTTTTGCCTCAGAGTCGTTTCACGCTTTAGAACCTCATAACCTGACACACAGGGAGGCGTTGTATTTAATCAGCGTGTTGAATGCTTTTACGAGCGATTACATAATTCGACAGAAAATATCAGCGAATTTAAGTATGTACTTTACTTATGCGCTCTCTATTCCGCGATACACAGAGGGCGACCCGTACTTCGGCGGGCTGGTCGAGCGGGCGGCCCGGCTGATCTGCACCACGCCGGAGTACGACGCGCTGGCGGCGGCGGCAGGCATCGCCGATCACCGAGCGGGCGTGACAGACGTGGCAGGTCGAGCGCGCTTGCGGGCTGAGATCGACGGGCTGGTAGCGCATTTGTACAGGTTGACAGAGGCGGAATACGTGCACATTCTGGGCACCTTTCCGCTGGTGGCGGCGCCGGTGAAGGCGGCGGCACTGGCGGCGTTCGGGGCGGTGGCGCGTGGTGAGATCAAGTGAAAGCGCGATTGCAGTGTCAGTATATCGTTTAGCTATGTATCACATATCGGCGCTACAATAAGTAGCCAACGAGTGACACAACTTAGGCATATGGCGATGAACACACTGATTCAGCTTGTAGGACACATCAACGAGGCGGGTTATCTGGAAATCGACCAGCGGATCGATCTGCCGCCGGGTGACGTATTTGTGACGGTGGAGGTTATGACCGAAGCCATGCTCGCCGAGGAAGACAGGCGCTGGGAAGAGTCGTTCGCGCGCACGCCGCATGTCTTGGATCAACTGCTGGCCGAAGGGCTGCAATCACTGGTTGATGGTACGGCTGACGAACTGAATCCCGACGATATGCTGCCATGAAGTCGTATCGATCGGCTGCTTTCAAGCGGCTGTATGCGCAGCTCCCCGTTGAGATAAAACGCCAAACTGTGGCCGCTTACCGACTTTTCATACGCGATCCGTTTTACCCATCCCTTCACTTCAAAGAAATGAGTAAGCGCACGCCACCCCTGTATTCAGTGCGGATTGGGCGTTCATACCGCGCATTGGGTTATCGCACTGAACCCGATACGATCTTGTGGGTCTGGATCGGTACACACGAAGAATACAACAAGCTTGGTTAGCGGTATCTGCGAAAAAACGAATGTCAAATGCTTAGCCATGTCGCGTTTATAAAGGATTAGCAACTATGCCAGATAATATTATCGGTGGAAACGTCAACATCGGCGGAACGCAGGATTTTCATGGTGCTGTGACGATCATCATGCACGATGTCACGAACACAATTAACGCCAGCAGTGTGCCGCCTGATGAAAAAGCTGCGCTTCAGAAGCTCGTGAGCGATATGGAAAACGCATTGAAGCAAGAAGGATCGAAGAACCCAGACGGTGCCGAAGAAATTGCGAAACGCACGAAAGAGGCCGTTGAAGAAGCCATTTCGAAAAAGCCCAACCGTGGTGCTATCGAAGCGAAGGCAAATCTACTTAAGGAAGCGGCTCAGAATGTCGCAGGTGCGATGCCTATTGTGGTTGGAATCGCTACGAATATCGTTATTGCCGTGCTCAAGATGGGCACAGGCCAGCCGTAAAACTTTTAGTTCCTTCCGTAGGCTGACTATCACTTATGATTACAACGGGTCAGTGTTGAGGGAGGATTTGCAGACCTATCAGATATCGTCACACAAGCGCTGGACGATCCTCTCGCTACTTGTAATCGCGTCGTGACCTACCAGAAAGCCAGCTACTATGCCTCACATTTTTGACAACATCAATCAACCGCTGCTCAACGCGCTGGCTGGAACGATGAATCTTGCGTACCGTGCTGATTTCTGCGTCGGGTATTTCAACTTGCGAGGGTGGCAGTCGCTGGCACATCACGTCGAGCGCTGGCCGGGCGGCGAGGGTCACTGCTGCCGACTGCTGATCGGGATGCAAGGTCGTCCAGAGGATGAGCTGCGGCGTTTTTATAGCCTCAATAAGAACGATCAAGCGGTCGATCTGAGTCAGGCCAAACGGTTGCTGCTACAGGCTGCCGAGGAATTCCGTCGCCAGCTCATGTATGGTGCGCCTACTAACGCGGATGAGGCAGCGCTGCGCACACTGGTCGATCAGCTTCAAAGTGGCAAGTTGGTCGTCAAGTTGTATCTGCGCCATCCCCTGCACGCCAAGCTGTATCTGCTACACCGTGATGATTTCAACGTCAAACTCGTGGGATTTGTCGGGAGCAGCAACCTGACTTTTTCGGGACTGCGTGGTCAGGGTGAGCTGAACGTTGATGTGCTCGACCAGCCCGCCGCAATTGAACTATCACAGTGGTTTGAGGATCGCTGGACGGACAACCGCTGCTACGATATTTCAGAGTCGTTGATTGAAGTGATCAATGCGAGTTGGGCGCGCCGCGACATGTTGACGCCCTACGAACTGTATCTCAAAATCGCGTACCACTTGTCACAGGAAGCGCGCGCAGGTCTGACTGAATTTCGATTGCCTGCACAGTTCGATGGGCTGCTGTTCGATTATCAGGAAGCGGCAGTAAAAATTGCAGCGCATCACTTGAATAAGCGCGGCGGGGTGATGCTCGGCGATGTGGTCGGTTTGGGCAAGACTCTGATGGCGACCGCGTTAGCAAGTATTTTTCAAGAAGATCAGGCGCTTGAAACGTTGATTTTATGTCCGCCTAATTTGGTCGGCATGTGGCAGCACCACGTCGAACAATACCGCCTTATCGCGCGCGTCATGTCGTTGGGCATGGCGCGCAAAGAATTACCGAAGCTCAAGCGCTATCGGCTGATCATCATTGACGAAAGCCACAACCTGCGCAACCGTGATGGGCGCACCTACAGTGTTGTCCAAGACTATATCCGGGCGAATGAGAGTAAATGTATTCTGCTTTCGGCCACGCCGTATAACATGAGTTTCAACGATCTATCGGCTCAGCTCCGATTGTTCATCGATGAAAGTGCCGATCTGGGTGTCCGACCAGAAACGTACATTCGCAAGATCGGTGGCGAGCTTGCGTTTACGGCTCGGCATCAGGCGCCCATGCGTTCGATCCGCGCGTTCGAGCAGAGTGAGGAGATCGACGATTGGCGGGATTTGATGCGCCTGTACCTGGTTCGGCGGACGCGCAGTTTCATCCTCGACAACTATACTCAGACCGACCCCGTAACGGGACGGCGTTTCCTGACAATGCGTAACGGTCGCCGGGCATATTTTCCGGTACGTGTGCCGAAAACAGTCACGTTTTCAGTAACCGAGGACGATCCATACCGCGTGCTGTATTCTGACGATGTGGTGAGCCTGATCAATGCGCTCGACCTGCCACGGTATGGACTTGGTCAATATGTGCATGAGGCAACCGCGAAAAAAGCTAGTGTGGACGAAAAGAAGTTGCTCGAAAATCTCGGTCGCGCGGGCAAGCGGTTGATGGGCTTCAGCCGAACGAATTTGTTCAAGCGATTGGAGAGCAGCGGCATGGCATTCCTCCAGTCCCTGCGACGGCACATCGTCCGCAATGAGGTGTTCCTGTACGCTATTGATAACAGCCTTGATCTGCCTATCGGAACGCTCGACGCCGTTTCGCTCGATCCGCGTGAGGATGATGAACGAGATGCAGACGCGCCCGACACCAACGACGGCAATTCGGCGCGCGCGATCTATGAAATATACGTCAATGCAGATCCGACACGTTTCAAGTGGGTCAGTCCGAATTTTTTTACGCCGTTGCTACACAAACATCTAACCGACGATGTCGAACGATTGCGCGCTGTGATGCGTTTGGCGGGTGAGTGGTCGGTTGAACGCGATAGCAAACTTAGTGCGTTAGTTGCCTTGCTGGAACAGCACGCTGACGAAAAAGTGCTCATCTTTTCACAGTTCGCAGATACAGTCGATTATTTAGTTGACCAGTTGACAGGTTTCATTGGGCGGGACATCGGCGCTGCTACGGGCACGGCCACGAACCCAACCTTATTGGCTCAACGGTTCAGCCCGACGAGTAATAACCTGTCAATCCCGCCCGAAGACGAGTTGCGCGTCCTGATCGCCACTGACGTATTGAGCGAAGGCCAAAATCTGCAAGACGCGGCAATTGTAGTCAATTTCGATCTGCCTTGGGCCATTGTCCGGCTGATTCAGCGCGCTGGACGTGTGGATCGAATCGGCCAGACCGCTGAGCGAATTCTGTGCTATTCGTTTCTGCCTGCCGATGGAGTCGAGCAAATCATTCGCTTGCGGCGTCGTGTACAAGATCGGTTGCGCCAGAGTGGTGAAGTGGTTGGTTCTGACGAGCGGTTTTTCGAAGATGATGCACTCGAACAGCAGTTGAAGGACCTGTACACCGAAAAGTCGGGCATTCTCGATATTGATGTTGACAACGAGGTTGACCTGGCGTCGTATGCGTTCCAAATTTGGCATAACGCGACTAAAGACGATCCGGTACTCGCCAAGAAAATATCAGATTTGCCTAACAATGTCTATTCGGCGCGGCAGTATACAGGTTCGACCCAGTATCCACAGGGCGTGTTGGCCTATATGAAAACCGCTGATGGGACGGACGCACTGGCATGGGTGGACAGCCACGGCGAGAATGTAACGCAGTCGCAGCTAACGATCCTTAAGGTAGCCGAGTGTTCACCTAGTGAGCCGCCCATCCCGCGCCACGAGTCGCATCATGCGCTTGTCGAGCACGCTGTCGGCCTGATGATACAAGAAACTGCTACAACAGCGGGTGCGCTCGGTCGTTCACGCAGTATTCGACGCCGCGTGTACGAACGCTTAGCGGGACATTTCGAGTACCTTAAAAAGACTGCTCCATTGTTCATCCCAGCAGATTTAGAACGCACGATTGACGATATATACCGCCATCCATTGCGCTCGACGGCAACCGACACACTTAGCCGTCAATTACGTGCTGGAATCGAAGATGCCACACTTGCCGAACTGGTGATTGCGCTGCGTAGCGACGAACGGCTGAGCCTGATTCAGGAAGATATCGATCAGCAAGAGCCTATGATCCTGTGTACATTGGGTTTGTACAACACGATATAACCCAGCTCCCCGACCAAATACAACTTTGATTTTTCCTGGTAGGCGCTTTCGCTTTGATGCGTAGATACCCTTCCTATAAATTTACCCGCTTTAGATCCGCTGATTAACGAGCATTTCATGATGTAATGTTTTAGCGCAGTGGTGTGCTCACAGCCACCTGCGTGAATCGAGCATACATGCCTTTCCTAGCCAATTGTGTTTTATGCACATGGCTTAATTAATTTCCTTGCCTATCTAGATGATCAATAAATGATCGAGAACTATCTGTGTACATTGAGTGGATTCCAAAGGAAGTATTTTACAATGTCTAAAATAACGTGGCAGTTGTCGGGTTTTATTAAAATTACAATTTGAAACTATTATAGTATTTAAGTTTTGATAAGTGCTGAAAGTTTCGATGTCCAAGAAAGGCATAACGTAAAATGACGGCCGTTCACCAGTCCGACTCACCCGGACAAGTCATTGGCGAAGTGGATTGCGAGGCGTTAGCGCAAGGTACGTCGGTACATACAAGACGCGCCTATCGTCGTTGGATACGGGAATACATCGAGGAAAAACTGCCGGGCACTATCGCGGATTGGAGACACATCAGCGCTGCCCAACTCGTTCCTATTCTCAGCGTTGCCGAATTTAAGATATGGCTGGGAAAATTGAAGGAGCGCGACTTAGGCAAGCAGTCATTGGATCAGGCTCATGCAGCGATTGTGTTTCTATGCCGCTGTCTGGTCGATACCTATACAGAGGCCAATTACCATGTTTTACTGGGCAGCCTGAAAGGGGTTGAGCTACCCAGAGCAGAGACAGGACGGCGACGTCGAACCTGGTACGATCAGAATCAAGTCGCTCAACTGTTAAAAACTGCTTCACAGATCAATTCCACCTCGGTCATATCCACGCGGAATGTGGCAATGCTGATGCTCATGGTTTTGTGCGGTTTAAGACGTAACGAGGTTGTCAGTGCTCGATGGTCCGATCTGGACAAGCAAGGCGAAAATTCGGTACTTCGGGTTCACGGGAAAGGAGCACATCTGCGTCAGGTCAAGGTTCCCAATGAAGTTGTAAAAACGTTGCTACGCTGGAAGAGTCGCCAGAGCAAGGTTTGCCCTAGTGACGTAATGTTTACGCGAATTCGGCGTGGCAATTGTGCCACCCCGGAAGCTCTCAGCACACAAGCGGTTATGAATGTTGTCAAGACCGCCGCGAAAGAAGCAGGTCTTCCCGTTATTTCTCCACACGATCTTCGTCGCACATTGGCGCGCGGTGCCTATGAAGCGGGCGCATCGTTCGAGCTGATTCGCCAAACGTTAGGCCATTCGAGCGTCGAAACCACTGAACGCTATGTCAATGCCACTTTAGAATTAAAACACGCGGCGACCGATATCATGGTGGAAGGGCTTAAACGAGCAGCCCAGATGAAACAAAACGCGATTACACCGCACAAGTTGCCCTCGAACATGTCGCTAGATATCAAATCTGCTGCGACCGAGACTCCTGTGATACTGGATCAGAATGATCTGCTAACACGCAGCCAAGCCGCCGAATATCTGGGCATCTCGATCTCCCAGTTCGACACACTGAAAAAACGGGCCAAGATAGAATCCGTGCGTTCGACCGACGAATATCCCACGACCAATGCCAAAACCCGCCCTTTTAGTGTGTATCGACGAAGGGATGTGGACAAATTGCGAAGCGATGCTGAGCGATTGCGTAATCGCAGTGTAGGCTTCTAGGGGTCAAAAAATTTTGGCTCATCGTCACTTTTGGCGATCGTAAATTCTGGGCACTATCGCCGGTCACTTTGAAGGCTTGAAGACCATCGCATAAACCGCAAATTAGGTCAAATAGGACCATTCGTTTTGGCTCTGGCCGCCTCTTTAGCCTACGATCACCAAAAGTGCGGATGAACCAAAGTTTTCGCACCCCTATACTGCCATCCAGGTAAGGTTACGAGTGTACTGGTGGGCCACCTTTCCGCTATTATCTAGCGCAAACAGATACAGCCAGCCGTTATCGACCAACTGTCGCACCGATTCATTTTGCGCAATGACCGAGTTAATCGCCTCAACTGGGGCCTCAATCAACACGGTAAGGCGTAATGGTTCATGTACGTACTTTTCACCATCATGAACCGATTGCCAGGGCAGTCCGACCCGTAAATCGCCACCATTGCCTTCCAACACGCCCAATATACCGACGACATTATGGAGCGCCTTGTTACCACTGCCAAAGAACCGATTGTCTACCGTAGAAGCGTAATATTGCAGATTGATCCAACTGGCAACGATCATCGGTGCGGTCATGATCAGGGCCAGTACGCTGAAATCTTCATCCTGGTGCCAGTCGTACGAATGTAGAAAGGAACGTCCGGCCAAATCAAACCCCCGCGTGCGCTCACGTGGCGCGATGATAAACGCTGCGCAACCAGCCAACCCCCACTCCGGGCGCACCTGTGACCAATCGGTGCTGCGCCGGATAATGGATTTATCGACATTTCTAACTTGTTTATCCCGTCCGATTTTGAACAGTGACCCACGTTCCGCGCGTGCAAGTTGACCTGCCGCCGCCAATTGATTTTCAACCGTAACTAGATCCACCGCATGGCTCGCCGGTATGACTCCCCTGTCAAAAATCGCCATATGGTCGGTCGTGGTATCATGCAGCCCGGCTACAAAGAGGGTATCTTCAGGAATCACAATCCCGTGCTGATTGAGGCCCAATCGCACCGCCGGATTATTGAGTACCTGTACCGCAACGCGGGCATTCGCCTCACCAGTGTGACCACCACATGCGCCACAATCTAAGGCAGTTGCATACGGATTGTTGACGGTGGTCGCGCCGTGGCCAGCGAGCAAAACGACCCGTGCAAAGTTGTCGGTCAATGACATCGCCCTTAGCGCTCCTTCGGCTACCTCAATTTGCTGTGCAAGCGTTATCCCGCCAATTCGATCACCCACCGCGTGCAACTCGATGGCGGGCGCCAGACGCTTGTAGGTGTCTTTATCCAGCCCAAACGCGGCAGGCATTGGCACGGGGCGGCCCCATCCGAGCGTGTCCATTATCAGATTCTTCAGGTAAGCCAAACCAACCGGCCCTACAAAGCCAAAACAAGATACCGCACCGAACTTGAACATACGCCACGCTTTTGTAAGGTGCTGCCGCATCCTGCGCTTTTCTGCAATCGCTGTTATTTCAGATTCAGAAATGTCAGTGACCGATTCGGTGACGATGAACTTTGGAGCTAGTAGGGCTGGACACTGGGCATCTCCGTAGGTGTCACCCAACCGAACATATTCGATAGGAAAGCCAAAGAACCCCGCGAAGCCGATGGTCTCTATACTGTCAGATACAGTCTCAAGTGCACGTCGGAACACCTCGGAGCGTACATCGATGCAGAAAGCTGCCTGAACCTGCTTTCGTACCCTGGCCTTTGTCTGTTTTGGTGTGCTGAGTTGGCTGATCAGTTGACGTTGGTAAGCCTTTTCAAAGGCACTCTGGAGCAGCAAATTACATGCAAGTATACCTTGTGTTTCGCCATCCAGTTCGGCACACGCCAATTCGTGCTTTCGTACCTGCCATGCTTCCAGCAACCCGTTCTGGGCGAAAACCTTCATCAATGCGACCTCCCAGGCTAGTCGAATTGCCAGCAAGTCGGTGAGAGTATGGTCTTCGCCACCATAAAGTTCGGCTTCCCAGAGCTGGTAACGGGCATGGCTCGCCCAGCCATTAATTGTTAGCAAGAGGCAATGCAGGTAGGCATCCAGCCCATCGATGGGAATATTCAGCAGCTTCAACGCTACCTCAATCGTGTCCTCTGCCGATTCTGGCAGATCGGCAAGTATTTTACGGAAACCCCGAAGGCCACTCACTTCTGGAGTACGATCAATTAGGGCTTCTGCTCGCCATGCGGCATATGGTGACAGATTTGCCCAGGGCGATTTCCAGTAGGATTGCCCCTGATCGAAATGCGTCGCGGCCCAGCGCGAGATCGACTCGGTGACGAGATGTGGCCAGTTCTTACCGGTTATCTCTTTAGCCACGTCAGCGACGTTTGGCATAGTCTTAAACGATATTTCCGGCACATTACTCAATGCAACGGCTTTAAGTGTGGCCAGATCCGTGGCCACACCGGGAAGCAACCTGCTTTCGGATAGCGCGGCTTCCAGATCTGACTCGGTAATTCGCCCGTTACTTATCATTTCGGCATAAAAAGCGCGCGAGGCAGTCATGGCGGCACCAGCGCGGCGTCCCAGAGTCTGCGCAGCGGATTCGAAAGATTGTTCCAGTAAGCCGAGATATGGATTGACTGCCACGAAATGCTGCAATGGCCATAACGGGGCGATGCGCCGTCCAGCACGGTCAACCGCGGCCCGAATTTGCTCTTGTGACGGGTATTCGCTTTGGGTTATTAGGGGTGCTGCTTCGATGTCCGGCACAAATGATTCAGTTGCCATGGCGGTATCCTGATGGTTGAACGATTTTTGAATTAATGTACAAGGTTGAGGAACCGATCAAAGAGGGCGTTGGCGTAGAAGCCGTTCTTCAAGTGAACATAGAGAATACGCCATATAGGCCGGTGACTCAGTACAGGTAGTAGCGCACTGAATATGGTCACAATGCCGAAGGCGATTACCACCAGCCCCATAGCGGCCAACGTCGCCATGTCCGGTGTCGGAAAGCCTGCGACCACATTGCCCAACAGTGCGGCTGCGACGAGTTCGAGGGCAAAGAAAGCAAAGGTCACCAATACCGCCATCAGCACCGTTCGTCCTATGACAATGTAGTTATGTGCTTTCTCAGTGGTGCTTTTGACGAGTAGATAGGTCACAGCAATGACGAAGATCGCTCCCAGGGCAGTTTCACCGGGATATTGGGTGGCATCAATACCCAGAAGTGCAGCTATGGCGACGAATATCACGAGTGAAACCGCCAGATTTACAAATAACGCCAGGGGCTGCGGCACCTTGTTCAGCTTCTGCGAACCCGTATTTTGCGCATATTCGATAATACTGCCGGATGAAAGGAAGGCATGTGCCTTGTAGCAGGAATGAGCGACCAAGTGCATGATTGCGACTCTATACGCGCCAAATCCACATAACATGAGCATGAAGCCCATGTGTGCCGCACTTGAATATGCCAGCGACACCTTCACACTACTCTGGGTTATCATGGCTGATGAGGCGAATATTGCTGTGAAGCCGCCAATAGTAATGAGCAGAATCAGTGCTGGAGTAAAGAGGGCAACCACATCACTGAGGCGAACCACCAGGAAGATACCTGCATTCAACAATCCGGCATGAAGCAAGGCGGAAACCGGGGTTGGGGTTTCCATGACTTCGAGCAACCAGCCATGCAAAGGGAACATCGCCGATTTTAACGCAGCGGCGGCAACTATCAACACTGCCGCCAGGCCAACCCCTTCAGGTACAACACCACTGGATAGTGCACTACTTGCTGCTTTATGAATTTCGCCTAAATCGGAGGTACCGAAAGTCCGCGCAACCAATATGGCGGCGACGACCAGACAAATATCCCCTGCTCGGGCCACAATAAACTTCTTACGGGCGGCGATTATCGCGCGAGGGCGAGTGGGATAAAATACTAGTAGTTGATGCAGGGCAAAACTCGTCCCAATCCATGCCAGAACCAACTGCCACAAATTACCTGACAGCACGAGAAATAGCACAGTACTGATTGTCAGGTATAGACGGCTAAGAAATATAGACTGGCGTGGGTCTCCATCTAGATAATTGCGGCTGAACTGGATCAGCAGCGTCCCCAGGAACGTTACCAACCAGAACATGACAACGCTCAGGGCATCCAGTCGAAGTGATATGCCAAGACTGGCGGTGCCGATCACCGGGCTGACCAGTGGCCCAGTAGTAAAAACGGCCACACCTGCCGCGAGAGAGATCAAAAATGATCCAATCGCGGCACCACGCCCGATATGGAAAACGCGATTAACCACCGGTGCTGAGCTTAGTGACACCATGAGTGCCGCCAACATCAACGAAAGCGGCGCAATATAAGCGGCAAGCGCCAAGTTTGTCATCATGAGATTCATTTACCAAACCACACTCTTGTTTTTGATAACCGGTTAAGGGTATCATGAGATAATCAATCAGTAACGTCTTTTTCGACGGCACTCGTATCCTGGGTACTGCTCATTGGTATTGCCAGGAGATCAGTCGCTTTGCGTCCGCCTTTGTATTCGGGCAAGACTTTGCGGTGTGCCGTAAAGTTGACCGCCAACCGTTGATGTGAGCAAAACCTTCAACAAGTGTCTCCGGTCTAAACGGATGCGCCGATCGGCGCCCACCCCCACTTTGTTAACGCTTGGAAAGATTACCAAGGTAATGGTGCCAAGGTTAAACGCTTTAACATTACGAAAAAGGACCGTCGCGTGGTCATGAACGGGCCGTCCTATCGGCTTGAGGTTGGCTATTCCTCTTTCAAAATGAGTCGCACGCCACGTTCCCACGTAACCCAGTTCCACATCCAATTGATTAATACATTGGTACGGTTTCGAAACCCTACTAAATACAGCAAATGCAAACCAAGCCATGACAACCAGGCCAGGAAACCACTCAGCATAACACGATTGAACACCCATGCCACCGCCTTGCTGCGACCAATGGTTGCCATAGTACCTCGATCGGAATAACGAAATGGCTGTTGCGGCAGTCCGGCATCAGCCGCCAAAATATTTGCTGCGGCCATTTTTCCTTGCTGCATGGCAACTGGCGCTAGTTGAGGATAGGGCTTGCCATCCGCGGTTGCAGTCGGTACGTAACTGGCATCGCCGATGACGTAAATCTGTGGATATTGAGCTAATTGCAGCGTTGGCAAAGTTTCTAACCGTTGCGCACGTTGACGGGGTATATCCAAGCCGCCGATTTCCTCAGCTTTGACACCGGCGGCCCAAATAACCGTATAAGTCTCAATACTTGTTCCGTCTTTCATCGTGACCCGATCAGCCGTAATATCGGCAACAGCTTTGTTTAGCCACACTTCGACGCCAAGTGCTCTTAACTGGCGCAGAGCACTTTGCTGCAAAGGCGGCGGATAGGCAGCCAAAATTCGGTCAGTGGCTTCAACCAAAATCACACGTGCTTTAGCGACATCTAACTGCGGAAAGTCGTGCCGCAATACATGACGAAATAATTCACTCAATGCGCCGGACAGTTCCAGACCGGTCGGGCCACCCCCTACGACAACCATTGTCATAAAGGGTGCCCGAACTTCCGGATCAGCTTCGGCAGCCCGCTCGAACAAACTCAGAACGTGATTACGCAACTTAATCGCCTCATTTAGGGATTTAAGGCCAAAAGTATGCTGTTCTGCGGCAGTCATCCCGAAAAAATTAGTAGTGCTGCCTGGTGACAGAATCAAGTAGTCATAACGAAGTGTTTGCTCGGTGCCGTTCGTTTCGACTACCACCTCACATGTCGGCGCGTTAATGCGCGTCACATTACCAAGCAAAAAATTAACATTAGTAGCGTGGCGAACAATTCCCCTTACCGGTGCAGCGACTTGTTCTGGTTCAAGACCAGCAGTGGCGACCTGGTACAGAAGAGGCAAAAAAGTATGATAATTGTGCCTGTCAATGATCAACACATCAACTGCTTTATTTGTCAGCCCCTTTATTGCTTGCAATCCACCGAATCCTGCGCCAACAATTATGACCGTCGGACGAGTAACAACGTGTTCCATGTGTATTTCCTGTTGAATAGCAGGGGCGTTTGCTGATTTCTGTATATCGTGAATCTTATCATAACGAAACGACAAAACGTAATTGATGGACTGGTATCGCCGAAGCCATCAGTTGCGGGTCAAAAGATTTTGGCTCATCGTCACTTTTGATGAATCTGGCAGGTTTACCGTTGAAGTAGCACACGCTGTTTCAACAAATCAAAATTAGCCCGTCCATACATTTCACGTTTAATGAGTTTTAGGCGCTGAACTTGACCTTCGACTTGGCCGCTGCTCCAAGGGAGCAGGACGGCGGCTTTGAGAGCGGTATATTCGCGCTGCAAACTTGCCGACAAACGTCTAAAGGCGGGGAATCGACTGACTTTTGCTGCGGCTAACCAGAGGTCGAGTTGGTCAACCAGCCGAAGTCGGAGAATGGCAGAAAAGTTCTGTGCAAGTCGATACAGGTGCGCGAGGTCCGCCTGCTCAAGGATGCCTGCTAAAGCAGTCGTATCCTCAATGGGAAGACTATCCAGTTGGGCAGTAAAAAGCCACTTCGCCTGCCTGACTGTGTAGCGTTGTTTTTGAGGGATGAGTGCCGAAGATGAACGCCGTTGAGCCGGTAGACCTTGCTGCAACCGACATATAACTTTATGAACGGTTGCATACGAGCCTAGAAAACCCAATTGCGCCAGTTCATGCCAGAGCTGCATCGAGTTATGGCAACCTGCCTCAAATCGCAGAGTCAACTCCGCCAAAAAAGGCTCAAGGATGCTGTCTTTGACAGGCGGACGCCGACGAAGGGGGCAGCTTGGTGCGGCCAACAGTTTTTTTGTTAAGCGGACGCTGATACCTAACATTTGGGAAATCGCCGAGGCGTCGAGTCCTTCATTATGTAATCGCTGAGCACGGTCGTAACGCGCCTGACGTTTAGCCTCATTACGGTGGCGCTTTTTGTCTTTGGGCGAGGGTTTGCCCAACAGATTCGCCAGTGACACAGTGGCATTGCTATCGACCACGGTTGTGCTTTTGAGCAAAAATCGGCGATAGCGACGTAACACAGCATCCACGGCCTCACCAACATTTTTGAGCAGATGCCAGCGATCCAGCACTTGTAGGGCATCAGGAGCGCCTTGGGCAATGCCACTGGCATACACATCCGAACGATCTCGACAAATAATGGCAATACCTGGATGAGATTGCAGCCACGCAGCCAAACTTTCAGCAGACCGTTCTGGCAACAGATCAATCACACAATGACGTTCTAAATCACATAAGATAGTTCCATACCGATGCCCACGCCGAAATGCCCAATCATCGACTCCCAACACCTGTGGTGTAGCATAACTTGGAATTTGGATGCGCCGCACAATTCGCAGCAAGGTCGAGCTACTGGCCGATAAACCTAACTTGTCTGTCAAACCAGCGCCGACTTCTGCACTTGTACTGATTGAAACAGCTTCTAATGCCACAGTTAAATCGCTCGTCCGCCGCGCGTAAACTTGCAATCGTGGTATAAGGCGTTCGCAAAACACCTTTCGCTTACAGTCATTATTGCGGCAGAAGAAGCGTCGCACCCCAATCACCCATCGTACTTTTTTACGCCATGCACTCACATCAGATGGATGTCGATCATAACCACTATGGATCGCTGTTGACGGTTGTTTGCACACTGGACAATAGGCAACTTGGGCACGACTATGGGCGTAGATCGTGATTTGTAGGTGTCACTTTCCAAATCATCTATTTCCACGCCCGGCCACTCCGGAATTATCGAGGCAATATTCATAGGTGAAGTCAAAACGACTATCTATAGGACCGATACCGTTATTCTCCACCCTTCATCGATTCATCAAAAGTGACGATGAGCCAAATTTTTTTGACCCCATCTTCAACACACCACCCGCTCAAATTAATGTTGAAGCATTCATTCAAGCCGTAGCGAACCTGAAAATTCGGCAGTCTGATGCGGAATAATTTTTCAAATTTACCTTTTCGAGGGGAATCGCAAAAACCTCCATTATCTGAATGCCATCTATAGAGTGGACTTGGTGGATGCCCCTGCCGAGACACCTGTATGGCTCAGCCTCTCACGCCAAAATAAAGGGACAGCGATAAGCGGTCAGGCGATTGCCAATATTTTCTATAAGCACCTTGGCACTTCTAAAGTCCATACCCTACGCCACACTTTCGTGCATACTATGGAGCGTTCCGGCGCGCCCGTCAGCGAAATTCAGGTAGCGCCTATCGAGCGAAAATTTTTGACCCCGGGATGCGTGTCAGTGAAGCGTTGGATTTACACGCTGGTGATGTCATTCTCGAACCTGGTCACGAAGCCCTGCGCTCAGGGAAACCAAGAATGGTATCGAGCGCAACGTGATCCTTAGTCCCACCGTAATTCCCAGGATGTTACGTGGTTTATGCCAGCATCTCAATCGGACGTATAATGCTCTTTGTCATCTAGGTAAGGAAAGGAACTAATTATGGTCCATACACAAGCCGATCAATTAAAATCGACCGAGCGCGAAAAGGGTAAACATGTCGTCTCAGCGATGGAAAACGCATCTTCCGAAATACAGGCAGGTTCCTTCAGTACATCTCAGCGTAGTTTGATGCGTGCCCAGCAAACCATCGGCAACCGTGCAGCGATTCAGCGCTTTATCGTGCAGCGCGACGATTCACCTGCGTCGGCCAGCGTCAACACGCCAGGCGATAATAATGTCCCGACGCGCATCTCCTCGATGGGCCTTGAGCAAAACAACAGGCTTACGTTACAGGGAAAAGCCATCGGCATTGATCTCGTTCCGACTTCAGAGCCGGGCGATTATCCGCTGCCCAACCCGAATGCTGATACAGTAATGGCTAAACGTGACGGCTTGCAGCCAGCACCCGCAGTCGCCCATCGAATTCAGCGCGATCCACCCGCCGCTAGTGGCGGCGATGATAACCATCCGCACTGGGGAATCGACCGGCAGTATGGCTACCAGTTTCCAATTCGCATGTCTCCAGGAGCTGATCCCGTTGCTCCTTGGTCTTACCAGCAAACGTTTGTCTACCGCAATGTCAATTTGTGGTCCGGTTCCAGCGGACGGTTCACCCTTGACCTTTTGCATGAGCCAAATGCGGCACTAGGGTTCGACTCTCTGGGCGGAATGAGCGTCCAAGCCGCGATTACTCTGATCAACCTCCATTGGATGGCGCCATGGCACCGCGAGCTGGAGCTTGGGCTAGGCAGCTTTATTAATACGTCCATTTTGCCGCAGATTGGGTTGCAAGCCGGTGTGCAATCGCAGCTTGAGGCGCATATCCTGGATCAGCTAAGTGTGACCTTCACTTTGCAGGGCACCTGGGTACCGCCGCAGAGCAGTCAACCCGGACAATTCAACGTTGTCGGTAGCCCAGGCGTCCTTTTCCATTTCTGATATTATACGGCTCTTCCTCAATTTCCGTGAATCCGAACTGACCCTTAATAATTGTCGCACTCATTTTCACGAAAAGTGCGGAAGAACCGGCACATTACGCTACGGAAAAAATTCACAAATGGCAAAATTTCTTTCCTTATAATCTATGGTAGCGGCATAGAAATGCTAACTGGCGAACGGATCGCCAATCGGGCGAGATCGCAAAGGTCGAATAGTTGCCATGGACAAGGCTTTAGAACCACTGCGCGACGCCCTTGTGCTTGCTGGCTTTGTCTGCATAATACTCACCAGCGATCTGTTCCGCAGCCCAAATTCGATTATCAGCAGCCTCGTAGGTAAAGGATACTATGAAAATTAGCGCACAAGAAAAATATCAGCTTATGCTTGACTGTTATGACAGGCTGCAAGCACTTGCTACAGATATTGGCAAGACTGCTGTCATTGGTGACAATAAAGCGCTTATCGCTGCGAATAGTTTCTTTTACGAGTGCTACCACCTTAAGGATGCGCTCAAAAAAGCCCCATTCAAATTTGGACAGGCCGTCGAGAAACATATTAATTCTAGTGCGTCTTTATCATTGGCCGCGGATATATGCAATGCCTCAAAACATGCTGGACTTGATGGTCCTTCTCGCTCAGGGAAGAGCGTGATCACTATTAATACGGCGAACAGTATCGATGTTCCGCCTGGCACCGATCCTGGCTCAATCACATTCAAACGAAATCCGTCAGACGGTGACACGATAACGGTTTCTACCAGTGACCGCGTTGGAGTACCCATGGCAACCACCACAATCTTTTTGACCGTTGATGGTATTAAACATGACGCTCTTGACTTAGCTGCTCAGTGCATCAAGGACTGGGACGCCTTCCTTCAAGTCCAAGGAATACAATTCGAGAAGTAATGAGGCGTGCACCGTACAGCACTTTCAGGGCATGCGCAATTCGAAGTATGCCCATTCTCCCCGGGTTGGGCTAAACCTAGCGAACGTGACACCAGGGGCAATTTGAGAAGCAAATGCTAAAGAATAAGCCTTCTTTATCATTTTCACCCAACGCGAATTGATTCTTTGCGTATCAAGCTGTAGTCGTCGAGGGCTTGGATGCCACTAAAAAAATGATAAAGAAGCAGTTTTGAGGATTGTCATGAGCACACGGACTGAATTGAGCGACCATTTCACACCACTGCCGCCGGATACTTCCGAAGCGATCGCCCACTGGTTGAAGGATTTGAAGGCCGATCGAGCCGAAAGAACAATCACCCGCTATATCAGCGTGCTCCAACGCTTTACCCTTTGGTATGAACAGGAAACGTGCTACCCGCTGGCAATCCGGGATTTGAATCCCATCGTTTTGGTCGGTTACCGCAATGCGCTGCAACAGACCGAGCAGCCGAGTACGGTTAATATCCATATTGCAGCGCTCCGCTCATGGGGAAAGTGGCTGAAACGCTGCGGGTTAGTGGCTGAAGACCCTTGTGAACGCCTTAAGTCGGTGAAAAGGCAATTTGTGGCTTGCACCCCGCGCGCTGACCCCAAACCAGGTGAATGCCCTGCTGCGCGAAACGCAAACCAGTCGCTATCCCACTCGGGACTACGCTATGGTCCAGATGTTGGTGCAGACCGGAATGCGGATTGGCGAATGTGTCGCCTTACGCTGGGGGGATATTACCTTTAGCGAAAAGAGCGGTCAGGCGTTGATCCGGTCTGGCAAAGGCAACAAGGCCCGCGTGGTGCCTCTCAATGGCTCGGTTCGCCAGGCACTGGCCGAATATCTGGCGCCGCAGTTGGCTGTGTCGCCAACGCTTCGCGCTGTGGCTGCCGCTTGGACCGACCAGGATTTGGCTTTCCGAGCGACCCAACTCTGGCGAAGTCAGAAAGGAACCTTGACATTGGTCTCCATGGACCGGCTTATCAAGGATTTTATTCGGTCGTGTGCGCAGCGCGACTTAGTGCCTGAAGCAACAACCGCCCATGGCCTTCGCCATACCTTTGCTACCCGCTATTTGGCAGCGCACCCGGGCGATTTAGTCGGCCTGGCCCGCTTATTGGGCCATAGCTCTCTCGATACAACCAAAATCTATGTTCAACCGACGAACGAGCAACTGGCAGACAATGTCGATCACATCGACCTGAATGCCTACATGCGCTAGCTTTGGAGTGATGCACCACAGCTTCTACAAGGGTATATCGTCCTGGAAGATGTTGTCATCCGACCTGGTTTGGCTGCTTGCGCACCACGTGGCTACCAACATACAGCGCCGTCGGATAGGATATAATTGCGCCAGTCATTGATAAACCAACATTCAAGGGGAGACTCAACCTGATTGATATTACCAGAGATTTACAGATACGTGTTGCTGAACGCGAAGCACTACTCCGGCGTATCGTCCAGCAGTTGACGGCAGACTCGCGTGTCGTGGCTGCCTGGTTATATGGCTCGATAGGCCGCCAGGAAGCGGATGGCTTAAGCGACTTGGATGTGCGCTTGGTAGTCGCTGATGCTGAGTGCCAGGCCATGCTGGCCGAACGTCATATGTATGTCGAACGAGTCGCCGTGCCCTTGCTGATCCAGGACGTACCCCGGAACGGGCCACCCGGCGGCGCGTTTGTACTGGTTCACTACACCGGCTCCGCTGGCCCCGTCTTTGTCGATTGGACATGGCAACCACAGGCCAACACTCGCATTCCCACTGATGTACATCTGTTGTTTGACCGGGTGGGACTGTTGCCTGAGAACCCGACGTCACGTCCCACTGGCCCTGTCCTGGCTGATGCGCTTACTGAAAAGTCGATCTTCATCTGGATGATGGTCCAAATGGCCGCCAAGAAAATTGCGCGCCAGGAGCCGTGGGCGGCGATCATTATCCTAAACAATGCGCAGCAAGCGCTAGAGCATATCAAATGGCTGCTCAGCCTTAGCGAAAAAATGCCGTTTTTTGAGCCGCGTCAAAAGGGTCGCTTGCCGTCGCATCCAGCGGAGCAGATGGCCCAAGTGCGCGCCCTGAGCCGGGAGACAGAAGCCCTGACGCCCACGATCATGAACGCGGGCGGTCAGGTGCCAGTTAACGTGATTGAGCCGGCCTATCGCTTCTTTGATCTGGTCGATGCGATGATTGCCGACCCCGAAAGTAATTCTCAACTTGTTTGATTAAGGCCATCGCAGGAAACCACACCCTCTATTTGCCTGAGAATTCGGCTTCATTCAATGTGGGCGGATAATTTCCTTAGACTGACCTTAAACCCACCTCATCGGGGGATTTACAAAAACCCTCTGCTGGTCTCAGAAGTCTCACTGCCCGAAGTGACTTTTCTACTGAACCGCGCCGTCGGAATTCTGGCCGTGGCCCCATTTATGAAGGCTCTGATTACCGTTCAGAACCGCTTACAAACGCTGACCTGGAATGATCTGGCCCGAGCGCAGACCATCCTGCTGACCTATGCGAGTGCTAAATTTGATCTGGTCGATTGCTGCATCATGGCTTTAAGTGAACGGCTGAATATCGAGCAAGTGGCGACGTTTGACCGCCGTGATTTCTCCATTTTCCACCCCAAGCAGTGTGACTGTCTGGAGCTTTTACCCGAATGGGCTGTCCAGGGACAGATTCCCATTTGCTTGAATAGCCACACGCCACCAAAAACACGTTCAAGGATTGCCCCTGGTTGCAGCTTCGCTAGGTTTAGCCCCTTTACCCAGGCT